>Ga0187779_10001192_pt1 | contig 16275 bp, 14 predicted proteins | sample 1015_Q2_SP10_10__FD_132435 | JGI IMG/M metagenome (GOLD analysis project Ga0187779, IMG submission 132435) | Tropical peat soil microbial communities from peatlands in Department of Meta, Colombia - 1015_Q2_SP10_10_MG | ecosystem: Environmental > Terrestrial > Soil > Wetlands > Peat | place... | reverse complement strand
GATCGTCTTCTGGTGCTTCTTCGCCTCCCGCTCTTTCTTCTCCTGCTGATAGAGGTACTTCCCGTAGTCCATAATGCGACAGACGGGAGGCTGGGCTGTGGGTGAAACCTCTACCAGATCCAGATTTTTTTCGCGGGCCAATTTCAGAGCTTCGTAGGGAGGCAGGATGCCAATCTGCTGGCCCTCATCGCCGATGACGCGAACTTCACGTGCACGAATCCGTTCGTTAATGCGGACAAAACGCTTGTCGATACAATCCTCCGTCCACTTACCAGGGTGAGTGGGATAAAAAATTATAGCATGGTGAGGATGGCGGACCGGCGGCTGCCAAGCGGGGGTCAGAGGATGCAAGTCAGGCGCGGTCAGGAATTTCCACTCTTCGAACTCCGCGAAGGATGGGGCGCCCGCAGCTCTTGAATTTCGCTGCCTTTCGCAACCAGGACGACGCCCGCCATGCCGACGAATAAGCCATGCTCTACCACGCCCGGCATAACCGCCAGTTTTTGCGCAAGCGCGGGGGGATCTGGAATTTGGTCGAAATGGCAATCCAGAATGTGATGGTGCTCGTCGGTGATGTATGGAGTTCCATCCAGTGAGAGGCGCGGGCTCACTTTTGCGCCAAGAGCTTCGATGTTCTTAATAACGATCGGCTGAGCAAACGCGATTACTTCAATCGGCAACGGAAATTTCCCCAGCATTGGCACCTGTTTGCTGGAATCGGCGATGATGACCAGGAGTTTCGAGGCGGAAGCCACGATCTTTTCATGCAGAAGTGCGCCCCCGCCACCTTTGATCAAATTCAGCTGAGGATCGAATTCATCGGCCCCGTCGATGGTGACGTCAATCTGCTGGACCTCTTCAAAAGTTGTTAGCGGGACCCCTGCTGCTTTGGCTAGCTCTTGAATGTGAACAGAGGTAGGGATTCCTCGAATGTTTAGGCCGGCCTTCACGCGTTCCGAAAGAAAACGCAAAGCGTAGGCTGAAGTCGAACCACTACCCAAGCCGACGACATTGCCATCGTGCACGAACCGCATGCTGGCCTGGGCAGCAGCAGCTTTTTCGTTTTCGTTGGCCATTCCGAAACGCGGAGTATATGACCGCTTACTTTACGCCTTCTGGCATACGCGGTTCAAACCGAGGGGCCGCAATGAGAAGGTGCGATTAGACAGGCGAAAAGTAGGGCTCGTTGCGAAGCACAGCTTCGGCACCTTCGACCAGCCGCTTTGCATCAGATTTGGGTACAGCGCCGCGGATGCCGACGTTGCGAGCTTCGTCGATCAACTGGCGCGATAGATGCATGCTGAACATCAGGATGGGCACCTGGGGCACAATTTTCCCCAGTTCTCTGGCGGCCTGCAAGCCATCCATTCGGGGCATCAGAAAATCCATTACGATCAAATCGGGGGCTAGATTCTTGACCTTGTCCAGAGCCTCGCGACCATCGGCTGCTTCTCCGCAAACCTGCCAATGGGGATGCTGCTGAAGCATCTCCCGGAGCCTATCTCGAACCAGAGCGCTGTCATCGACGATAAGAATGCGGGTTTCCACGGAGACCCCTTAATCACTTGTGTCGGCGCCTAGAGCACAACCCCGAGTCACAAAACATGACGTTCATGCTAGCATCTGTCGCACATAGGTATTGCTGCAATTAAATCAAGAAAATACTGTATAAGCGGGATTAAGGCATGAACCGCAGGCTGCACAAGCCGGTGATTTAGATCGCCTTGCGTGAGGGAAGAAAAAGGACTAATGTGGGCTGCATCTGAAAAGTCCAGGTTGTGACGTGCCTTATTTCTCTGGCAGTCGGAATCCTGAGCTGAACAGCAGTCATTTTGGTACGAAGCGTACATTTGAGTTTTCCACAGGAGAATGCCAAATGAAGAATACGTTTTTCAAAGCAATTACTACAGTTCTGGGGTTGGCAATTGTGTTTTCTACCTGCGCACTGGCGCAGGGTGGTGCTGATCTTTTCAAATCAAAATGTGCCATGTGTCATGGGCCGGACGGCAAGGGTCAGACTGCAATGGGCAAAACGTTGAACTTGAGAGATCTTGGATCCGCCGAAGTGCAGAGTCAGTCAGATGCCGATCTGACCAACATCATCACCAACGGCAAAGGCAAAATGCCCAAGTACGACGGCAAACTCACCAAGGATCAGATCACAGACGCAGTAAAATACATTCGCACTCTGAAACATTGAGTGCTTGATTTCCGGGACGCCGAGCGCAAGACTTGGTGTCCCGCCTAATCTCAGCGCATGGAATCCCGCTCGGTTGTATACTTTTCTGCTGCTGCACCCGAGATGAAAACACCTCTGCTAACCAAATTTCTTTTGCACTGTCCATGAATGTGAAAACAACTCTGAACCCTCACTAGACTGTCCAACCGCCGGAGGTTAGTCGATGGCAGACGATCAGGTTCCGAAAAATCTACCAGACAAGAAGCAAGCGGAAGGTGCGAACGTCTCCCGTCGCGACTTCTTGAAGATCTCGGGCATTTCAGCGGCTGCTGTGCCCGTGCTGGGAACGAAAGTGGTTCATGCCGCTGGGAGTCCAGTGAAGGTATATGGTCCCGGCAAAGTGCCGATTGAACTCACAGTGAATGGTGAAGCGCATACCCTTCAGGTCGAGCCGCGCGTCACGTTGCTGGATGCGCTTCGGGACGAACTCGAGATTACGGGGGCGAAGCGAGTCTGCGACCGTGCCGAGTGCGGTGCTTGCACAGTGATCATGGAAGGCAAGGCGGTTTATGCATGCTCCGTTCTGGCGATTGAGGCGCAAGGAAAACCGATCACGACAGTCGAGTCGCTGATGGAGGGTGAGAAGCTCCATCCCATCCAGCAGGCCTTCGTGGATAATGACGCTTCGCAATGTGGGTTCTGTACTCCGGGATTTGTGGTTGCTCTCAAGGCGTTTCTTGACAAACATCCGAATGCCAGCCTTGCCGAAGTACGGCAGAGTCTGAGCGGGAACCTATGCCGCTGCGGAACCTATCACGGGCTGCAGTTGGCGGCTGCGCAATTGACGCAGAAAGGAGCGTGAGCCATGCAGGATTATGCCTGGCCAAATGCCGAACAACGCACTCTCATTGGCAAGCGCATCACCCGCGTGGACTCGCCTTTCAAGGTTTCGGGTCGCGCGAAGTACACCTACGACTATCACGGCAAAAACATGCTATTCGGCAAAATGGTGCGCTCGCCTTACGCCAAGGCGAAGGTGGTCAGCATTGATGTAAGTGCCGCGGAGAAGCTGCCAGGAGTAAAAGCCGTTGAGATCCTCCAGAAGGCTGGGACGATTGCGCAGTGGACTGGCGACGACATCGTTGCGATCGCAGCGGTGAGCGAATCGATTGCCGAAGACGCTGCCCGGCTAGTAAAAATTCAATACCAACCGATGGCGCATCTGGTCAGTGATGCGGAACCGCCCGCAGGCGCGGCAGAAGAAGCTGGACCGCTGAGCGAGGACGACGTCTGGGATGCGGTCGATAACCAGATGCCGGACCGACAGCTCATCCAGTATTTGGGGGAGCATGGCATCACCTTTCATGCCACGGAAGACTTGCTCAAAGAATTGAAGGGGGATGACGCATCAGACGCGGTGCTCGATGCCATCCGCAAAGCACCCTATCATGAACCGAAACCCGGTGCGGGACACTCGTTTTATCAGAAAGCGGCTGCGCAAACTGCAGGCGATCCGGATAAGGCATTTTCTGAAGCGGAAATAACCTCCGAGGGGGTTTATGGGATTCCGGTGATTGCGCATTGCTGCCTGGAATCGCATGGCTCAGTATCGGAATGGCCGGATAAAGAACATCTGTTCACCCATATCTCTACACAAAATGTTTCCGGGATTCCCGGACAGATGGCGGAACCGTTGGGCGTTCCCGCGGCCAACGTTCGCATCCATCAGGACAATATTGGCGGAGGATTCGGGAGCAAGTTTGCGGCCGATCGGTGGGACATTGCCGCTGCCAAGCTTTCGAAGAAAGCGGGCGGCCAACCCGTGCGGATGATGCTCGAGCGCGATAGTGAACTGGAAGTCGCTGGGGCGCGACCCTCGGCCTACGCGCGCGTGAAACTCGCGTCTACGAAGGACGGCACGATTACTGGCTGGCAATCCCAATCGTGGGGTACAGGAGGGCCGGGGGGAGGCAGCATGCCGCCGATCCCATATGTGTTCAATATTCCCAACCAGCGTAAGGAACATACCGCGATCCGCACGAACATCGGCCCTGCGCGGGCCTGGCGCGCACCCAATCATCCGCAAGCGGCGGCGATCACGATGTGCGCCGTCGACGACCTTGCTGCCAAGCTCAACATGGACCCGCTGGATCTTTGGCTCAAGAACCTGGAAATCACCGGTCCACGGCGGGACAATTACCGCGAGGAACTCGGTATTGCATCGGATCTGATGGGCTGGAAGGACAAGTGGCGGCCTCGCGGTCAAAATGTGTCGGGAATAACGGCTCACGGTCTTGGCTTGTCGATCCATACCTGGGGTGGTCGGGGGCATGCGAGCGATTGTGATTTCACGATCCATCCGGACGGGTCAGTCGAAATCAAAATGGGGTCGCAAGATCTGGGCACGGGCACGCGGACGGCAATTTTGACGGTTGCTGCTGAGACGTTGGGACTTCCGATTGACGCGATTCAGTTGCTCATAGGAGACACACTTTACCCGCCCTCGGGCGGCTCCGGAGGTTCGACGACGATTGGTGGAGTGAGTTCGTCCACGCGGAGAGGTGCCGTGGACGCGCGGGATGCCCTGTTTGCCAAAGTTGCACCGGCTTTGAATGCCCAGCCGGCAGACCTGGAAGCGGTGAACGGAAGTGTGCGGGTAAAGAATGATCCCAGCCGCTCGCTTTCATGGAAGCAGGCATGTTCCAAGCTGGGTGCGGTACCGCTCACGGTGCGAGGCAAGAACCCGGACAAGGGGAAGCCGCCCGATCTCACAAACAGCGGCGTCGGCGGTGTGCAGATGGCGGAAGTCGATGTTGACACCGAAACTGGCATCGTGAAGGTCAAAAAGATGGTTGCGGTGCAGGATTGCGGGCTGATCATCGAGATGAAGACCGCGGAAAGCCAGGTTTATGGCGCTTTGATTATGGGAATCAGCTATGCGCTTTATGAAGAGAAAATTTTTGATAACACGACTGGGCGAATGCTCAATCCAAACATGGAGTTCTACCGGCTGGCGGGCATCGATGACATTCCCGAGTTGGTGGTGCATATGATGACTGGCAAGGGCTACGACGAGCGGGGCGTGATCGGGCTGGGCGAACCTCCGGTGATCTCGCCCGGGGCGGCGATTTCCAACGCGGTGGCGAACGCGATCGGCGTGCGGGTGCCGTTTCTCCCGCTGACCCCGGATCGCGTCCTGAGCGCGATGAACCAGAAAGCAGGTGCGTGATGAGACCGTTTGAATATGCAAGTCCGACCACCAAGGAACAAGCGGTTGGGTTACTTGCTACCAACTGGGGACAAGCCGAGGTTCTAGCCGGCGGCACGGATCTGCTCTCGTTAATGAAAGATGACGTGGTTCATCCCAAGCGATTGGTGAACATAAAAAACATCAAGGACATGGAGGGGATTAGAGCCGAAGGTGGAGGACTTCGTCTCGGGGCGCTGACCACTCTCGGGGATCTCGCCGACAACAGTGATGTGAAAAAGAACTATCCAGCGTTAGCCGACGCCGTGAATGAAGCGGCCAGCCCGCAGATTCGAAACATGGCGACCATTGGCGGAAATCTCTCACAACGGCCCCGCTGCTGGTATTTCCGCAGCGGTCTCGGTCTGCTGCCGAAGAATGCGTCGGACAAAGACCTGATCAGTGAGGGCGAGAATCGTTATCACGCGATTATGGGAAACGATGGGCCGGCTAAGTTCGTCAGCCCGTCGACAATTGCGCCCATGCTGATTGCTTATGGCGCTTCGATCCGCATTGTTGGTCCAAAAGGCAGTCGGGAGATTCCGCTGGAAAAGTACTATGTGATCCCGAAGAGTGAAGGCGAACGGGAGCACGATCTCAGGCCGAACGAGATCATCTCGGAAATCCTGCTTCCCGCAGCGGGAGATATTAAAGCCGCGCATTATGAAATTCGGCAGAAACATGCATTCGACTGGCCTCTCGCGGTTACGGCGGTGGCGCTGAAAATGAATGGCTCCGCAGTGAAATCGGCGCGTGTGGTCATGGGATATGTGGCGCCGATTCCATGGATCTCTCCGGAAGCAGCCGACGCATTAACAGGAAAAGAGGTTTCCGAAGGAGCCGCTCGTGCCACTGCAGAAGCAGCTCTGCGCAATTCCAAACCGCTCAGCCAGAATGCCTACAAAGTTCAGCTTGCGAAAGTCAGCGTGAGACGAGCCATCCTCAAAGCCGCGGAAGGTGCAGCATGATCTCAGAAACTGACCGCTTCAATGTCAGCCACCCCAATTTGTGTTCCGCACTGCGATGGAAGGGGCAGTTCATCCAAGCGGAGCCTGACCCTACCGTACCCAGCATGAGTGATCGGATCTATTGGTGCATTCACACCCAGACCTGCATTGGTCCGGACGGCAAGATCGCCGAGCCTGGGAACTGCTGTTCAGCGCGGCGCACGTGCCACGGCACAGGAAAGTGCGGATAGCGGGCAAGGGGGATCCTCAGACGTAATCCGAGCACCTGACCGGATAGCTGCCCCTTTTACAACATTTAACAACTCAGTGACATCCCTGTGACAAACGCCAGGGCTGCCGCGTTTAGTGTCGACAGTCCTGCTGTGTGCAGATCGCGATCTTCTAGATCGACCTGGGAACGCGCACAGGGAGATGTCATAACTCCTATTACCCCTGCATACCTCAGGACTTTGCTTTGGACGCATAGGGAGCATCGGCGCCTACCCGTGGGTGTCGACTTTGCGTCCTGGCATGGCGGCGTCACTCTGTGCCGAGCTTTGCCTTCCGGTCTTCGGTCAGGGTGACGCCGAGCTTTCTAAAGCTCGTTTTATCCGGTCGTAGGTAAGGTCAAGAGTCTCCGGCAAGATCCGCGTCTCACCGACTACAGAAACGAAATTGGCGTCTGCCACCCAGCGCGGCAATGCGTGCATGTGAATATGGCCGGCGACGCCGGCGCCTGCGGCCTTGCCGATGTTCATACCTAAATTCACACCATCTGGAGTGTAGAGCTGCCGAAGAATCCTTTCCATTTTTTGTGAAAGATCGATCAGCTCGTGTGCAGCGGCGGAAGGCAGTTTTTGCAATTGATCGAGGTGTGCAAACGGTACGATCATTACGTGGCCAGGCGTATACGGATAGGTATTCAAGACGATGTAACAATGCTCCCCCCGATACACAATGTGCGCCTCGGCGTCGTTTCCGAGCTTCGGTAAATCGCAGAAGATGCAGCCAGAGATCTTTTCGGCCGCCGTAACATAGGCATATCGCCAGGGAGTCCACAGATGGTCCATCGCACGGCAGAGTAGCAGATAGGGGCACAGTTTCGAAACTGCTGGCCTCTGCTACGTAGGTTCAATTTTTGTTGGCTGGCTCAGTGAAAATTACGAGAACGTTAATTTGCGTGTGCGCTATCGATTGGAGTTTGACCTATTTGGAAGCGATTGCTATAGTCGAAGAGTTCCCTTTTGGACGCGGGTTCGCTGTTTAGAAAACGTCCGACCGCTGGGATTGTCCGGTCCGCTCGCCAGGGCGGGCTCAACACAACCAAAGACTCACGCCAGCTGTCCGCTAAGTAGCTCCCGCATCCGTCGCACCGCTGGTGCGAATACAGCAGAGAGGCCACGATCTTGTTCGACGATAACACTGCCCCCGTCCTTGATTCAGTAACTTCAACCCTGACCGAGCAAAACCCTGGAAGTCCTGAATTGCCGACTGAACACTCCACTTCCGCACACCGAACGGATGAGAAATCGGCCAGCGGATCAGGCGGCGAGGATTTTGCCTCCGCGCTTGAGAGCTTCACGACCGAAGCGGAAGAGGGCGAAGGTGAAGAGCGGATCATTAAAGGAACGGTTCTGAAGCTCACCCCGACGCACGTGGTCGTCGACATTGGAGCAAAGTCCGAGGGCATGCTCCCTCTCAGTGAAGCATTGGACCACGAGGGCAAACCGAAGTTTCAGCCAGGTGATCCGATTGATGTGATCAGGGAGAAAGGTGAAGCTGAAGAAGGGTACATCAACCTTTCCCATCAGCGAGCACAAAGGCTTCGGGCTTGGGATGAGATCGAAAAGGCTTATACCGAGAAGAAGGCGATTCCGGCCACAGTTGTCGAGCGAATTAAGGGTGGGTTGACTGTCGATATCATGGGCGCGCGGGCGTTCCTGCCCGGCTCACAGGCCGATCTTCGTCCGACACGCAATCTCGATGCAGTCAAGGGTCAGGTTTTCGATGTTGCGGTCATCAAACTGAATAAGAAACGCGGCAACATCGTGGTTTCCCGCAAGCAGGTCTTAGAAGAAGAACAAAGCGAGAAGAGAAACAAGACCCTGGAGCATTTGGAAGAAGGCGCGGTTCTGACGGGAGTGGTGAAGAACCTGACGGAGTATGGCGCCTTCGTTGACCTGGGGGGAATTGACGGCCTTCTGCACATCACCGATATGTCGTGGGGACGACTCACCCACCCGCGTGACCTGGTCAACGTGGGTGATCAGATCCAAGTCAAAGTCTTGAAGTTTGACAAGGACAAACAGCGGGTGTCGCTTGGGTTCAAGCAACTGACTCCCGATCCCTGGCTGGATGCGGAGCATCGCTATCCCGTGGGCGCTCACGTCCAAGGGCGTGTTATCAGCGTGACAGATTACGGTGCATTCGTGGAACTGGAACAGGGCATAGAGGGATTGGTACACGTCAGCGAGATGACCTGGTCCAAGCGCATGAAGCATCCTTCCAAACTGGTAAGCGTGGGCGACCAAGTGGAATGTGTGGTGCTGAACGTGAATCCGCAGGAACGCCGGATCTCCCTCGGCATGCGGCAACTCGCTGCCAACCCCTGGGACTCCCTTCACGATAAGTATCCGGTCGGCGCTACGGTGGAAGGCCGGGTGCGGAACCTCACGGATTTTGGCGCTTTTATCGAAATCGAGGACGGAATCGACGGTTTAGTGCACGTCAGCAATCTCAGTTGGACGAAGCGGGTCAAGCACCCATCGGAAGTCCTCAAAAAGGGAGACCGGGTAAAGGCTGTGGTACTGGCCATTGAGCCTGACAAGCGGCGCCTTTCATTAGGCGTGAAGCAACTGCAACCTGACGTATGGGAAACCTTCTTCGCGCAGCATCATATCGGCGAGGTCTTGCGAGGCAAAGTGCTGCGAGTAGCGGGATTCGGCGCGTTTGTAGAGATTGCCGACGGAGTTGAGGGCCTATGTCACAATTCTGAAGCCGTAGATGCCAACGGGCAGCCGATGAGGCTCGAACCCGGACAAGAACTCGACTTCAAAATCATCAAAATGAATCCCGAGGAAAAGAAGGTTGGGCTCAGCATCAAGGCGGTTGGAGAGGAAGCATCGCGGTCAGAAGTCGAAGCTTACAAACACCCTGCGTCAAGCACTGGCAGTTCTACCATTGGTGACCTGATCACCTGGAAACGCGCGGGTAACGAGAACGGCTGAGCAGCAGTTTCCTTCAGTAGGCTGCTCATGATGTCCTAACAGGATTGATTCTGCGTCTTCTACGTCTGATGCGGCTGGCCTTCTGGCGCGCGTTTCAGCATGACGCGTTTGCAGTGGCCAAGGCATCGGCGTATTCCTCGATTCTTACGTTTTTCCCTGCCCTGCTGGTGGTTGGTTCTGTTCTGGCGACCTCGCGTCGTACTACCGTTTATCTACAAGAGATTTCGTACGCCGTTGGACGAATCCTTCCCGCCGGAAGCAACACGGCGCTTGCCTACCTTAGAGGAAGTTCTCTCCAGCGGCCGATCAGCGTGCTGATCAGCGCTTCTCTGATCACGCTCTGGACCGGTTCGGGCGTGATGATTTCCTGGATGGAAGGCTTCCGCAATGCATATCAACTGCCGAAAATCTGGGGGTTGATCAAGGAGCGAATGATTGCATTCGCATTGGTGGTCCTGGCGGGCATTCCACTGACCTTCGCGACCATACTCGTTGCGTTCGGGAGCGGCATCGAGACGCGCATTCTATTTGGGCTGGGCCGCGAATTTGGACCGGTGATTCTATTGCTATGGATGGCAATACGTTGGCTGATCGCGACGCTGACCAGCATCGCGGTGATCGCGCTGATATATCACAATGCGGTACCGCGAACGCAGCCCTGGCACAGCGTTCTGCCGGGAGCCACTATGGCAACGGTGCTGTGGTTTGTCTCCACCGCGCTGTTTGGCTGGTATTTGCAGAATTACGCGGATTACAGCTTGATTTATGGATCGTTAGGAGCCGCGATTGCGCTGCTGGTTTGGATGTACATGATATCGCTCGTGATTCTCGTCGGGGCGGAATTCAATGCGATGTTATTCCCGCGTGCGACACTGGGGAAGGAATTGAAGGAAACGCCAGTGTCAAAATCGGGGAGCTATGTACTCTGAGCAATATTCCGCCGGCCATGGATGAGGGTGAAACCGGCCGAGTTTTTCCTTGATGCGCTTGCAACATTTGGCCTTTCACATAACAGTTCCTTGAACGATTGCCGCGGGATGATAAACGCGACAGAAAGCATTGGGAGATGAATATTCGGCACATCGCGGAACGCCTGAGCAGAGGGATTGTGTTTCGCCGTCGACTCCCGCGAAAATTTGGGGGCCTTCCCATCTATGTCACGCCCGAGGCAGGCCTTCGGTATTGGCGGTCTATGTCCGTGGTGGATCCGCTGTTGTACACAATGGCGGAGGAATTGGTGCGCCCAGGGTCGGTCGTTTGGGACATCGGGGCAAATGTCGGCCTTTTTTCTCTCTGTGCAGCTGCACGTTGCGGCACTTCGGGATTCGTTCTTGCGGTCGAGCCCGATGTGTGGCTCGCGAATCTCGTGACCCGTTCGACTAAACAGCTCGCCGGCAAGAACTTTTCGTGCGCTGAAGTGAAGGTACTATGCGCGGCGATTTCTGATTCGATGGAAGTTTCCGAGCTTTGCATCGCCGAGAGAGCACGGGCGTCAAATCATTTAGCGCAAACCCAACCCACAATGCACTCTGCGAATCCGCGGTCTTCCCAACCGACAGCTTGTCTGACACTGGATTTCCTTCTCCGATATTTCCCGGCTCCATCAGTGTTAAAGATTGACGTCGAGTCCCACGAAATAAGTGTTCTGAAAGGAGCCAAGAAGTTGCTACAGGAAGTAAAACCACTGATCTGGTGCGAGGTGTTGCATGAGAATTCGTCTGAAGTGACTTCACTGCTGCGTGAGGCTGATTATGAACTGTACGGGGCGGAAAGCACACCGCATGAGCGGATAAGCCGAGCGTGGTTTCATACACTGGCGATTGCCGGGCCGCAACAAATTTCTAAATTGCTTGCGATCCATTCATGAGTATTGTGACACTTAGTCAAATCGAGCGATGCTCCCCTATATAGAATACTTGCACCTGGGTTTGCGAGTCTCGGCAGGAGATGAATGACACCGAACAGCACAGGAACATCGTTCGTGACAGGGACATCGGGCCGGCGGGCAAAAATCATTTGCACGATCGGTCCCGCATGCAGTTCGGAAGAGATGCTGCGTGACCTGATGCGCTGCGGAATGGATGTTGCCCGTCTGAATTTTTCCCACGGAACACACGCGGAACATGGGCACGTGATCGAGCGATTGCGCTGTGTGGCCGAGCGCGAGAACCGAACCATCTGCATTCTTCAAGATTTGCCGGGCCCCAAAATTCGGACTGGCCCTTTGAAGAATCATGCATCAGTGAAACTTGAGACCGGCGCCAAGATCACCATTACGCCACGCGCGATAGAAGGCACGGCCAAACTGATTTCGACGACATTCCCGGATTTGGCAAAGGAGCTTGAACCGGGCGCCCGTGTGCTGCTTGCCGATGGATTGATTGAGCTTTGCGTGCTAGCCATTCATGGGCACGACGTCGAATGCAGGGTTATCAATGGCGGCGAGTTGGGAGAGCACAAAGGCATCAACCTGCCGGGCGTCGCGCTCTCGATTCCAGCTTTGACAGAGAAGGATAAGGTAGACCTGGAATTCGGACTGAAGCACAGCGTCGACATGGTTGCAGTGTCGTTTGTGCGCTCGGGCTCCGACGTCGTGAACGCAAAGCAGATTATTGCTGCTCATGGCGGCGACATTCCGGTGATCTCGAAACTAGAGAAGCCACAGGCCATTGAGCATCTGGAAGAGATTCTGGAAGTGACGGACGGCGTAATGGTTGCTCGCGGGGATTTAGGTGTCGAAATGCCGCCGGAGAAAGTACCGGTCATCCAGAAACACGTGATCCGACGCTGCGCAGAGTGGCGAAAACCCGTGATCACGGCGACGCAGATGTTGGAGTCGATGATTGAGAACCCGCGTCCCACACGCGCGGAGGCGAGTGATGTTGCAAACGCCGTTTTCGACGGCAGCGACGCTGTGATGCTATCGGCAGAAACGGCGACTGGACAATATCCACGCGAAGCGGTTGCCATGATGGCGAAGATCGTGATCGAAGCCGAACACAATATGCGCGATCTTCCCCCGCGCCGTCGCGACCGGCATGCGCTTGGGATTCCGGAAACAATTTGCGAATCGATAGCGCATGCAGCGGAAGACTTAAAAATGGGCGCCATCGCTGTCTTCACCGAATCTGGCAACACGGCGCGGATGATTTCCAAGTACCGGCCCAAGGCTGGCATTTACGCGTTCAGCCACCTGTCGCCAGTTTGTAATCGGATGAATTTATTGTGGGGGGTGCATCCGATTCAGCGCGATCAGGCCCGGAGCGCAGAGGAGATGCTTTCCGCGGCCGAGCAGGAATTGCTGCGCCAAGGACAGATCCAGGTTGGTGATGTGCTTGGAGTGGTGGCGGGAACACAAATGGCTTCAGGCTCTACCAATTTCATGCGGCTTCACATCGTAACGTCGAAAGAGGCGCAGGAGGTTGCGACCAGAACCGCTGGACAGAAAACCCATGCCTGAGGAGATCCTATCGCTGGCGATAGTCGAACCGCTTCCGGACAATGATGAAGCGTTTACCGCTACCATGCGGGCGCTAATGGCTGCGCTTTCAAAAGGAGGCTACAGCCGCGATCTGTTCTATCGCGATGCGAAAACGGGCAACGAATATGTCTTGCTACGATATTGGAAATCGGAGCAAGCGCGGCGGGCGGCGCTGGAGGACCCGGACGTGCTACGCTGCTGGGCTGAACTATCCCATCAAATTCGCACGGTAAAGGTGTATGAGACGTTAGAAGAGGTATCGTAGCTAGAAATGAAGGAGTGACTCTGAGTTCTTCGTTATGCAGCTTCCCTCTGATCTCGTCGGCAAACGCGTGATGCTCGAAAGCAATATTCGAGCTTTAGGCCGCACGCTGGTTGCCTACTCGGGCGGAGTCGACTCAGCTTTTCTGGCGTGGACTGCGCACCAGGCTTTGCGAATGAACATGCTGGCAGTGATCGCCGACTCGCCAAGTCTTGCGCGCGTGCAACTCGCCGACGCGATTGCTTTCGCGCGGGAACAAAGGATTCCGCTAGAGGTCGTTCGCACCCAGGAGCTGGATCGTCCGGAGTACTCCCGCAATGACGGGTCCCGCTGCTACTTCTGCAAAGATGAGCTTTTCACGGTGATGGAGGAATTCCGGCGAAGACATCAGTTTGATGCAATTGCGTATGGGGTCAACGTGGACGACCAGAGCGATTTTCGCCCGGGGCAAAGCGCAGCTACTCGGCATAACGTGAAGGCACCGCTGCTTGAGGCACGTCTAACAAAGGCCGATATACGGCAACTGGCGCGGGAAGCAGGGCTTCGGGTTTGGGACAAACCCGCTTCTGCCTGCCTCTCGTCCCGAATTGAATACGGCCGCCCGGTGACTGGTGAGACCCTGAGTGTAGTGGAACGAGGCGAAGATGCTCTTCGCGAGCTCGGTTTTCGCGAATTTCGCGTTCGCCATCACGGAGACATCGTACGCATTGAAATCGGCTCTGGGGAGATGTCACGTGCCTTAACCGGGGAAATAACAGCAGAGCTCACACGCATCTTCAAGGCGCTTGGTTTCAAGTTTGTAACCCTCGATTTGGAAGGGTTCCGATCGGGTTCAATGAATGCACTACTGCCGGCAACTTCCCTTTCGCGTAAGGCCTAATTCCTGCCACGCAGAGAACCGTGTGAGATAATCTCTCTAATCCCTAATGTACAGGCGGTTTTTAGTGAATTTCTTGCGAAGTTCTCTTGTTTTTCTTGGGTTGGTCTGCCTAGGTTGTTCAGCGCAATCGGCGACACCTGAACAAACGCAGCTTATCGAACGCGAGGTCAGGACATTTTATTCGTTACCTCCAACGGTGAAGGTCACAGTTGGCGCGTTGCGGGCGAGCGAGTTTCCGAATTATGACGCTCTCACCATCAATATTGAGGGTGATTCCAAGAAGCAAGACTACGATTTTCTTCTCTCTAAAGACCGCAAGACTCTGATGCGGGTGACCAAGATGGATTTGACCAAGGATCCTTATGTCGAGACGATGAAGAAGATCGATCTGGGTGGGCGGCCAGTTCGCGGCAACAAGGATGCGAAAGTTGTGGTGGTGAATTTTGACGATCTGCAGTGTCCGTTCTGTTCGCGCATGCACCAGACCTTGTTTCCTGAACTGCTGAAGGAATATGGCGATCGGGTTGCGTTTGTTTACAAAGATTTCCCACTGTCTGAAATTCATCCCTGGGCCACACATGCGGCCGTGGATGCGAATTGTCTGGTGGCTCAGAACAACGATGCCTATTGGGATTTCGCCGATTACATTCACGCCAATCAGCATGAGGTAAGTTCGGAGAAAACCCGGGAGGCCCAGTTTGCAGCGCTAGATCGGCTGACCACGCTACAAGCGCAAAAGCACAATCTGGACCAAACGAAGCTGCAATCCTGCATTAAGGCGCAAAACGATGATGCGATTAAAGCTTCAGTGAAACAGGGGGAAAGTGTAGGGGTGAGCGCGACTCCGACACTGTTTGTAAATGGGCAGGAACTGGACGGAGCATTGCCGATCGGGGAGATTCGGGTAGTGCTCGATCGTGCGTTGCAGCAGGCGGGGGTTCCGGCACCAAACCATGCTGAATCTTCAGCTACAAAAGAAGCCCAAACTGGCAGCAAGTAAACACCGGATTCCGGAGGAAAAGGTTTGAAAGTATCACTTCGCCTTGCACTGGTCCTTGCTTTGCTTATGGCGGTGGGAACCGCATGCAGCGTTAAACCCCTGGGTAACGACGTGGCGGCGTCGGTTGACGGGCACAAGATCTACAATGCCGACGTCGAGAAGTACTACCAGAATCAGACCGCCGGGTCCGATCAAAAGCCAGCGGGAGAACAGGCTACGAGCCTGCGCCTCAGCATTCTGAGCAAATTGATCGACAACGAAATCCTGATGCGCCGGGCCGAGAAACTGGGGCTATTGGCAACGGACGACGAGGTAGACCGAAAACTTAACGAGATCAAATCTCCATTTACGCAAGAGGAATTTGATGCTCGGTTGAAAGAGAAAAAGCTTACTTTGGATGACTTTAAACATGATTTGCGGGAGTCGCTGACCGTCGATAAGGTGCTTAACAAAGAGGTCACATCCAAGATCAACATCTCCGACAAAGATATTTCCAGTTACTACAACGACCACAAGGCAGAGTTCAACCTGGTAGAGCCGCGATATCATTTGGCGCAAATCTTTGTGACTACCACGCCCAACCCGCAAGTGCACAACTTAAAGAACGACAAGGCACAAAACGAGGCGGATGCCCGCAAGAAGGTGCAGATGCTGATGAATCGGTTGGATAGCGGGGATGACTTCGCTACGCTGGCGATGAACTATTCGGAGGATAGCGAGACTTCAGGAAATGGCGGTGATCTCGGGTTTGCTCCTGAATCTTCATTGAAGAGCACGGACGCAGCCACACGCGATCTGGTGATGAAGCTCAAACCAGGCCAGTACAGCCCGATTGTTACGGTCATAAACCCGGTGACGAAGCAGTTAGTAGGATTCCGAATCGTGAAGTTGATTTCAAAAGAGCCGGCGGGGCAACGGGAACTTTCGGATCCGCGGGTGCAAGAAGCGATTCGCTCACAGCTTCGGGACCGCCGCGAGCAACTCCTGAAATCGGCTTACTACGAAGTTCTGCGAGACCAAGCGAAAGTGCAAAATTATTATGCGGAAAAAGT
>Ga0187779_10001191_pt1 | contig 16278 bp, 15 predicted proteins | sample 1015_Q2_SP10_10__FD_132435 | JGI IMG/M metagenome (GOLD analysis project Ga0187779, IMG submission 132435) | Tropical peat soil microbial communities from peatlands in Department of Meta, Colombia - 1015_Q2_SP10_10_MG | ecosystem: Environmental > Terrestrial > Soil > Wetlands > Peat | place... | reverse complement strand
TTCGGCTGGAGCGTGCTCCTTTCTCCCTTGCCGATGATGTCGCGGAGCGTGAAGTTGTGGCGTTCAGGGAACCGCTGCAGGTCCTGAAGCACCAGCTTGGAAACGGCGGTAAAGGTCTTGAGGACGCCGTCGCCCGTCGTCGCAATCGCCTCGTAGAACGGGATATTGCGCGGGTTGAGGGCCTCGTTCATTTCATCGGTGGTCATGATTTCGGGCAGGTCACGCTTGTTATACTGTATCACCATGGGGAAGTCGGCAAGGTCAATGCCCATTTCAGCGAAATTGTCGCGCAGATTCGCAAGGCTTTCCAGGTTCGCGTCCATCATGGCGGGCTGCGAGTCCGCAACGAAGATCACGCCATCCGCACCCTTGAGCACAAGCTTGCGCGTGGCGTTGTAAAAGACCTGGCCGGGCACCGTGTAGAGATGGAAGCGCACCTTGTAATTTTTTATGGTCCCGAGTTCCACGGGAAGAAAGTCGAAGAACAGTGTGCGGTCCGTCTCGGTTGCGAGCGAGATCAGTTTGCCCCGCTGGTTGGGAGCGATGCGGTGATAGATCAGATGGATGTTCGTCGTCTTACCGCAGAGGCCGGGGCCGTAATATACGATCTTTGCGTTGATTTCTCTCGTAGTGTGATTTACCAATGCCATAGGTCATAATTACACAAAAATAATTGTATGTCAATACTGCGGAGCTTTAATCGTCACCGTTGCATGGAGAGCAAGTCAAGCGCCGTCATGTGCGTGGCGTCGTTCTTGCTCGCCAGCAGCGGCACGGTCCGGTTCAATCCCGCGACAACGTGGTCGAGCGCTGTTCCCGCAAGGTCGGTGATCACGCCGTCCGCTTCCTCGAGTATCAACATCCCTGCTGCATAGTCGAAGGCGCGCGAGGCCGTTGCCGTGGCGAATACGCTGATGGCGCCCGAAGCCAGATACGAAAGATCAAGGGCCGTGGATCCGAAACACCGTGTCCGCTTCGCATGCGCGATCAGCGGCATGATCCGCGGAATATCGGTCGCAGGCGACGATGCCTCGTAAGCGACGATGGTAATGCCCGGCGTGGCCGATGTCCTGATCCTCGTCCCGTTCTTGTATGCTCCGTTGCCCCGCACCGCCCAGAATTCATCACCGATGGCAAGGTTCATGACGTACCCTACGGCGAGATGGTCAAGCGTATTGCCGTTTAAAAGCGCCAGCGACGTGGCGAAGAACGGGATCCCGCTCTTGGCGTTGTTGCTCCCGTCAATGGGGTCGGCAAGCACGATCTTTTCCCCCTCGCCGAACCTTCTGACGCCGAGTTCCTCGGAGATGAGCGTAAAGGCCTCGCCTTCCCGCTGCGCTTTCGCAAGCGCTGCGATGATGATGTCCTCGGCCCACTTGTCCACGGGAAAGGTCTTGTCCCCGCCCGCTCCCTTGCCTACAGGCACCGTTCCGCCTTCCTTGCTCAGGATCACGGACAGCCCTTCACGCATTTTCTTGCCAATTTGCTTGAAAATTTCCAGCCATTGTTCGTTCGTCATGAAGACTCCTTGCTCTGAAGCCATGGATTCGCACGGATGAGCGCGGATTTCCGTTTTTCTTCGCGTCCAATCCGATTCTCGGTCTTCTTCTCTGTCATCTGCGGGAACGCAGCCTTATCCCTGTTCCACCGGCCTCTTCTTAAAAAATCCTGAGACTTCGTCGGCCGCCTTCTTCGACATCCCTTTTACCCTTTGCAGGTCCTCCACTGTTGCCTTCCTGACCTTTTCCACGCTACCGAAATGCCGGAGCAGCTCCTTCTTCCGTGTCTCGCCGATACCGGGGATATCGTCCAGTTCGGAACGCACCGCCCGTTTCTCACGAAGCTTCCGGTGATAGGTAATCGCGAAACGGTGCGCTTCATCGCGTACACGTGCAACCAGGTGTGTGGTCGCGCTCGTGGGGTCAAGAATGACCGGCTCCTCCACTCCGGGAAGAAAGATCCTTTCGAACTCTCTTTCAGTGCCCTCTTCCCCGCTCCGTGCCTTTGCCAGTCCGACGATATCCGGCCCTTCGATATCAAGCTCCTTGAGGACGTCAAGGGCAGCATTGAGCTGGCCTTTGCCGCCATCGATCAGGATCAGGTCCGGCAGAATGCCGCCTTCCTTCGCTTTTATATACCTCCGCCTAGTCACTTCTGCCATACTCGCAAAATCGTCCTGCCCTTCGACAGATCGTATCTTGAACTTCTTGTAATTTCTCTTGTCCGGCAGGTTGTTCTCGAACGAAACCATGCTTGCTACCGATTCAGTGCCTTGTATGGTCGAGATATCGAACGCCTCGATCCTGCGGGGGAGGTTCCTGAGCCCCAGTTCTTCCTGGAGCCGCAGAAGGATGCGTTCTTTGCTCCTGCTTGAGAGCAGGTGCTCACGGAGCGATTGGTTCGCGTTGTCCGATGCCATCTGCACGAGCTCACGCTTTCTTCCGCGCTGCGGGACCAGCGCCTCGACCCGTGCGCCCCGCTTTTCCGTAAGCCAGCTCTCGAAGACCTTGCGGTCGGGAACTTCCACGGGCAGAAGCACTTCGGAGGGGACGATCATTTCCTTGGCGTAGAACTGGTGCAAGAACTCCCCGAGAATGTCCTCCTTGGTCATCCCGCGCACGTCATCGAGGAAAAAATCCTTTCGTCCGAGAAGCATGCCGTTCCGGATAAAGAGCACCTGGATGTCAGCCTGGCCAGTCTCTGATACCATCCCGATCACATCCTGATTCTCGAACCCCGGGGATATGATCTTCTGCTTCTCGAATGCCCCTTCGATCTTCGCGATGCGGTCACGAAGTTCCGCGGCGCGTTCGTACTCCATCTTCTCTGATGCTTCTTCCATTCTATGCTTGAGCGTATCGAGGAGGTCGCGGTTTTTGCCCTCAAGAAACAGCCGCACTTGCGATACGATGTCCTGATAAGCAGCCTTGTCCACCTCGCCTGTGCATGGACCCAGGCACCGTCCGATCTGGAACTGGACACAGGCCCGTTCTGGCTTCTTCCCCAGCTCTTTCTTGCATGAGGCAAGCGGGAATGTTCTGCGTATGAGCGCCAGGGCCTCCCACATTCCGCCGGCCGGAACGTAGGGTCCGAAATAGAGGGCGCCGTCCCTCTTGAGCCTGCGCACCACCTCGAGACGAGGGTATTCAGATCTGATGTCAAATCGAAGGTAGGGGTAGTTCTTGTCATCACGGAGGATGACATTGTAGCGGGGCCGGTGCTTCTTGATGAGGTTCGATTCTAAAGCCAGGGCCTCAAGCTCGGTGTGTGTCACAATGGTCTCTACGTCCGTTATCTGGCGGACCATGATCTCGGTCTTCTCGCCCTTGGATCCCTTCTGGAAATAGGAACGCACCCGGTTCCACAGGGACACTGCCTTGCCGATGTAGATCACATGTCCCTTAGCGTCTTTCATGATATAGACGCCCGGCGAGTCCGGAAGGTTCTGGAGCTTTTCTTCGAGAGTCATTGTACGACCATTGTACCATGGATCAAACAGGAAGGACACCGGATATTCTTGATCCAAGGAACAGTGAAATGCTTATCCTCCCTGTTGCAGTATGCAATAGATCTTCAATTTCTGCGTGGCCAAAAAAACGTTTGATTTGTGCCATTCGATTGAGTGGCGGTATAATATAAAGAGAGGAGATTAGTGTGGCTTTTAATTCAACCTTTTTGCCTGTATGGAGGTCAAAGATTCAAGGAAGAGCGATGCACGCTCAGCAGGTTCGTGGTTTTGTGAGGAACTAAGATACAAAGGGGTGAGATAAATGACAAAGCGATTTTATCTTGTTCTTTTCAGCCTGATGATGATCCTCGTGATAACCGTGCCTGCATATGCACACGGCGGCGGCCATGGCGGAGGCGGACACGGTCATGTTGTGGTAGGGGGAGGCGTGTGGATCGGACCCGGATGGGGCTGGGGTTGGGGTCCGGGGTGGTGGGGATATCCGTACTATCCTTATCCATATTATTCATATCCATATTATTCATATCCGCCTTACGTGATCCAGCAGCAGACTCCGGTATACGAGATGCAGACACCGCAGCAGGAAGAGTATTACTGGTATTTCTGCCCGGACTCAAAGAACTATTACCCTTATGTCAAGCAGTGCCCCAACGGCTGGCTGAAGGTCATTCCTCCTCAGGGTCCATCGCAGTGAAAGGAGTGAAAAGATGATTATGAATTCTAAGATGCGCACCTTTTCATTTCTGGTGATAGTACTGTTGGCCGGATGCGCCACTATGCCCACAGGACCGACCGTGATGGTATTGCCAGGTTCCGGCAAGTCCTTTCAGCAGTTCCAGGCCGATGACGTGGTCTGCCGGCAGTGGGCACGCCAGCAGATTGGCCTCAGTCCACAGGAAGTAGCTAATAAGAACACCGCCTCAGGGGCGGCAATTGGCACGGCCATCGGAGCGGGTCTTGGAGCTGCGATCGGCGCGGCCTCAGGCAGCGCGGGTACGGGCGCCGCGATCGGGGCCGGTACAGGACTCTTGATCGGGACTGCCGAAGGTTCCAGTGCCGGCTACTACTATGGCTCGGAGGCTCAGCGGCGCTACGATATCGCCTATCAGCAGTGCATGTATGCAAATGGGAATGTAATCCCGGGCATGATACGGACGCGTGCCGCGCGGCGCTTGCCTCCTCCGCCCCCTCCGGACCTTTCCGGACCCGTTCTGAACGAGACGTCTCCGGTCTACCCTGCTCCTCAGCCAGCTCCTGCACGATAGCGATGCTGTTCGGGGACGGGCACATTTCCGGTGTTCCGTTCGCGAAGAGCGGCTGTCGGGAAGGTTCGATGAAAAGAGCGTTCAAAAGAACGCTCTTTTTTATTCGGTCTCTCGGGGAGGAGCCAGTCCCGGGCGGCGAAGGCTATCTCTTCCCTTTGAGCCCCTGCATAAATGCGAATGGACCCCGTTCTTAAGGACACAGCCTCGCCCACGGAGATGACATGCCCCGTGGTACCTTCATGCTCAGGTGACGCTTCACCCAGAGGTTCGGGATTCTTTCGTCGAGAATCAATGGACGGCCACACATGAACACGAACCAATAACGATAATGGAAGGTGTCATTCCACCTTCACTCCCACGGCCATCTCCTGCTGCCTCAGCGACCTGATCTTGTCCCGCAGATCGGCCGCGGTCTCGAAATCCAGCTCCTTTGCCGCTGCACGCATCTGTTTCTCGAGCGAAGCGATGAGGGCCGGAAGATTCACCGTCGGAACAAACTCACCTGCCTCTTCGGCAGTAATAGGCACGGTGAAGTAGTCCTGCTCGTAAACCGTCCGGAGCGCGGCCTGGATGTTCTTCTTTATTGACTGCGGCGTGATGCCGTGCTTCTCATTGTACTCCTCCTGCACCTGGCGACGCCTGTTCGTCTCGGAAATGGCGTTGCGCATCGAATCGGTTATGTTCTCTGCGTACAGGAGCACCTCTCCGTTCACGTTTCGCGCTGCCCGGCCCATGGTCTGGATGAGCGAGCGCGTGGAGCGCAGGAATCCTTCCTTGTCCGCGTCGAGGATGGCCACGAGCGAGACCTCCGGGATGTCCAGCCCTTCCCTCAGGAGATTGATCCCGATCAGCACGTCGTATTTTCCCATGCGCAGGTCGCGAATAATGTCCACGCGCTCGAGCGTATCGATGTCGGAGTGCAGGTATGCAACCTTGACGTTCAGCTCCTTGTAGTGCTCGGTCAGGTCCTCGGCCATGCGCTTCGTGAGCGTCGTGACGAGAACGCGTTCGTGCGTCTCTGCCCGCTTCCTGATCTCATTCAGGAGATCGTCCACTTGCCCCTTGACGGGCCTGATCACGATCTTCGGGTCAGTGAGACCGGTGGGCCGGATAACCTGCTCGATGATCCTGTTGCCTGACTTCTCGACCTCATAATCAGCCGGCGTTGCAGAAACATACACGACCTGGTTCACCCGTTCATTGAATTCCTCAAAATTGAGCGGACGGTTATCGAGCGCTGACGGCAGCCTGAAACCGTATTCGACGAGCGTGGTCTTCCTCGCCCGGTCGCCGTTGTACATGCCGCCGATCTGCGGGATCGTGGCATGGGACTCATCCACGATAAGGAGATAATCTTTTGGAAAGTAGTCAAGGAGCGTGGGCGGCGGCTCGCCGGGGGCCCTTCCGGAAAGGTGGCGGGAGTAGTTCTCAATTCCGTGGCAATAGCCCATCTCCTGGATCATTTCCAGATCGAACATCGTGCGCTGTTCGATGCGCTGGGCCTCGATGAGCTTGTTCATCTTGCGGAGATACTGGATGCGTTCCCGGAGCTCCTCATGGATGCCGTCAATGGCCGATTTCATTCGCGAATCGGGGATCACGTAATGGCTGCCCGGATAAACAGCAACCTTATCGAGTTTCTGGAGCGGGGTCCCGAGCAGGGGATCGAACTCGGAGATGGCATCGATTTCATCGCCGAAAAGCTCGATGCGGATGGCAGTGTTTTCATAGGACGCCGGAAAGATCTCGACCACGTCGCCCCGTACCCGGAAGGTCCCGCGCTGGAAGTCGAAGTCATTCCTCGTGTACTGGATGTCGACGAGCTTCCGGAGGATATCGTTCCGCTCTATGCGCTGTCCGCGCTCGAGGAACAGCAGCATGCCGTGGTACGCCTCGGGCGAGCCCAAGCCGTAGATGCACGATACCGACGCCACGACGATCACGTCGTTCCTCTCGAACAGCGCATTCGTTGCAGCGTGGCGCATGCGATCGATCTGTTCGTTGATGGATGAATCCTTCTCGATGTAGGTATCCGTGGCCGGGAGGTAGGCCTCGGGCTGGTAGTAGTCGTAATACGAGACAAAGTACTCCACCGCATTCTGCGGGAAAAGCTCTTTAAACTCGTTGTAGAGCTGGGCTGCTAGCGTTTTGTTGTGCGCGATCACGAGCGTAGGCTTCTGGACTTTCTCAACGACGTTCGCCATGGTGAACGTCTTGCCCGAGCCCGTGACGCCCAGAAGCACCTGGTGATGGAGACCTCTAATGACGCCCTCAGCGAGATTTTCAATGGCCTGCGGCTGATCCCCCGTCGGATTGAAGCCGGACACGATCTTGAATTTCGGCATGGATAGATATTACTCCATAATGAACAGCAGAGTCAATGAATCTGCATACGAGTAAGCTTGTACCCGGCGTCAATCTGGCGGCGCATCTGCGACGGCCCGACTTACGCTCTTTAAGATCAACAATTGCCCTGTCACGATTGCTCGGCACAGACGGTCGGGATCGCATTGATCACGGAGGCAGGACGATTTGAAGAGGCGGCAAAACCGTAAGGACAGATTCTATCTTTGCACAGCATGCTGGTCGAGGCCCGGAGGTGAGGCAATTTCCCTCTATCTCACGAGAAGGTATAGCATGACCACAAAACCGACAAAAACTCCGATGGCGGTCTCGTGCTCCGAGTTTTCCTTTACCACGTCGTAGCTCCAGCGGTTCGTTCCCCGGCCGGGAAAGGGAGTCATGCGGGGAAGGTAATCGGGCACAGCCTTGTCATACTCCACCCAGGGCTGGCCGAAGCTGCTGATGAGCTTCTCGTTCTCCTGTTTTTTCTTATAGGGCGCATAGTAAACGAAGAACCACACAAAACCGCCGATCATGATGTAGATATTCCTTGCCATGGCGCTATAGCCGATCGTGATGAGGAGCGTACCAATGTAGAGCGGGTTCTTAACGTAGGAGTAGGGTCCGGTGGTCGTGAGTTGCTTGTTCTTCCGGAGATGACCGGCGGCCCAGAGCCGCAGCGCTTCGCCCAGAACCGTGATCACTGCCCCGAAAAGGAACCATGCCGGTTCCGGCTTGGCCAGATAAAATAGGATGATAGCCACGACGGCCGCCAGCATCGTCTTCGTGGTGATCTTCGTCATCTTGTACCGCAACGTTCCTTTTTCTGCCATCATACTCTCCTTATGTTTTGTAGAGGTGCGCCTCCGGATTCCCTTTCGCCGCTTGCGCCTTTCGGACAGGACATCACCACTTCGTTGGCATCACGAGGTTCCGTAGCTTCAGCCATTTCCGTTCCTTCGTCGTCATGGTCTCAGGCGCGTAAATACTCTTCAACTTGATGAGCGATATCCGGTCCGCAAAGCCGAGCAATCCTGTTAAACAACGGCCCACCAGCGGGACCCCCCCTGGATGAAAAGCAGATGCCAGGTCCACAACGAAGACCTTGCCGTTGACAAGCAGGATGTTCGACCGTCGCTGGAGGTCCAGATGGACCCACCCGTGCTCATGCAGGTCTTCGATGATCTGCTCGAACTGCCGGAGGACGCCGGGGCCGATCTCTCCGCGTTCGACGCCGCCGAGGTTCTTGCCTTCGAGGTACTCTATGGCAAGCGAAAACGGCGTGAGTCTCTTGTACCGCGATGGCAGGCCGTCGACGCCGGCAAGTGCGGTATATGCCCGGAGCTCTCGGCCTATAACCATGCGTCCGACCAGGTTCCGCTCCCAAAAACCCTTGTTCCCGAAGTCCTTGACCACAAACCTCTGGCCGTCGGTGTGGGAGATGAACACATCCGCCTTGAGCGATTTCCCCTGGACAATAACCTTTTCGAGGTTCGTGCGGGCTTCATTGTATGTTAAATCGTCCTTCATTTCTTGATGGATGCGGAAAAGTCCCACCATTTTAGAAGCACGGCGAGAAAGAGTCAAGGCTTTTATTCAGCAGAACCTTGGCGAAAGCATTCTGATGCGGGCGAAAAGAAAGCAGCCTGCCACCTGTTCTGTTCGACTGACGGCCGGATAGAATTCCCCAAGAGCTGGAACAAGGACTAGAAGGTGAATGAAACAGAGTTTGACCGATTGGCGATGCGACGGGCCGCCACAGTGGCTGTTATCATGCGCCTCGGGATCAGGAGAGTTTTTGCTTTTCTGTCATCAGGAAATCGAGGAAGACCTGGCAGAGCGGTGAGAGACTCTTGCCCTTGAGCAAAATAATGGAAAAGCTCCGTTCGAGCTTTAGCCCTCTCAGCCGTACGGCCGAAATTCGCCCTGCGTGGATATCCTCCCGCAGCGCGCGGATTGAGAGGATGGAGACACCGAGCCCTGCCTTGACGGCCTGACGAACTGCATCGCTGCTCCCCACGACCGCGACCGTATTGAGGTCCCCGAGAGAGAATCCTGCATTTTCCAGGTGATCTTCCATGATGCGCCGCGTGCCGGAGCCTTCTTCTCTCTGGATGAACGGCTCAGTTTTCAGGGCTTCAACAGGAACAACCTTCTTATGCGCCCAGTGATGGCCCGCGGGAACAGCGACGACGAGTTCATCGGTCAGAAAAGCATGCGATTCCAGGTGCCTGTCGGGGACCCGCGCCCCCACAACGCCGATGCACAGGTCGCCGTCCTTGACCGCCTGCGTCACCTTGGCCGTGTCATCGATGATGAGCTGAACGGATAGGGAAGGATGCTCTTTCTTGAAAGCGCCGATGATCGCAGGGAGAATATAGGCGCCCGGGATGGTGCTGCCCCCTATTTTCAAAAGCCCGCTCATCTTCCCGGAAATCGCTTCTATCTCCTGCTGCGCGTGGTCGCGGAGAGCCAGGAGCTTTAGTCCATAGCGGTAGAGAACCTCTCCCTCTTCGGTAGGAACCACCCTCTTGCCCAGACGGTCAAGGAGCGTAACACCAAGGTCCTCTTCCAGATTCTTGATATGTCCGCTCACGGTCGGCTGCGTGAGATGCAAGGCCTCCGCAGCACCGGAGAAGCTGCGGAGCTTGATGAGCATGCAGAATATTTCAATCTGATGTAAATCCATATGCTAAAAGAAGATTTATCTCTTCCGCGAAGCAGAGAAGGACACGGAGCTTTAGCAGCTATCGGTGGAAGTTGTCAGGGTCGTGAGCCAAGAGCCGCATTCTCTGTGGTTACTTTCCTTTCTCGTAGTCTCTCAAGAACTGCGTCAATAGCCGTACACCGATGCCGGTCGCTCCCTTGGGCGTGTAGGGCCGATCCTTGTCGGTCCAGGCCGTTCCCGCGATGTCGAGATGCACCCACGGGTAGTTCTGCACGAATTTGGACAGGAGTGCCGCGGCCGTGATGAGGCCGCCATCCCTGCCGCCGGTGTTTTTCATATCGGCGATGTCGCTTTTGATCTGGTCATAATACCCCTCCCAGAGCGGCATTTCCCATACGCGCTCGCCGGTCTTCTCGCCTGCCTCGTGCAATTTATTCTTGAATTTTTCATTCGTGCCGAGCATGCCGACGGCTTCCTGCCCGAGCGCTATTCTGCACGCGCCGGTGAGCGTTGCGATGTCCACGATCACTGCCGGTCTGTACCGGCAGGCGTATGTAAGGGCATCAGAGAGGACGAGCCTTCCTTCCGCGTCTGTGTTAACGACCTCGATCGTCTTGCCCGAAAGGGTACGCAGTACGTCACCAGGCTTGTACGCGCTGCCGCTCGGCATGTTTTCCGTCGCCGGGAGCAGGCCGACGATATTGAGCGGCAGCTTGAGCACCGCTGCAGAGCGGATCGCCCCGATCACCGCGGCGCCGCCTGACATATCATCCTTCATCCGGTCCATGTTCTCTGCGGGCTTGATCGAGATGCCGCCGGAATCGAAGGTGATGGTCTTGCCCACAATCGCGATGAAAGGTTTCTTCCCTCCTCGCCTGTATTCGATGATGATGAACTTCGGCGGCTGCACGCTCCCCGAAGCCACGCCGAGAAGGCCGCCCATGCCGAGCTTTTCCATCTGCTGTCTTTCGAGAACCTGGAGCCTAAGCCCGAACTCTTTTGCGATATGCCGGACATTGGCAGCGATGATCGTCGGGGTCATATCGGCGGATGGGGAACTCACCATGTCCCGCGCCATGACCGTGGATTCGGCGACCGCCTCACCGGCCTTCACGCCCTTCTGCAGGGTCCCGACCAAGGCTGCATTCTCCGTCAGGATGGTCAGCGCCCTGATTTCTCTCTTAACATCATTCTCTTCATTGGTCTTGTACTTCAGGAACCGGTAGAGCCCGAGCATGCTCCCCTCGGTCAGTGCTTGAGCGGTTTCTCCTTCGTCGAGACCGATCGCGCCCGATGAGATTGCGACATCGGTGGCGCCCGCAGCCCGCAAATATGGCGCTGCCTTGCCCGCTGCCTGGCGCAGCCGATTCAGGGTGAGTTCGCTTCGTTTCCCCATTCCGGCCAACACGAGGCGCTCTGCGGCTATCCTGCCTTCAGGATAGATGAGATGGACCGTTCCTGGCCTGGGTTTGAAATCGCCGCGCTTCAAAAGCCGGGTGATCGTGCCGCCGAGCGCTTTGTCCACCCGCTCGGCGATCGGGCCCAACTTCTCACCCTCGAAAAGTAAAAGGACCGCCCCATCGGTCCTCTGATTCTCTATTTTTCCTGCCGCTACGATGATCTTCATGTTTCTCCCGCCAGAAGTTCCCAGCCCTGGATTTGCAATTCTCAGTCTTTCCTCATCACGATCGGGTCCAGGCCCTCCATCATGAGTTTGCGGGCTATCAATTCCGCCCTCTCTTCTGAGGCATACACGCCGACCCGTACACCAAAAAACTTCCCGATGTTCGACTCGACCGGCACGATAGCGGTCGTCTCGAATTTCTTCGAGAGCTTGTCCTTGAGCGTCCTCGCGTTTTCCGCCTCAGCAAAGACGGCCGCCTGAACCGTAAACTGACCCGTGTCCTGAACCGGCTCCACGGCCTCGACCATCACCCTGGCTGTTCCCTGGGCAATGAATCCGAGCTCCTTTGCGGCGCCGTACGATAGCTCAAGGACCCTGTTCCTGGCGAACGGACCGCGGTCATTCACCTTCACCTTGATGCTCTTGTTATTATCGAGATTGGTAACGCGAATGGTTGTTCCGAGCGGCAGAATCCTGTGGGCAGCAGAGATGCCGTGCATGTCGAAGATTTCCCCGCTTGCGGTCTTCCTGCCGTTAAATTCGCTGCCGTACCATGATGCCATACCCGTTTCTCGAAATACCTCCCGGGATCCCTGGACCGCTGGAGGCGCAGGCGAAGGGGCGGCATGAACAACAGGGGGAGCAGGACGAAGAGGCGGAACAGGCGGAGACGACGGCGCTTCTCTTGCAGCGCACGACGCAAGAAGTACAGCGACCGCGATACGTGCTGCTGTCACGGGTGTCCAGATCATTTGTCCTGAGAGACGGAACCGCATCCATTCACCTGCTTACGCAGATGCCTTCTCCTCTGCAGGTTTGGCCTCTTCCGCCTTCTTGCCGCCCGACTTGTAGGCCTTGGCCGAACGGAGCTTCCGCTGCGCCCGCTTCACCTTCTTCCGCGCTTTGCGAACTTCTGCGGTGTCGGTCTTTCCCTCGGACTTCGCCACCACCGCTGCCGCAGTCTTTTTCATTTTATTGATTTTTTCCTGAAGCTTTTGCTGATCTACCTTGACCACCGTTTATTCCTCCTTAAGAGTTCACGGATATGCTGCAATGTGCCGTCTTCCAAATTTGACGCCCAATAATAAAACAATCTCCCCCACAAATCAAGGCATTTCGTGGCATATCTCAGGCATCTGACCACGAGCTTCTTTTTCAAATGATCTTGTTCGCACAGGTTGTCCGCGTGTGCACGATATTTGATACGATACACGTCTTCGTCCGATCTTGCTGACGTTATATGCATACGCCCGCCTCGGTGACTCCTCAACAATGGAATGCAGATAGGTTGCGATCGCCGCGGCGGGATCAGGATGGGACTTGGACCGTTCGACTTGCGGATGGTTCCGGCACCCCCTCGTCCCGTCCTTAAGGACATTCTGTGCGAGGAGAGCCTCGCGCCAGAGCGCTGCCAATCCCAAGGCATCCAAGCATCTGGGATGAAGGGACCAGAGCCGCATATCGCTCAATTATCAGTCGGACGGAATACGGAAGGCATTTCTTGGGGCCGATAAAAAAGTGAGCCACCTGATACCAGGTGGCTCACTGAGAATGGGACATTAGCAACCGACAGATGCTTTGGGCTTTGCCGCCGGCGCCGCTTTCATGGACTTCACGGTGTCTTTCTCAACGGAGACCTCGACCTTGTCGCCAGCCTTCACCTTGCTGAGGTCAACAGACTTGTCAGCCTTGAGCGTCATGTCGGTGGTGGTTCCCTCCTGGCAGAATGTGACGGTGCCTGCCTTTGCATCCACACCCTTGATGGTCCCCATTTTCGCCTCAGCAGCAAAAACCAGAGACACAAGCGATACAATCAGGACCACTACTGCGAGAACTGCGGCAAACTTCTTCATTGTGCGTAATCCTCCCTTTTAAGATTGTAAAATGCAACGGAGAAGTAGGATACCATAACTTTAAAAAATAAACAATTAAAATTTTAAATAAGGCCATTTAAAAATTTTGTAATCCGTAACAGTATATTTTCATGGGGAAACCAAACTCACCCGTACCCATGCTGTCCCCGTTCCTTGGCAGTGCCCAGGGCGCTTACCCGATGAGACACGATTCAGAATAAAAAGTTGCGCCATTCCCACCTTTTTCTGCTATCTCGCAAGATTTTCCATCCTCACAAATGATCAATGATATCGATGGTCCAGGCGGGATCATCGTCCCTGCCACCGGGGAAACCTGCCGAAGGTCAGGAGCATCGGAGCGGCCGATGCGCGCACTAAACTCCGGCATACGGAGCGCGGGCAGTTTGAGAGAGGGAGGTTCGGTTCGTTACAGCGCGCCTTTCGCCTTCAGGAGCTTCTCGATCTCCGATATTTTTTCATTGTGAACCCTGCATTCTTCTTCAAATTCCGCCTGCAGGTTCTGCGCCTTTTCCGCGCCGATATGCACCGTGGTCTTGACGAACGTGAAGGAGTGCATATCCTCCAGGTCGCAGAGATTGTCCTTATAGCGTTTTAACTCCTCCTTGAGCTCTTGAACGGTCATCTCTTCGAATTTCTTTCCCATGCGCTAGACTATAACAGAGGCAATTTTCCGCCGTCAACTGAAAAATGCCGGTTCCTGATAGGCCTGGATGGACACCCGACCGTCGTCTAATATGAGAGTAAATTGGCAGCAGGGACCTCGTTCCGCTACGTGCAGGGGGGTATTTTCCTATTGACAAAGAACGGCAATTTTATTATTCTTGCATCTCCATAACACACCCCAGGAGGGAACATCTGAACATGTACATCGACCAGCCCTTACGGCACTTCATGGACAAACTCGCGAGCAGATCCCCTGAGCCGGGCGGCGGCAGCGTTGCTGCGCTCACCGGAGCACTCGGCGCGGCGCTCGTGAGCATGGTGGCGAACCTGACGCTCGGCAAGGAGAAATACAAGGACGTCCAGCCACAGATCGAGGCGCTCCTCAAGGAATCTGAGGGACTGCGGGGACACATGCAGGACCTGATCCAGAAGGACACCGAAGCCTACGGAGCGCTCTCCGAAGTGTACAAAATGCCGAAGAACACGGACGCGGAAAAGGCAGCACGAACCGCCAAGATGCAGGACGCCCTCAAAAAGGCATGCAAGGTCCCGTTCGAGATCGGACTGAAGTCGCTCGAGGTAGCGAAGCTCGCGCAGCGGGCAGCGGACATCGGGAACGTGGGTGCCGTCAGCGACGCGGGCGTTGCAGTCCTCCTGGCCCAGGCCTGCGCCCAGAGCGCCGCACTCAACGTCAAGATCAATGTCAACAGCATCAAGGACCAAGCGTTCAATCAGGACACCTGGGCACGCACGCAGGACGTCCTCAAGCAGGTGGCGGCGCTCGAAAAGTCAGTAATGGAGACCACCTACAAAAAGATGTAATCTTTCACCACGGAGGGCCCAGAGGAACGCTCGGCGCAAAAAGGTCATGAATCTGAATGAAAATGCCGTTTATCGTGTCTCGACTCTTAGGCTTTCTCTGCGATTCCCTCTGTTTCCTCTGCGGTAAATATTTTTATAAGGAGTGTCTCCCATGCCGGCAAAACTGCTAACGGGAAAAGAAGTGGCACAGAAGATGGACCAGGACATCCAAAAGGACGTCCAGGAGATCAAAGTACGAGGAATCAATCCCACGCTCAAGATCATGATCGCCGGCGACGCTGCCGACTCGCTGGCCTACGCGAACAGCGCGAAGAAGATGGCCGAGAAGAACGGCATCGCCTGCGACATCGAGCAGCTGCCAGGCGCGATAAGCCAGGATGATTTTGTCACGGCCCTCAAGAAGCGGAACGCCGATAAGGGCATCCACGGGATAATCGTGATGCGGCCGCTTCCCAGGCAGATCAGCGAGAACGTGGTCAAGTACATTCTCGCGCCGGAGAAGGACGTGGACTGCTTCAATCCCGTGAATGCCGGCAAAATCATGGCCGGGGACATGACCGGCTATCCGCCCGCCACGCCGCAGGCGGTGATGGAGATACTCCGGTTTTATCAGATCCCGATGAGCGGGAAGGAGGCCGTCGTGGTCGGCCGCTCCATGGTTGTCGGCAAACCCCTGTCCATGCTGCTCCTGGGCGAGAATGCGACGGTCACCGTCTGCCATTCGAAGACGAAAGACCTGCCGGGAGTATGCAGGCGAGCCGACATCCTCGTCGCTGCTATCGGCAAGGCGAAGATGATCACCACGGACTACATCAAGCCTGGCGCCTCGGTCATGGACGTTGGCATCAATGTCGAGGGTGACAAGCTTTTCGGAGATGTGGACACCGAGCCGGCAAAGGAAGTTGCCGGGGCGATCACGCCGGTTCCCGGAGGTGTAGGCACCGTCACCACGCGCGTGCTCCTGAAACACGTGGTAAAGGCGGCAAAGCTGCAGAACCCCTGACAGGAGGGTATGGGTCTGATGCCCGGGATCCGGTTGGCGTCTATCAGGCCGTAGAGCAGAACGCTTGGCGCTCAAGGATGTATTTTCCCGGGCCCGTCTGTTTGAATCTTTCGATCATAAAAAAAGAGCCCGGTTCTTTCGGGCTCTTTTCATTTTCCCTTGGCCTATCGGGCCCTCGGCCCTATGTTCCCTCGTCTATCACCTCGCCGACCACCTTCACCAGTTCGGCTATCCGGAACGGCTTCTGCACAAAGCTCCGCGCGCCCTGCTCGATCAGGTCGTCCGCGTCGCGGTCATGGCCGTAGCCGCTCGAGACGATCACCTTCACGCCCGGCTTTATCTCCTTTAGACTCCGGAACACTTCCCTGCCCTCCATGGCGGGCATGACCATGTCCAGGATCACTGCGTCGATCTCGGCGGACTTCTGCCGGAACGCGTCAATCGCTTCTTCTCCGCCGCCGGCTGTCAGAACCCTGTACCCATACCGGTTGAGAACGTCTCTGGCGAGTTGTCTCACCGTGGGCTCGTCGTCCACCACCAAGATCGT
>Ga0187779_10001190_pt1 | contig 16284 bp, 15 predicted proteins | sample 1015_Q2_SP10_10__FD_132435 | JGI IMG/M metagenome (GOLD analysis project Ga0187779, IMG submission 132435) | Tropical peat soil microbial communities from peatlands in Department of Meta, Colombia - 1015_Q2_SP10_10_MG | ecosystem: Environmental > Terrestrial > Soil > Wetlands > Peat | place... | reverse complement strand
CGCTGCAGCGCGACCTGCCCTACCTCCAGTCGGTGACCTGCCCCTGCGGCCGGCACCCGGCCACCCAGTGGTCGGCGGCCATCACCGCCGAGGAGCTGGCCGCGGCGCTCGGCCGCGACGCCCACGGGGAGCCCCGGGTCCAGAGCCGGACCGCCACCGGGCGGGTGCGGCGGCTGCAGCTCGGCTCGTGGAGCGTCGACGGCGTCGAGTTCCGCCAGCGGCTCGGCTACGAGCGCGTCCGCTCGCTGCTCTTCGACGTGGCGCCGGACGGGAAGGGCGGGGTCCTCCTCACCGGCCGCGGTTTCGGCCACGGCGCCGGGCTCTGCCAGTGGGGAGCGAAGCTCATGGCCGACGCCGGGAAGGACTACCGGGAGATCCTCCTCCACTATTACCCCGGCACCGAGCTCCAGACGCTGTACTAGGTTCGCGTTCCCTCCCGTCTCTCCGGAGCTAATGGACATGGTCGTCGGCTTCTTCGCTCCGTGGATCGTCGATGCGGCCGTGCTCGCGCTGCACCTCGTGCTGCCCGCGCGCCGGGTGACCGGGTACGTGCGCGGAGCGGACGGGAGGCCGCTCGCCTACCGGCTCAACGGGCCGCTGGTCCTGGCCGCCGTGCTCGTGCTCTTTGCCGGAGCGACCGGCCTCGGTCTGATTCGGGCCGACTTCTTCTGGGAGCACCGGTGGGAGGGTCTGGCCGGCGCGTGCACCCTGGGCGTCCTCTTCACCCTGGTGACCGTCATCGGAGCGCAGCCGAGGGGCAGCTCGCTCGCCCGGGATCTCTACCTCGGCCGGCGCGAGAATCCGCAGTGGCCCGGCGGGGAGGGGGGCCCGCGCGCCGATGCCAAGATGGTCCTCTACCTCATCGGGGCGGTGCAGCTCGAGCTGAACGTCCTGTCCTTCGCCGCCCACCACCTCGTCGCCTACCGCGGCGAGGCGTCGCCCGGCGTCGTCCTCTACGCGGCGCTCTTCTCCTTCTTCGTCTGTGACTACCTCGTCTTCGAGGAGGTTCACCTCTACACCTACGACCTCATCGCCGAGCGCGTCGGCTTCAAGCTCGGCTGGGGGTGCATCGCCTTCTATCCGTACTTCTACAGCGTCGGATTGTGGGCGGTGGCCAGCTGGCCGGATCCGCACACCCCGGCCTGGCTGCTGGCCGTCGACACGCTCGTCTTCCTCGCCGGCTGGGTGCTCTCGCGCGGCGCGAATCTGCAGAAGTACCTCTTCAAGCGGGATCCGGGGGCGAAGCTCCTCGGTGTCCTGGCCCCGCGCGCCCTGTCGGGCGACGGACCGCAGCGGATCCTCTGCAGCGGGTTCTGGGGGGTGTCGCGGCACGTCAACTACCTGGGCGAGATCCTCATGGCCCTCGGGCTGACCCTGGTGCTGGGGTGGCCGCTCTCGCCCTGGCCGTGGCTCTACCCGCTCTACTACGTCGCGCTGCTCGTGCCGCGTCAGGCAGATGACGATCGGCGCTGCGCGCGGAAGTACGGCGCGCTCTGGACCGAGTACTGCCGGCGCGTCCCGTACCGGATCGTCCCCGGCGTCTATTGAACCCTAGACCACCGGAAAACGAGGCGGGCGGGATGCTGTCCCTGGAGGAGATTCTGGCGGAGCGCTTCGAGCTCGAGGACCCGGAGCTGGTGGCTGCCTTCGACGAGCTTCCGCTCTGGTCGGCGCCCTTCGGCCTCCTCCTCCTGGACACGGTGCGGCTTCGCCCTGGCCTCCGCGTCCTGGACATCGGCCCCGGGTCGGGATTCCCCCTCCTCGAGCTGGCCCAGCGCCTCGGTCCGGAGGCGTCGCTGGTGGGGCTCGATCCCTGGCGGTCGGCGGCCGAGCGGGCGCGCCTCAAGGCACGCTTCTACCGCATCGCCAACGCCGAGCTGGTGGAAGGCGTGGCCGAGCGGATGCCCTTCCCGGACGGCCACTTCGACCTCATCGTGTCCAACAACGGCCTGAACAACGTCGCTGACCGGGAGCAGGCGCTGGCCGAGTGCGTCCGGGTGAGCAAGCCCGGCGCGCAGCTGGTCTTCACCGCCAACCTGCCGGGCACCATGCGCTCCTTCTACGACGCCTTCGCCGAGGTGCTCCGCGACCGCGGCGCCACGGACCGCCTCCCCGCCCTGGCCGCGCACATCGGCGGCAAGCGACCGACCCGCGCCGAGTGGGAGGCGCGCCTCCGGACCGCCGGGCTGACCCTGGGCCGCGTCCTCGAGTCCAGCTTCACCTGGCGCTTCGCCAGCGGCCGCGCCCTGTTCCGGCACGGCTTCATCCGCCTCGGCTTCCTCGATGCCTGGAAGGCCATCCCGCACCCGGCCGACGCGATCGGGGTCCTGGGCGAGCTGGAGCGACGGCTGGACCGGATGGCCGAGGAGCGAGGCGAGATTGCCCTGGAGATCCCCTTCGCCTGCTACGACTGCGGGCGGTAGAGCCGTACCCCACCCACCGTTCGCCGTGGCACTCGCCGACTACGACTACGCGCTTCCACCGGAAGCCATCGCCCAGTTCCCCCTCCCCGAGCGGGACGCATCGCGCCTCCTGGTCCTCGACCGGCGGACCGGACGGGTCGCCCACCGGGGGATCTCCGAGCTTCCCGAGCTCCTCCGCCCGGGCGACCTCCTCGTCCTCAACGAGAGCCGCGTCATCCCCGCCCGGCTGGTGGGGCGCAAGCGGATGACCGGTGGGCGAGCCGAGCTCCTGCTCGTGCACCCGGCCGATGGGACCCCGGTGGCCACCGCGCTGGCCGAGCCGCCCGCCGCCCATCCGTGGCTCTGCCTGGGCCAGGCCAGCAAGGGGCTGACTCCGGGGGTGGAGCTGGGCTTCGGCGAGGCGCTGACGGCGAGGGTCGAGGAGCGGCTCGGGGAGGGAGAGTTCCGGGTGGTCTTCGACGGCCCGGGCACGCTCGGGGAGAGGGTGGCCGCCGCCGGGCTTCTCCCGCTCCCGCCCTACATCTCCCGCCCCCCGACCGCGGACGACGCCGAGCGGTACCAGACCATCTATGCGCGCGTCCCGGGGAGCGTGGCTGCCCCCACCGCAGGCCTCCACCTCACCGCGCGCCTGCTCGAGCGGCTCGCCGGACGAGGCATCACCACCGCCAGGCTCACCCTCGACGTCGGCCCGGGGACGTTCCTTCCGGTTCGCTCCCCGGACGAGTCGCTCCACCGCATGCACCCCGAGCCCTTCGACATTCCCGGGGCGACCGCGGCCGCCATCGGCCGGGCACGCGCCGAGGGACGCCGGGTGGTGGCGGTGGGCACCACCGTGGTGCGCGCGCTGGAGTCGACCGCCGCCCGCGGCCCGGTCCTGGCCGGCGCCGGCCGGACCGATCTCTTCATCCGCCCCGGCCACCGGTTCCGGGCCGTCGACGCGCTGCTCACCAACTTCCATCTCCCGCGCTCGACTCTGCTCATGCTCGTCTCCGCCTTCGCCGGCCGGGAGCAGGTGCTGGCCGCCTACCGGACGGCGGTGGAGGCCGGCTACCGCTTCTTCTCCTACGGCGACGCGATGCTCGTGGAGGACGGCCGGTGAGCGAGCCTTTCCGGTTCGAGGTGCTGGCGACCGACGCCGCGTCCTCCGCCCGGCGCGGGCGCATGCACACTCCCCACGGCGTGGTGGAGACCCCGGTCTTCACCCCGGTGGGCACCCTGGGGACGGTCAAGGCGGTGGGACAGGACGACCTCCAGGCCCTCGGGGCGGAGCTGGTCCTGGCCAACACCTACCACCTCATGCTCCGGCCGGGAGAGGAGCTGGTGCGAGCGCTGGGCGGGCTCCATCGCTTCATGGCCTGGCCCCGCGCGCTGATCACCGACAGCGGCGGCTTCCAGGTGTTCAGCCTCGCGCCGCGACGGAAGATCACCGAGCAGGGGGTGGAGTTTCGCTCGCACCTCGACGGGAGCCTGCACCTGCTCACCCCCGAGCGCTCCATTGCCATCCAGGAGGCGCTGGGGGCCGACGTGATCATGGCCTTCGACGAGTGCCCGCCTTCCACGGCCGAGCGCCCGGTGGTGGAGACCGCCCTGGCGCGGACGACGGCCTGGCTGCACCGCTCGGCGGCGGCGTGGACGCGGGGAGCGAGCGCGCTCTTCGGCATCGTCCAGGGCGGGCTCGACCTCACCCTCCGGCGCCGCCACCTGGACGAGGTGTGCGCGGTGGACCTGCCTGGCTACGCGCTCGGGGGGTACTCGGTGGGCGAGTCCCCGGAGGCGATGCGCGCCTCCGTCGCCGAGGTGGCCCCCCTCCTTCCCCGAGACCGGCCCCGCTACCTCATGGGGGTCGGCACGCCGGTGGACCTGGTCCGCGCCGTCGCCGCCGGGGTGGACATGTTCGACTGCGTGCTCCCCACGCGCTGCGCCCGCAACGGGCTCCTCTTCACCTCGGAAGGAAGGCTGGTCATCCGCAACGCCACCTACGCCCGCGACGAGCGGCCGGTCGACGGGGCCTGCGGTTGCTACACCTGCCGGACGCACTCCCGGGCCTACCTGCGGCACCTCTACGCCACCGGCGAGGTGCTCGCCCTCCGGCTCAACACCCTGCACAACCTCCACCACTACCTGGAATTGATGCGGCGAGCCCGCCAGGCCATCTCCGAGGGTGGCTTCCTGGCCCTTGCCCGCGAGGTCGAGGCGAGGGAGGGGGGCGACGCGGCGCCGCCATGAGCGGCCGGCGGGAGCGCTTCAGCGGGCCGTCGCTGCCTCTTCCGGAATGTCCAGCGGGTCCCCGGTGCGGTGGTCCTCGATCTGGAAGCGCAGGAAGGAATGGACGGCGTCCTGGACCCGGGCGTCGGAGGTGGCGATCACCACCCGGGCGCCGGCGGGGGTCTCCTCGAAGTGGTAACGGATGGCCTTTCGCCGGCGGACCATCTCCGGGACGCCGGGCGGAACCCGGGCGTGGATCTCTCCCGGGAGCGCGAAGTCCCCCCTGGCGAAGGCGCCGGCCACGTGGGCGAGATGGGCACGGATGGCGCTCACCGTCGCCCCGTCCTCCGCATCGCTGGCCGTCACGACGATGACCCCGCCCTGGCGGGTGAGCAGGAAGTGGTGGACGGTCGCCTTCTGCGAGAAGCCCATGGCCACTTCCCCGCGCGCGTCCACCTCGGCGAAGTGGGAGGCGGCGGACCCGGCATGGGCAGCGTGGTCGGGGCATCCCGGCGGCGGCGCAGCGCTCTCGGATGCGTGGGCGCGGGCCGGCGCGGCGAGCGCCGAGAGGACGAGCATCGAGCTCCACCACCTCATGACCGGATCCTCCTGTGCCGGGCAACCGAACCACGACGGCCTCCGGCTCCCGGAGCGGGCGCCAGCCTGGCGGCGAACGCCTCGAGCAGGCTGGCCGGGCGGCCGTCGGCGGTCCGCGAGAGGCGCTCGTCCCAGTCGGCGAGCGTCGCCACCAGCGCCGTCCGGAGCTGCCCGAGGCGGGCCATCTCCTCGTCGAGCGCGCGCAGCTTCTCCGCCGCCAGGGCGCGCACCTGGTGGCAGGGGGGACGTCCGCGGGCACGCTCGCGCAGCACCGAGGCCAGCTCTTCGAGGGTGAACCCGAGCCAGAGGGCGGAACGCACGACCTGGACACGCTGCTCGGCGTCGGGGGTGAAGAGCCGGTAGCCGGCGGCCGACCGCGGCGCCCGCGGGAGCAATCCCTTGCGCTCGTAGTGGCGCAGCGTATCCGGGCTCACGCGCGCGCGCCGGGCCACGTCGCCGATGCGGAGGGTGGGGTGGGGGGTCATGGTGCGTGCGAGTCTGCACCCTGGAACGCGTTCCAGGGTCAATGCCCGCCCGTTTGAGGCTGATCCCGGAGCGTGCGGCGGCCCGGTCGCTCGCCCGGCCCGGAGTGCCCGCCGCGACGAGATTCCGGAGTCCCCCCGGGGGCTTGTCTCCTGCCTGAACGGAAATTCAGGGCAACGGTTCTGATCGCCGTCTGATCGCGTGCAAGGCACGCACCGGCTGGCGGTCCCGCGCCTTGTGCCGGGCTTCCCGCTCCGGTAAACGCTCCCCCGCCTTTGTCCCCGGGGGATCTCTCCCCGGGAGGAGACACGCCACCGTGCACCACGACTTCGCGCTCCTCGCCCAGGTGGGTGGAGCGCAGGGCAACTTCATGACGACCATCCTCTTCTTCGGGGGGATGCTGGCCATCATGTACTTCCTCATGATCCGGCCGCAGCAGAAGCAGGCGCGCCAGCACAACACGCTCCTCGCCGGCCTGAAGAAGGGCGACTCGGTCTTCACCCAGGGGGGGCTGATCGGGAAGATCGCCGAGGTGACGGACAAGGAAGTCCGCCTGGAGATCTCCCCCGGGGTGAAGATCCGCCTGAAGAAGAGCTCCATCCAGGGGCTGGAGTCGTCCGGCGGCGAGCCGGCCAAGGCCGAGGACCGGAAGGAGGAGAAGTGAGCGAGCGCAGCTGGTGGGGGCGGGTGTTCCTCATCCTCCTCGTCACGCTCGGCTCGGCCTGGTACCTGGTGCCCAGCTACTTCTCCTTCTTCGTCCTCCCCCGGGCGCAGCGGAACGATCTGAAGCTGCTGGCGGAGCGGCTTCCCCCCTGGGCCCGCTTCCCCGCCCACCGGCTCAACCTCGGGCTCGACCTCCAGGGCGGCATCCACATGGTGATGCAGGTGGATACCCGCACCGCCCTCCAGAAGCGGGTCGAGCGCCGCGGGATCCAGATCGCCAACTACTTCCGCGACAAGGGTCTCCCGGTGACCGTGGATGCGGACCGCGCCAAGCTGCAGCTCACCCTGTCGGCCAGGGATGCCGCCGACATGGACGCGGTGCAGAAGGAGATCCGGGGCTTCGAGGACTTCACCATCGTCTCCCGTGACGGGTCGAACCTGGTCATCGCCCTGAAGGACGCGCAGGTGGCGCGCTTCAAGGAGGAGTCGGTCGACCAGGCGATGCTCGTCATCCGCCGGCGCATCGACAAGTGGGGCGTGGCCGAGGTCGACGTGCGCAAGCTGGGCACGGACTCCATCCAGATCTCGCTCCCCGGCCGCCAGGATCCGGAGCAGGCCAAGGAGCTCATCGGCACCACCGCCCAGCTCGAGTTCCGGATGGTGGACGACGCCAACCCCTACTTCCGCCAGCTCCTCACCGAGACTCCGCCGCCGGCCGGCTCGGGCATCGCCCTCACCCAGGCCGAGGGCTTCGACCAGCTCCAGGGGCCGGATCGCGACGCCCTGCTCGCCTACGCCCGGACGCGGACGCCGGCCTCGCGCGAGGTGCTCCTCGAGTGCGTCGCCTCCAAGGTCAAGAAGGGGGCCTGCGACGCCTACCGCAGCTACCTCCTGGACCGCGCCGTGCCGCTCACCGGCGAGAGCCTGGCCGGGGCGGACGCCTCCCAGGGCCAGCTCGGCGAGTGGGAGGTGAACCTCTCCTTCGACACGCAAGGGGGGCTCGAGTTCGGCCGGCTCACCGGCGAGAACGTCGGCAAGCGGATGGCCATCGTCCTCGACGAGAACGTCAACTCCGCCCCGCGCATCAACGAGAAGATCCCCAACGGCCGCGCCCGCATCACCCTCGGGCGGGGCGGGAGCAAGTCCTTCGACGAGCTCCGCCAGGAGGCCTTCAACCTGGCCCTGGTGCTCAAGGCCGGAGCGCTCCCGGCGCCGGTGACGGTGGGGGAGATCCGCCAGGTGGGCGCCTCGCTCGGCGACGAGCTGATCCGCAAGGGCAGCCTGGCCGCGGTGGTCGGGCTGACCCTGGTGGTGGTGTTCATGGCCGTCTACTACAAGCTGGCCGGCCTCATCGCCGACGCGGCGCTCCTCCTCAACGGGCTCCTCATCCTCGCCGGGCTGGCGCTGTTCAACGCCACCCTCACCCTGCCGGGCATCGCCGGCTTCGTGCTCACCCTGGGAATCGCCGTCGACGCCAACGTGCTCATCAACGAGCGCATCCGGGAGGAGCTGCGCAATGGCCGGGGCGCCCGGGCGGCGGTCGACCAGGGGTACGACCGCGCCTTCTGGACCATCTTCGATGCCCACGTCACCACGCTCATCGCCGGGGTCATCCTCCTCGCCACCGGCACCGGGCCGGTCCGCGGCTTCGCCACCACGCTGATCATCGGCATCCTGGCCTCGCTGTTCACCTCCATCGTCGTCACCCGGACGATCACCACCTACCTGGTACACTGGCGGAACGCCCAGACGGTCTCGGTCTGAAGCGATGCAGATCCTCAAGCACAAGACGCACATCGACTTCATCGGCAAGCGGCGGCCGGCGGTGTTCATCTCCACCGTGCTCAACCTGGCCATCGTCGTCGGCATCTTCACCGTGGGGTTCAACTTCGGCGTCGACTTCGCCGGGGGCACGGTGGTGGAGCTGAAGTTCGATCACCCCATCCGCGCCGACGAGGTGCGGGCCCGCGCCGAGGCGGCCGGCCTCAAGGACATCAGCGTCCAGGGAATCGGCGCCGCCAGCGAGAACAGCTTCCTCCTCCGGCTCGGGGGCACCACCCAGCTCACCCCGGAGAACTCCCAGGCCGCGCTGCAGGCCATCGAGGGCCTGGGCAAGACGAGCAACTTCGTCGCCGACGTGGAGAACGGCCTGATCAACTTCCGCAGCGCCGAGAAGCTGAATCCGGAAACGGTGCGCCGCGCCGTCGGCTCGGCCGGGCTGGGGGTGAAGGAGGTGCGCGATCTCGGCCCCGCCCAGGGCGGAGGCCAGGACTACCAGATCGTCGCCTCGGGCATGGCCGACCGGATCACCCAGGGGATCGGCAAGGGCCTGACCCACCCGGACTTCACCGTCCAGCGCATCGACTACGTCGGCCCCCAGGTGGGCAACCAGCTGCGCAACAAGGGCATCGCCGCGCTGCTCTACTCGATGGCGGCCATCCTGCTCTACGTCGCCTTCCGCTTCGAGCTGAAGTTCGCGCCGGGCGCGGTGCTGGCCATGGTCCACGACGTGATCATGGTCGCCGGCTACTACCTGGTCTCCCGGCGCGAGTTCAACCTCACCTCCATCGCCGCCCTGCTCACCATCACCGGGTACTCGATCAACGACACCATCGTCATCTACGACCGGATCCGCGAGGAGATGGCCCGCTACAAGGGCAAGCCGCTTCCGGAGATCATCAACATCGCCGTCAACGAGACGCTCTCCCGGACCATCCTCACCGGCGGCGTCACCGCCCTGAGCCTGGTCGGACTGCTCGTCTTCGGGGTGGGGGAGATCTGGGACTTCGCCATGGCCATGCTGGTGGGCATCATCGTCGGGACCTACTCCTCGGTGTACATCGCCAGCCCGCTCACCATCTGGCTCGACCAGCGCGCCGCCGCGCGCGAGCGCGAGGCGAAGCAGGGCGGGGTGAAGGCGCGCGCCGTGTAGCGCCGGGGCACCCCGTCTGCTGTCAGACCGGCTGGCTATCTCTCCCGGGGAGAAGGAGAGGGCCACACCCGACTGCGCTGGATCCTGCCGAGTCTCGATGCCGCCCAGGCGGAACGGCTGGCAGCCGCGCTGTCCATCGACCCGCTGGCGGCGCGGGTCCTGGTTGCCCGCGGCCTCGGTGACCCGGCGGCGGCGGCTCACTTCCTCTCCGACGCGCTCGGCGATCTGCCCGATCCCTTCACCATGCTCGGGATGCGCCCCGCCGTCGACCGGCTGGCGCGCGCGGTGCGGAGCGGCGAGCGGGTGACGCTGTACGGGGACTACGACGTCGACGGGGTGTGCTCCACCGCGCTGCTCTCGCTCTTTCTCGAGGCCTGCGGCGCCCGGGTGGCCACCGCCATCCCGCACCGCCTCCGCGACGGGTACGGGCTGAACCACGGGGCGGTGGAGCGCATCGCCGGCGACGGTACGCGGGTCCTGGTCACGCTCGACTGCGGCATCACCGCCGCGGCCGAGGTGGCCCGGGCGCGCGACCTGGGGCTGGACGTGGTGGTGGTCGACCATCACACCGTCCCGGCCGTCCTTCCCCCGGCGCTGGCGGTGCTCAACCCGCACCAGGAGGGCTGCGGCTACCCCACCCGCCACCTGTGCGCGGCGGGCGTGGCCTTTGCCCTGTGCATGGCCCTCCGCCGGGCGCTGCGCGAGGCCGGCCAGTTCCGCGGCCGGGCCGAGCCCAACCTCCGTGCCCTGCTCGACCTGGTGGCCCTGGCCACCGTGGCCGACGTCGTGCCGCTCACCGGCGCCAACCGCATCCTGGTCCGGCACGGCCTGCACGCCCTCACCCGGGCGGAGCGTCCCGGCATCCGGGCGCTGAAGGAGGTCGCCGGGATGGCGGCCGGCGCGGCGGTGACCAGCGGGCTGGTCGGGTTCCGGCTCGGCCCGCGCATCAACGCCGCCGGGCGGCTCGACGACGCCAGCGTCGGGCTCCAGCTCCTCCGGGCGCCGGGCCTGGACGAGGCGCGGCCGCTGGCCCGGGCGCTGGACGCCTCCAACCAGGAGCGCCAGCTCCTCGAGCAGAAGATCCTCGCCTCGGCGCTCGAGCAGGCGGAGACCCGGGGCCCGGAGCGCGGCCTCGTCCTCTGGGGGGAGGACTGGCATCCGGGGGTGGTGGGCATCGTCGCCGCCCGGGTGGTGGACCGGCTCCACCGGCCGGTGGTCGTGGTCGGCGTCCAGGAAGGGGTGGGGAAGGGGAGCGCGCGCAGCATCGAGCGCTTTCATCTGGTCGAGGCGCTCGGCCGCTGCGCCGAGCACCTCACCCGCTACGGGGGGCACCGCGCCGCCGCCGGCGTGACGCTGGAGGCTCGCCTCCTGCCCGCCTTCCGCGAGGCGTTCGCCCGCGTCGCCTCCGAGGTGCTCACCGCCGAGGACCTCGAGCGACGCTGCCAGGTCGACGCGGTGGTGGACCCGGAGGAGCTCACCGAGGGCGCGGTCCAGGGGCTGGCCGCCCTCGGCCCCTTCGGCCAGGGAAACCCGGAGCCGGTGCTCATCGCCCGAGGGCTCGCCGCGCGGGCCCGGGTGCTGGCGGCGAAGCGGGGCGGCGCCGGGCACCTCAAGCTCGTGCTCCCCGACGCGCCTCGCCTGGACGCCATCGGCTTCGGGATGGCGGAGCGGGCCGGCGAGACGCGGGGGCGGGTGGACCTCGCCTTCCAGGCGACGGTGGACGAGTTCCGCGGCCAGCGACGGGTGGCCCTCCGCCTCAAGGACCTGCGCGCCGCCTCCTGAGGTTCTCCCGGGCGGCGAGGTCGTCTATGTTCCGCCGCCCCTATGTCCGTCCCGTTCATCACCCAGGTGAAGCGCACCCACAGCTGCGGCCAGCTCACCGCCGCCGACATCGGCCAGGAGGTCGTCCTCTTCGGATGGGTCCAGAACCGCCGGGACCACGGCGGGGCGGTGTTCATCGACCTGCGCGACCGCGAGGGGCTGACCCAGGTGGTCTTCCAGCCGGACATCGACCCCGAGGCGCACACCCTGGCCGGGTCGCTCCGGCTGGAGTGGTGCATCGGCATCCGGGGCCGGGTCGTCTCCCGGGGCGCCAACGTCAACCCCAAGATGAAGACCGGGGAGATCGAGGTCCGCGCCACCGACCTCACCGTCTTCAACCGGAGCGAGCCGGTCCCCTTCGCCATCGAGGACACGGTGGACACCGCCGAGGACAAGCGGCTGGTGCATCGTTACCTCGACCTGCGCCGCCGCCCGCTGCAGCAGACCTTCATCCAGCGCAGCCGGATGAATTCGGTGACCCGCACCTACTTGGTGGAGCAGGGGTTCCTCGAACTGGAGACGCCCTTCATCGGCCGGTACACGCCGGGCGGGGCCCGCAACTTCCTCGTCCCCAGCCGGACCAACCCGGGGAAGTTCTACGCGCTGGCGGAGAGCCCGCAGCTCTACAAGCAGCTGTTCATGGTGGCCGGCTTCGACCGCTACTTCCAGATCGTCAAGTGCTTCCGCGACGAGGATCTCCGCCTCGACCGGCAGCCGGAGTTCACCCAGGTGGATCTGGAGATGAGCTTCGTCTCCCAGGACGACGTCTTCGCGGTGGTGGAGGGGCTGCTCCAGCGCCTGTGGAGCCGCGTGCTGGGGGTGGAGCTGTCCATCCCCTTCCCCCGCCTGGCCTACGACGACTCGATGCGGCGCTTCGGCAACGACAAGCCGGACCTCCGCTTCGGGCTGGAGCACGTGGACCTCACCGAGGTGGTGCGGAGCCACGGCGCCGCCGGGGGCGTGCCCATGCTCTGGGAGGCGGTGGAGCAGAAGGGCCGCGTCAAGGCCATGGTCATCCCGGCGGCGCAGGCGCTCAGCCGCGCCGAGTCGGACAAGCTCGAGGAGTTCGCCAAGGGAAGCGGGGCGCGGGGGCTGGCGCGCGCGCGCGTCTCCGAGACGGGCGAATGGACCCAGTCCCCGCTGGCCAAGGCCATCTCGCCCGAGCTCCGCCGGGCGATCAACGAGGCCTGCGGCGCCAAGGCGGGTGACCTCATCCTCTTCCAGTTCGGCCGCGAGGCGCTGGTGAACACGGTGATGGCCAACCTCCGCGTCCACCTGGGCAAGAAGCTCGGGCTCATCCCCGAGGTGGGGAGCGGGGGACGGTGGGAGTTCCTCTGGGTGGTCGACCCACCGCTCTTCGAGTGGGACGAGCAGGCCCGGGGCTGGGTGGCGGCCCACCACGCCTTCACCCGGCCCCACGACGAGGACCTGCCCTACCTGGCCACCGATCCGGGGCGGGTGAAGTGCCATCGCTACGACGTCGTGCTCAACGGCTTCGAGATCGGCGGGGGGAGCATCCGCCTGCATGACCCGGCGGTGCAGGCCCAGGTCTTCGCCGCCCTGGGCATCGGGGAGACGGAGGCCCGGGAGAAGTTCGGCTTCCTCCTCGACGCGCTCAAGTTCGGCGCCCCGCCGCACGGGGGCATCGCGCTGGGGATGGACCGGCTGGTGATGCTCGCCACCGGAGCCGAGTCGCTCCGCGACGTCATCCCCTTTCCCAAGACCAAGACCGGCACCGACCTCATGACCGGGGCGCCGGGGGAGGTGGACGCGCGCCAGCTCGCCGAGCTGCACGTCCGCACGGTGTTGCCGCCCAAGGGCTAGGACTAGATGCGGGCGAGGACGGCGCTGGCCGAGGCCGACGGATCGGCCATCAGCTCGCGGACCAGGCGCCTCAGCCGCGACAGCTCGAAGGGCTTGACCAGCATCGCCGCCTTGAGCGCCCGGGCCCGCTCCTCGTCGTCCACCTCGCTGAAGGCGCCCATGAGGACCAGCCCCACGCTCTGGTCCTGGGCGCGGATCTCCTCGCAGGCCTCCAGGCCCCCCTGGTTGGGCATGGCCAGGTCGCTCACCACCACCGTCCGCCCCCGGCGCCCGGCGGGCAGCCCGGCATGGGCGAGGACCAGCTGGTCCCCGTCGCTGGTCTCCACCACCCGGTGGCCGTCCTTGCGCAGGAGCGAGGAGAGGAGGACCCGGAGCGCCTGGTCATCCTCGGCCAACAACACCCAGCCTTCTTCCTTCGCCGCGACCATTCCCTGGGCGGAGATTAGCGCCCGCGGGGCGAGCCTGTCCCCGGGCTCTCGACGCGCTGTCCCAGGCGTTCTCTGGTGACAAAGGGGGGCACCCCGAGGAGAGACTCCTGCCTGCTCCCATGCGCACCTTCCTGGTGGTCAACCCGTCGAGCGCCAACGGCGACACCGGGCGCCGCTGGCCCGACATCTCGGCGGCCGTCGGGCGTGCCGTAGGGGAGATTGGCTCGGCCTTCACCACCTCCCCCATGCACGCCGCCGCGCTCACCGCCCGGGCGCTGGAGGAGGGGTGGGACTGCATCGTCGCCGTCGGCGGCGACGGGACGCTGAACGAGGTGGTGAACGGATTCTTCCAGGCCAGGGGTGGACCGCCTCCGGGCGCCACGCTGGCCGTCATCCCGCAAGGAACGGGTGGCGACTTCCGGCGGACCTTCGGCTGGCCGGCGGACCTCCGCGCCGCCTGCGAGCGGCTCCGCCGGGCGGAGATCCGCCCACTCGACGTCGGGGTGGTGTCCTTCATCGGGGCGGACGGGCGGGCCGGACGCCGCCACTTCGTCAACGTGACCTCCTTCGGCGTGAGCGGCCAGGTGGACCGCGAGGTGAGCCGGGCCAGCAAGGGGCTGGGGGGAAAGCTCACCTTCTTCCTCGCTTCGATGCGGGCCATGTGGCGCTACCGCGACCAGCCGGTTCGGCTCCGCGTCGACGGCGGGCCGTGGGAGGAGCTGCGCATCACCACCGTCGCCGCGGCCAACTGCCGCTACTTCGGCGGGGGAATGTGCGTCGCCCCGGAGGCCGACCCGGCGGACGGGCTGCTGGACGTCACCGTCTGGAGCGGGTACACGCTCAAGGACTTCATCCTCAAGTCCAGCGACATCTACCGGGGAACGCACGTCCGGCTGCCCGGGACGCGGACCTTCCGGGCCCGGGTGCTCGAGGCGGAGAGCGAGGAGGAGGTGCTCCTCGACGTGGACGGGGAGCAGCCGGGCCGGCTCCCGGCGCGCATCGAGGTCCTGCCCGGGGCGCTGCGGCTCCGGGCCTGAGGGAGGTCGACCATGCTCGGAGGTCTCGACGGGGCGGGCGATGGCTGAGCCGCGCCTCCTGGCGTCGGCGGCGGTGCAGAGCGTGGCCGGCTATGCCCAGGACATCCGATCTGGCAACCACCGCCTCTCCGCCGACGAGCCGGCGTCCGCAGGCGGAACCGACACCGGCCCGAGCCCGTACGGGCTCTTGCTCGCCGCGCTCGGCGCCTGCACGTCCATCACCCTGCGCATGTACGCCGAGCGCAAGGGCTGGTCGCTGGGCACGGTGCACGTGTCGCTCCGGATCTTCAAGGACGACGGGAGCGACCGCATCGAGCGCGAGGTTGCCGTCTCCACGCCGCTCGAGGAGACCCAGCGGGCGCGTCTGGCGGACATCTGCGAGCGCACACCGGTGACGCTGACGCTCAAGCGTGGCGCCGCCATCCACACCGTGGTCACGGCGAACGCTTCCTGACGTCGAGGACACCGGCGACACGCGCCCGTTGCGAAGAAGTTCTCCCGTGTGTTCGAGGCCTCCTGCCGGAACTGTTCTGGCGCTCGCTCGCCCGCGGCGACAGACAACCGTTGCCCCGCGAAGGGAAGCCGGCGCCCCAAAGGAACATGCGCCGGCCGGCAGGTCCGTCCCAGCCCGGGACGGCGTCTCTCCGCGGCGGCGACGACCATGAAGCACATTCGCGAAACGGAAGACCTGAGACTGCTCATCGCCACGGCCGTCACTGCGGCCGGCTACCTGGTGGGTGCGCTGGCATTCCTCATCAGCCTCGGGTGAGGAGTCCACGCCTGGTGACGGCTGCCGCAAGGCTCGGATCTCGAAGCGCGCATTCCCTCTGCCAGAGATGAGCCGATCCTACGTCCGTCGCTCCGGACGGTGTGGTGCCACGCGCGCGAAGCTGACGACCCGCATGACAAGATCGCAGATGACGTTGCGCGGCAATGTGATCCGACTTGACACGACACGAACTGCCTGAAGAGGCTGTCGCGCGCGGGGGGGCTCGATGGCTGCAGGGGCGAGGGGAGGCAGTTCCAACCGGGGCGCTGCTCTGGTCGGAGGCCTCTTCGTGTGCGATCGACTGGAACCGCGATCCACTGCCGAAGGACGAACACCAGTCGATCCTGACAACGAACGGTCCCGAAGCCCTGAGCCTTCGCGACCAGGTTTGCCAAGGACATCCGATATTTACGACAGCAAACCATGCTCCTAATAGCAATCTCCGCGAACTCATCAACCACGTTAAGGCAAGATACCCAAGCGTCTTCACGAAGAGGTAGAGGGGCGAGTGGCTATGACTTCGAAAGAGTTTGTTGAGATGATTCGACAGGTTGTTCTCGACGCAGCGGTCGTAGCGACTGAGAAGAACCTGCTTTCACCTCCAGGAAGATCCTCCCTAGCACTTAAGCAGTTGTCGACCTGGTATAAGGAACTATCGGCGATCGATCAGTCAATGGTAGCCAAGTGCATGCAGAGGGCGGCACATTCTGCGGTGTTTGGGTTCTTCGCCGTGCTCGATGGCGTTCAAGTCATTGAAGACACTGAAGAGAAGGGCGACCTCGTACTTGAGTATCGTCGAGAGTGGCAGCAGAACCGTTTTGACCGACGCATCGCTCCATGACCTCTTAGGTGGCGCTCCCGCTTCGTAAGTGAGAACGACGAGTGCTGGAGCTTCCAGGAGACGTACATCTTTCCATCCGGGTAACGTGCTCCAATTGACGTCGAACAGATAGTGCATCGTCTGTGTTTACGGCACGGCAGCGGTTTGTGGCAAAGACTAGAGTCGTAGTACTGGCTCTTGGCTTGAGCGCAATGGTACTCGGGTATGTATTTGTCCCCGCCTTGGTCGACCTCTCGGCTTGTCACCGTTCAGCCTCGCGTT
>Ga0187779_10001189_pt1 | contig 16301 bp, 11 predicted proteins | sample 1015_Q2_SP10_10__FD_132435 | JGI IMG/M metagenome (GOLD analysis project Ga0187779, IMG submission 132435) | Tropical peat soil microbial communities from peatlands in Department of Meta, Colombia - 1015_Q2_SP10_10_MG | ecosystem: Environmental > Terrestrial > Soil > Wetlands > Peat | place... | reverse complement strand
GGCGGCGGAAGGCCGCAAGTTCGGCCTCACCGTCGGCATCGCCTTCCTGGTGCTGGCGGCGCTGGCCTACTTCTGGCGCCACCGGGTGGTGACCGGCGAGGTCCTCGGCGCCGTGGGCGCCGTGCTGGTGCTGGCGGCGCTCCTGGTGCCCACCCGGCTCGGGCCGCTGGAGCGGGCCTGGATGGGCCTGGCGAAGCTGATCTCGAAGGTCACGACCCCGGTGTTCATGGGCGTGGTGTTCTACGTCGTCGTGACGCCGATCGGCGCGCTGATGCGGCTGTTCGGGCGCCGGGCGATGGTGCACGCCGAGCACGACGGGAGCTTCTGGGCGGCGCCCGCGTCGGGCGGGCGCTCCGACATCGAACGTCAATTCTAGGATCCGATCATGGCCAAGCGCGGGCTGATGGGCGAGCTGTGGGCCTTCATGAAGGTCCGCAAGAAGTGGTGGCTGCTGCCGATCATCGTGGTGCTGCTGCTGGTGGGCGCACTGCTGATCTTCGCGCAGGGCTCGGCCCTGGCGCCGTTCATCTACACGATCTTCTAGCCGTCCGGGGAGGCTGCGGGGCCCGCGGTCAGCGGGCCCGGGCGAGCACCACGCCGCCGCGCTGCGGCGCGGCGGCGGCCGCGGCGCCGGCCGGCCGCGTCAGGTGCACGAGCAGCGCGTTGAGGGTCAGCAGCGTGTAGAACCAGTGCACGTCGAAGATCTGGTTGTAGAAGTAGGCGGTGAGCAGGAACCCCACCATGCTGGCCTCCAGCCCGAACGACAGCGCCTTCAGGTCGAGCTGGCCGCCGCTCCGCTCGGCCCACGCCGCGATGCGCCGCTTGTGCCGCAGCTTGCGGTTGAGCCGGAAGAAGTCCCACACCATCCACACGAAGATCGCGCAGCCGATCGCGCCGAACTCCGACAGGATCTGGTAGTAGGTGTTGTGCAGCGCGCGGCCCCACAGCGTCTTGGGGTTCTCGTCGTACTGGCCGCCGACGGTGCCGGCCATGAAGTGGTCCGCCGCGTACGCGCCGAAGCAGTTCGGCCCGACCCCGAAGACGGGGTTGGCCGACCACTCCCGCCGTGCCAGCGACCACAGGACCTCCCGGTCCGTCCGCGTGCCCTCGGTGGGGTCGAAGCTCGAGCCCATCTCGGTCCAGAAGTCGGTGGACGTCTTGCCGGACTCGACCGCGGACTTGGCGCCCTTGTAGACCTGCGCCGCGACCGCCAGGATCGCGAACGCGCCCGCGCCGAGCGCGAAGGTGCGGATCTTGTGCGGCGAGCGGAACCACAGCCACACCGCCACGACGCCCGCGGACAGCACCGCGCCCCGGGCGAACGACACCACCAGGCCCACGATGCAGCCCGCGCAGAGCGCGAACGCCACCATCCGCCAGCGCTTGTTCTTCGTGGCCATGGCGGTCCAGTAGAGGCCGGCCAGGCCCAGGACCATCAGCGGCCCGAAGCTGTCGTAGTTGAAGTACGCGGGGTGCCACGGGATCTGCCCGCCCCGCGCCCCGAGCAGCACCCACACGCCGAACTGGACCGCCAGCGCCATCAGCAGAAGCGGCACGGCCTGCCGCGCGTTCTTCACCAGCGTCATCGTGGCCAGGGCGACCACGTAGTAGACGATCAGCGCCTTGGTCACCTCGAGCGCCAGGCCGCGGACGTAGGCGAAGGGCAGCGCCAGCAGCGTGTAGAGCAGGAACACCAGCAGCGGCATGAGCAGCCGGCGCGGGCCCCGCATGATGGTCACCACCAGCAGCACGCCGAACAGCAGCGTGGGGATCTTGAGGACGACCTGGGGCCCGAAGCTGGCGATGAGCCACTGCGGGCCGAAGACGTTGAGGGCCCACATGAAGTACAGGAACAGCAGCGCCCCGTTCTTCCGGTCCGAGGTGGTGGAGGCCGCCTTCGGCGCCGGTCGTGCGACCGGGCGCGGCGGCGCCATCAGCGGAAGGAACTGGGGCAACGGAGCCTGAGTCAGATGCCTGCCTCACGACGGGGATGATCGGGAACGCAGCGGACCGACGTTACCGGGCGGCCGCTCGCAGCGTGAATCCTGTAGACGATCAACAAATCTCGTGCCCATCCGCGGCTGCGCGCAACCGCGCGGTATCTCGTGGCGCCGGTTCGGGTTCCGCGATGCGGAAGATGCGCTGCGGTTCGAGCAGTGGCGCCCGCGCAACAGCGGACGCAGGCCCGGACGCGGTCGCGCGGCGCGCACGCGACGCCCGCGGCGTGTTCCGCGCGGCCCGCGCCGCTCAGCGCTTCGCGGGCAGGAACGGCGCGATCGCGGCGGCGAAGTCCTCGGCCATCGCGCGGTTGCCCTCGGGCGTGAGGTGCACGTCGTCGAGGAACAGGCGTCCCGGGAGCGCGTGGCTCACCAGGCGCACCGGCCCTCCCGCGGCGGCGAGCCTGGCCGCGACGGCCCCCAGGCGCGCCGCCAGCGTGTCACGGTAGCGCTGGGTGGTGGCCGCGTCCGCGAGCCAGTAGTCGCGCGGCGGCATCTCGCGCGGCGCGTCGCGCAGGGCCAGCGCCGAGGGCGGCGTCGAGAGGAGCAGCGTCGCGCCGAGGCTGCGGGCCACGGCGGCGACGCGCTCGATGTTCTTCTGGAAGTTGTCGGCGGCATCGGGGAAGGGCCCCGCCGCCGCGGCGCCGCTGCGGGCGCGCCGCGCCCGCGCGAGGTTCTCGCGCACCACGCCGGGCAGCCGCGCCAGGTACAGCAGGTGCTTGAGGCGCGTCTTCAGCGACGGCCCGCCGGCGGCCTGCTCCTGCCGGAGGCGCACGAGGTCCCCCTCCCAGATCAGCGTGCGCGGGTCGGGGTCGCGCAGGCCGCGGTACTTCGCGTTGCGCACGTCGTTCACGCCCGCGTTCACGATCACGAGGTCCGGCTGGAACTTCGTCCCGTCGTCCAGCAGCCGCTGCCACATCTGGTACGCGTCGTAGCCGTCGTAGGCGAGGTTCACCACCTCGGTGCGCAGGTCCGGCCGCCGGGCCGCGAGGATGCCCCGCAGGTACGCGTCGATCGTCTCGCTGTCGCTGACGTACCAGCCGTGCGTCGAGGACTCGCCCAGCAGCACGACGCGGTACGTGCCGGCCGGCTTCGGGACCGCGACCTCCGGCCCGCGGAATCCCTCGGCGTTCGCGGTGGCCCGCGTGCCGTTGGCGTAGAGCAGCACCGCGCCCGGCCGCTGGCGGTATCCGAAGGCGCCGTGTGGCTCGATCTTGATGGCGAACGGATCCACCGCGGCCACCTGCTTCGCGAGCCGATTGCCCGCCGCCGCCAGCGCGCGCAGCGCGCCCTCGGCGAGCACCGCGGCCACCAGCAGCGCGCCCACCACCAGGGCAAGTGCGGCCGCCGCCTGCTTCAGCCGTCCCCCGGCCACGTCAGTCCGCCTCCGCGGCGGTCGCCGCGAGCCCTTCGCGATACAGCCGCTCGTACGCCGCGATCATGCCGTCGAGGCCGTAGTGCGCCGCCGCGCGCCGCCGGGCCGCCGCGCCGAGGGCGGCGCGGTCGGAGGGGGGCCGGCGCAGCGTCGCGGCGATCACGTCCGGGAGCGATGCCTCGCGCCCGGCCGGCACCACCTGCGCGGCCAGCTCGCCGCCCACGATCTCGGCGCTGGCGCCGACGTCGGTCACCACCGGCGGGATCCCGCAGGCCATCGCCTCCATCAGGCTCACCGATTCCCCCTCGCTCCGCGAGCAGAGCACGAACGCGTCCAGCAGCCGGTAGAAGCGCACCGGCTGGTCGGTCCATCCCGGCAGGTACACCTGGTCGCCCACGCCGAGGCGCTCGGCGCGGGCGCGCAGCTCGTGCTTGAGACTCCCGTCGCCGCAGATCACGACGGCGAGCGGGCAGGGCAGCCGCCCGCGCAGGGCCGCGGCCGCGTCGACCAGCCGCTCGTACGCCTTCACCGCCTCGAGCCGGCCCACGCTGCCCACGACCAGCGCGTCCGGCGGGATCTTGAGCGCCGCCCTGAGGTCGGCGGGCGCCGGCCCCGGCGCGAACACCGACGTGTCCACCGCGTTGTGCACCACGCGCAGCTTCACCGCGTCCACGCCGACCGCGCCCGCGAGGTAGTCCCGGAGCCGCGTCGACACGGCCACCACGACGTCGGTGCGGGCCGCGGCCCGGCGGTCGAGCCACCGCATCAGCCGCGGATCGTCGTGCTCGCGGCCGTGCTCGGTGTACACCACCCGGCCGACGCCGGCGAGCCGCGCCGCCTTGGCGCCCTTGTACCAGGACCCGCTGTGGACGTGCACCACGTCGGCGCGGGTGCGGCGGATGTCCGCGGCGAGGCCGAGGGGCAGGAGCATCGAGAGGCCCCGCGTGGGCCGCGCCACCACGAACTGGTCGAAGCGCTCGCGCGTGGCGGCGCCGAGCCGGCCGACGCGGCCGCCGAGCGTGATCAGCGAGGTCGCGACGGTGGTGCCGCGGAACCTCGCGGCCATCGCGGCCACCATGCTCTCGAGGCCGCCGCCTTCGAAGTCGAAGACGACGTGGGTGACGCGGATGGCGGGCGGCGCTTCGGCTTGGATCCGGACCTCCGCGGACAGTGCGGGTCGGGGAAGGCCGGTCGCCCCGAAACGACGCCGGGGCCGTCGCCGGCCCCGGTATGCTACGCGGTGGGCGGTCCGCCCGCCACGGTCACGGACCGACGCGCCCGAGCGAGCTGACGCCGATGTAGTCCATATTGCACTGGCCGGCGGTGGTGTTCTGGTGGTTCAGCGTACCCATCCACTCGATGGCCCCGATCTTCGTGCTGCTCGTACGCTGGCCGGCGTTGAGGCGCCCGTTCACCCAGGTGGACGAGTTGCCCGCGCCGGCGTACTGCACGGTCGAATTGCCGTTGTACTCCGGGTACTGGGCCTTCCCGTCGAACCAGAACTGGGCCTCAGGGTAGCCGCTCGAGCCGCCGTTCCGCTGGAAGTCCAGCTCCCAGCAGTGCCAGTTGCCGTCGATGACCTGGGCGTCCAGGAGCCCGACCGTCGTCACGATGTTGCTGTCCTCCTGGTCCCAGCCGATGCACACCAGGCCGTTTCCCGAGCCCTCGGAGTCGGAGCTGAGGAAGATCCCGCCCAGGTTGGTGTTGAAGCCCGCCGAATCGTAGAACCGGATGAACTTCCACTGGGTCGTGATGTAGTTCGTGAGGCGGACGTACACCCGCACCCACAGCCGGTCGTACTGGGCGGACGACTCCGAGTACATGCTGGCGCCGGCGTCGTTGACGGGGTTCGGCACGAACGCGTACTTGGCCGAGTGCGTGCCCTCGTAGGCGTAGTCGGTCGCGATCACCGCGTCGGGCGGCTGCCCGCCGCCGTTGTTGAACGGCCCCCAGCCGCTCTCGAAGCCCCAGTTGTTGATGACGTCGGGCGTCGCGAACCCGGAGGTGGTGACCGTGATGCTCGGCATGGCCGTCGTGACCGTCGCGCCGTTGATGGTGGCGCCGACGGTCTGGGCGGTGCCGGCGGCCGTCCCGGTGTAGACCGCGGTGTAGGTCCCGTTGCCGTGGTCGGTGGTGGCGGAGACCGTGCCGGTCGCCGTGCCGCCGCTCGCGGTGAACACCACCGTCGCGCCGCCCACCGTGATGTTCACGCCGGACGAGTTCTTGGCCTGGAGCGTGAGGGTGGACGTGCCGTTGACCGCCACCGACGCGGGCGCGGCCGTCACCGTGCACTTGGTCGCGTCGGGCACCGTGTTCGCCGCGGTCACCGTGATGGTCGGCAGCGTCGTCGAGACGGCCACCGTGTTGACGGTCGCGCCGATCGTCTGGGCGGTGCCGGCGGCGCTCGCCGTATAGACGGCCGTGTAGGTGCCGTTCCCGTTGTCCACCGTGGCCGAGATCGTGCCCGTCGCGGTGCCGCCGCTCGCCGTGAAGGTCACGGCGGCCCCGCCGGTGGTGAGGTTCGTGCCCGCCGAGTTCTTCGCCTGCAGCGTGAGCGTGGACGTGCCGCCCACCGGGATCGACGCGGCCGAGACCGTCAGGGTGCACTTGGTCGGGTCGGGCGCCTGCGCCGCCGTGGTCACCGTGATCGTCGGCAGGGTGGTCGTGACCGCCGCACCGTTCACGGTCGCGCCGATGGTCTGCGCCGTGCCCGCGCCCGTGGCGGTGTAGACGGCGGTGTAGGTGCCGTCCCCGTTGTCCACCGTGTTCGAGATGGTGCCGCTCGCCGTGCCGCCGCTGGCGCTGAACGCCACCGTGGCGCCGCCGGTCGCGAGCGGGATCCCCGACGCGTTCCGGGCCCGCAGCGTGAGTGTGGAGACCCCGCCGACCGCGATCGCGGACGCCGAGACCGACACGGTGCAGTGGGTGGCGTCCACCACGGCCGAGGTCACCGTGATCGTCGGCAGGGTGGTCGTGACGGCCGAGCCGTTGATCGTCGCCCCGATCGTCTGCGGCGTGCCCGCACCCGTCCCCGTGTAGACGGCCGTGTACGTACCGTCGCCGTGATCGGTCGTGGCCGAGACGCTGCCGGTGGCCGTGCCGCCCGAGGCGGTGAACACGACGCTGGCGCCGCCGGTCGTGAGGTCCGCGCCCGACGCGCCTACGGCCTGCAGGGTGAGCGTGGACTTCCCGCCGGCCACGATCGCCGCCGGCGACACCGTCACGGTGCACAGCGACGGGTCCGGCGGGGCCGCCTGGATCCCCGCGGCCGACATCTTGTCGGAGCACGCGAGGCCGGAGGCGGCGACGAAGATGCCCCCCGCCGTCTGGACGAAGGTCCGGCGGCCGATGGGGTCCCCCGCGCGCAGGTCGCCGGGAGGAATGAGCGGTGGCGTCTGGCGTCGGCGGCTCATGTCCTTTTCCGTGTGATCCCTAGAATGGATGACCCACGATGAACGGGTAATGTAACCAGGCCCCCGGAGGCGGGGGGCGGGGCGCGCGGCGCCGTGCGAGGCGCTATGATTCAGGGCGCTCCCGATCACGCCGACGACCCGACGGCCCGGCCTTCCGTGAAGGCCCGGCCCCACCAGGAGACCGGTGACCGATGCAAGACCTCGTGGCCGAACGGAAGTTCTACGCCGACCTGTTCGAGAAGAACCCGGAGAACGAGCACATCACCAGCGGGTACGACGAGCTGCACGCGCTGGCGCTGCCCAAGCCTCCGGCGGGGCCGGTCCTCGATCTCGGCTGCGGCACCGGCGCCCACGCCGTGCGGCTCGCGCGCCGCGGCTGCGACGTCATCGCGGTGGACCTCACCCGCGAGGGCGTGAAGTCGGCCCGGGCGCGGTTCGCGAAGGAGAACCTGCACGGGCGGTTCTTCGTCGCCGACGCCGAGCAGCTGCCGCTGCGGAGCGGCGCCGTCAGCGTGGCGTGGACGTTCCTGCTGCTGCACCACTTCCCCAAGCTCGACAAGCTGCCGCAGGAGCTGACCCGCATCGCCCGCGACAAGGTCATCGCCTACGAGCCCAACGCGCAGAACATGCTCACCTGGATGGCCAACAACGTCGTCAACCGGTTCGTCGGCATCTCGGCGATGACGCCCAACCAGCGGGCGCTGCGCCCGGGCCCGGTCGCGTCGGTGTTCACGCGGCTCGGCTTCCGCACCACCGGTGTGCACTACGTGGACCGCAAGTGGTCCGACAACCTGGGCTGGCTGCGCAACAGCTACGAGACGCTCACGGCCTGGCTGCCGAACCGGTTCCGCGCCAACAAGTTCCTCATCATCCTCGAGAAGCGCCCGGCGTGACGCTGCCGGCGGGCACCCCCATCGTCGTCTTCGGCGACGACTGGGGGCGGAACGTGTCCACCATGCAGCACCTGTTCCGCTGGATCATCCCCGACTACCCGGTCGTGTGGGTCAACGGGATCGGCCACCGGAAGCCGCGCCTGGGCATGGCCGACTTCGGCCGCGCGCTCCACAAGGCCCGCGCCATGCTCGGCGGCGCCAAGACCTCGCCGCTGGTGGGCGGCGCCGGCTACCCCGATCCCGCCGCGATCGTCCAGCCGCGCGTCTTCCCATGGCACGACCACCGGCTGGTGTACCGCTACAACGTGCGCGCCATGGTCGCCGCGATCCGCGGCGCCCTCGCCCGGCTCGGCCTGGCCGCGCCGCCGCTCGTCGTGACGGGCTCGCCGCCCTCGGTGGGCACGCTCGGCCGCCTCGGCGAGCGCGCGGCGGTCTACATCTGCATGGATGATTTCCTCCACCTGCCGAGCGCCACCGCCGAGATGATCGGCCCGCTCGAGGAGCGGCTGCTGGCGCGCGTGGACACCGTCGTGTGCACGGCGAAGAGCCTGACGCTGATCAAGGTCCCGCGCTCGGGCGTCGCGCACTACCTGCCGCAGGGCGTCAACTACGACCACTTCTCGGCGCCGCGGCCGGTGCCGGCCGAGCTGGCGGGGCTGCCGCGGCCCCTCATCGGGTTCGCCGGCGGGCTGTACGACCGCGTGGACCTGGCCCTGCTGCGCCGGCTCGCCGAGGAGCACCCCAGGGGATCGCTGGTGCTCGTCGGCCCGGTCGCGGTGGACACGGGCCCACTCGCCCTGCCCAACGTCCACTGCCTCGGCGCGCGGCCGTACGCGGAGCTGCCGGCGTACGTGCAGGCGTTCGACGTCGGGCTCATCCCGTACTTCCTCAACGACGAGACGCGGTCGGTGGATCCCCTCAAGCTGCTCGAGTACCTGGCGGCGGGGATCCCGGTCGTGACCACCGACATCCCCGAGGCGCTCAAGTACCGGGACAGCGTCGCCGTCGCGGGAGATCGCGACGCGTTCGCCGCCGCGGTCGCGCGCGCCGTGGCCGAGCGCGACCCCGCCGCCCGCGCGCGCCGCCAGGCCGTCGCCCGCCAGCACACCTGGGAGAAGCGCGCGGCCGAGTTCCTGGGCATCCTGGGCGAGACCGTGGCCCGCCGGCCGCCCGCGCGGCAGGCGACGTGAGCCGCGGCTGGGTCTGCCTCATGTACCACGAGGTGACCGGCGGCGAGCCCGGCCGGTCCGTCGGCAGCTGGTTCGCCGTCTCGCGCGCGACCTTCGGCCGGCACCTCGACGCCATCGCCGCGGCCGGGCGCCGCGGCTGCACGGTGAGCGAGGCGGCCCGCGCGGGCGACGGGGCGCGCGTGGCGATCACGTTCGACGACGGCACGATCGACCACTACCAGAACGCCTTCCCGGAGCTGGTCGCGCACGGCATGAGCGCGACGTTCTTCGTCGTGACGACCCGGGTCGGGCAGCCCGGCTACGTCAGCTGGGACCAGCTGCGCGAGATGCGGAAGGCCGGCATGGAGATCGGGTCCCACACCCGCACGCATCCCTTCCTCTCGGAGCTGGACGCGGCGGCGCTCGAGCGGGAGGTCGGCGGCGCGCGGGCGGAGATCGACGCGGCGCTGGGTCAGGAGACCGTCGCGCTCGCGCTGCCGGGCGGCGACGCGCCGCGCCGCGCGCTGCGGCCGCTGCTCGGGGCGGCGGGCTACCGCGTCGTGGCGACCTCGCGCTGGGGCACGAACCGCGTCGGGCCCGAGGGGGCCGGCGGGCGGCAGGTGGCGTGGATCCGCCGCGCGACGGTGCGCGGCGCCGCGGACGCGGCCGAGTTCGGCCGCATCCTCGCGGCCGATCCGTCGCTGGCGGCGCTGCGCCGCGCGCGGGAGTCGGCCCTCGGCTCGCTCCGGCGCTTCCTCGGCCCGAGCCGCTACGCGCGCTGGCGGCGCGCGTTCCTGGGAGTGGTGCGGAGGGTGCTGCCCTAGGGCTACGGTGGCGGTGGTCGAAGGCCGCCGAGCTGCTGCGCCGCGACCGGCTCGACCATCCGCTCCAGCTCGCGGTTCCCCGCCGGCGTCAGGTGCCGGTCCACCTTCCCGTACAGCCCGACCCCGCTCTGATGCACCTGCCGGAAGTCGGCCAGCAGCGGCAGCACGGCGAGAGCGTGCCCGCGCAGCGCCGCCTCCACCAGCCGGGTGGGCTGATCCACGTCCACGGTCGCCGGATCGATGTGGAAGCCCTTCATGAACGAGCGCAGGTCCTCCGAGTCCACCTCGAACGGGGACGGGATCAGGAGGAACAGCGCCGGCACCTTCCGGGCGGCGGCGGCCTGCGCGATCTCCGAGCAGATCTGGCCCGCGATCGCCCACCGCGGCGCCCGCGCCTCGCTGGTGCGCAGCTCGCTGGGGAAGTAGTCGGCCGTCACGCCCGCGCGCTGCCGCAGCGTCTGCAGCCGGTTCTTGAGCAGGTTGAACAGCTGCGAGTGGCGCTTCAGCAGGTCGTTGACCGGGTACAGCACCGCGTCCACGAACTCGCCCCAGTGGAGCGACCGCGGCAGCCGCACGCCGTGCTTGACCTCCGGCGTGCGCGGCGGGAGGTAGTCCCACCGCTTCTTGACGATGTCGTTGCCGAGGTAGATCGCGACGATCACCTCGTCGAAGTGCTCCCGGTTCAGCAGCTGGCGCGAGCGGATCAGGTACTGCGGCGGGTCCCAGCCGTCCACGCCCGCGTCCCACACCGAGACCGGGCGGTGCAGCCGGGCCGTCAGCCCGGGCTCGAGCAGGCCGGCGAAGCTCTGCTCGTACTCCACCTGCAGCGCCTCCATGAACGAGTCGCCGATGATCAGCACCCGCGTCGGGGCGTCGTGGCGGCCCGAGGCGCCGACCCGCATCCCCTGCGCGTCGGTGTAGAGGTGCACCGTGCGCTCGCCGGTGTTGATCGTGGTGGTGACGTCGGCCTTGTTGACCCACCCCACCGAGTCGGCCGGCGCCCAGATGTCCGGGCGCACGATGATGAGCTGCTGCGGCGCGACGATCCGCACCGCCGCCTCCGCCAGGAGCAGCGCGACGACGATCGCGCCGCCGAGCGCGGCCACGTTGACGGCGACGCGCCGCAGCCTGCCGGCGCGCGGCTTCGGGGGTGTGGTGGTGCCCGGGGCGGTCATGCGCGCGCTCCCGCCGCCGGCCGGCGCGGGCCGGCGCCCTCCACGTAGGTCCGGTGCCACACCGAGAAGCACAGCAGCTCCCACAGCATCCCTTCGCGGTTGTGGCGGCGCGCGAAGTGGTCGCGCATCAGGCCGGTCACGGTGGCGGGCTCGAAGAAGCCGAGCCGCCGGATCCGCGCCTCCGACAGCTCGTCCTCGATCACGCCCCGGAGCTCGTGGCGCAGCCACGACGCCGTCGGGCCCACGAAGCCGCGCTTGGGCGCGCGGAAGTGCGCGTCGGGCAGCCGCTCGCGCAGCGCGCGCCGGAGCAGCCGCTTCGCCTTGCCGAGCCCGACCTTGAGGCGGTCCGGGAGCGGGAAGACCTGCTCGAGCAGCACGTGGTCGGCGAACGGCACCCGGATCTCCAGCGAGTGGGCCATCGCCATCCGGTCGCTCAGCATGAGGATGTCGTCGGGCAGGTAGGTCTTGTAGTCGAGGTACAGCGCCGCCGACAGGCTGCCGTCGAAGCCCCCGTCGGCGTGCGCCGCCCGGAAGCGCTCGAGGGCGGCGTTGCCGTGCAGGGCGCCGCGCACCGCGGGCGCGTACAGCTCCGACCGGAGCGGCGCGGGCAGGCGGCTGAAGTAGCCCAGCAGCCGGTCCGGCGCGTCGCCCTCGCCGGTGCGGAGGAACCGCTTCAGCCGGTCCACGCCCAGCGCGCCGCTCCGGGGCTCGGGCAGCGCGTTGGCGACGGCGGACGCCGTGCGGCGCAGCGGGGCGGGGATGCGGGCCGCGTACCCGCCCAGCAGCAGGCCGATGTGGCGCCGGTAGCCGGCGAACATCTCGTCGCCGCCGGTGCCGGTGAGCGCGACCTTGTACTGGGCGCCCACCGCCTCCGAGATCAGCCAGCTCGGGATCGCCGACTCGTCGGCGTGCGGCTCGTCGAGCGCCGCGACGATCGGCTCGATGAGCCGCGTCAGGTCGGGGTGCACGTCGATCACCGACAGCTTGGCGCCGTAGCGGTCGGCGAGCGCGCGCGCCAGGCCCGACTCGTCCGCCATGCCCGCCGAGCTGCCGTGGTAGCGCGCCGTGAAGGCGTGCGGCACCTCGCCCGCGAGCGCCATCGAGGCCACGACCGCCGAGGAGTCGAGCCCGCCGCTCAGGAACGCCGCCACCGGCACGTCGCTCACCAGGTGCGCCTTCACCGAGTCGTCCAGCCAGGCCAGCACCCGCTCCTCGGCGTCCGGCGGCGCGTCGCGGCGCTCCGTCGGCAGGTCCCAGTAGCGCCGGCGCACCGCGCCCCGGCCGGCCTCCCACGCCAGCGTGAAGCCGGGCTCGAGCTTGCGCACGTCCCGAAACGGCGACAGCGGCGCGGGGATGTAGCCGAGCTGGAAGAAGGCGTCGAGCGCCTGCCAGTCCAGCGACCGCTCGGTGAGGCCGGCGGCGACGAGCGCCTTCAGCTCGGAGGCGAACGCCAGGCCCCACGGCGCCTCCACCACGTACAGCGGCTTGATGCCGAAGCGGTCGCGCGCCAGCAGCAGCCGGCGCCGCTTCGCGTCCCAGATGGCGAAGGCGAACATCCCGCGCAGCGGCTCCACGCAGCGCTCGCCCATGTCCTCGTAGAGGTGGACGATCGCCTCGGTGTCGCTGTGCGTCGCCAGGACGTGGCCGCGCCGGAGCAGGCCCTCGCGCAGCTCCTTGTAGTTGTAGATCTCGCCGTTGAAGACGATGACGCAGGACTTGTCCTCGTTGTAGATCGGCTGGTGCCCGCCGGCGAGGTCGATGATGCTGAGCCGGCGCATCCCGATGCCGGCCGGGCCCTCGACGTGCAGCCCCTCGTCGTCCGGGCCGCGGTGGCGGATGGCGTCGCACATCCCGCGGACGGCCGACGGGAGCACGGGCCGGTCCTGCGCGTGGTGGACGATGCCGACGATGCCGCACATGGGGACGCAAGCTAGAACGCGGGCACGGCGGCGGCAAATCGCCCCCGCGCGCCGCTGGTCGGGCGCGCCGGGTGGGAGCTAACATTCACCCGTGCCCGACGGCCCCTCCGCACCGCTCCGCATCCTGCACGTCGTGCTGCCGACCGAGGTGGGCGGCATGCAGCGCGTGATCGAGGCCCTGGCCACCGGGCACCGGCGCCGCGGCCACGAGGTCGCGCTCGCCGCGGTGCTCCCGGGCCCGCCGCGGGACGAGCCGCCGATCCTGGGCGCGCTCCGCGCCGCCGGCGTCGCGATCCACGCGGTCCGCGTCCCCGGCCGCGCCTACGGGCGCGAGCGCGCCGCCGTCGCCGAGCTGTGCCGCACCCTCGGCCCGCGCGTCGTCCACACCCACGGCTACCGCCCGGACGTCGTGGATGCGCCGGCCGCGCGCCGCCTGGGCCTGCCCACCGTGACGACGGTCCACGGCTTCACGGGCGGCGGCTGGAAGGACCGGCTGTACGAGCGGCTCCAGCTGCGCGCCTTCCGCCGCTTCGACGCGGTGATCGCCGTCTCCGTGCCGCAGGTCGAGCAGCTGGCGCGCGCCGGCACGCCGCGCGAGCGCATTCACCTGGTGCGGAACGCATGGATGGGCGCGGGCACGGCCGAGCCGCGCGCAGCCGCGCGGGCCGCCCTCGGCCTGCCGGCGGAGGGGCTGTGCATCGGGTGGATCGGGCGGCTCACGCGCGAGAAGGGCGCCGACGTGCTGGTGCGCGCGATGGCCGCGCTCGGGGACCTGCCGGTGTCCGCCGCCGTCGTCGGCGACGGTCCGGAGGCGGCGCCGGCCCGCGCCCTGGCGGCGCGGCTGGGCGTGGCCGACCGGATCGCGTGGCCGGGCCTGGTGCCCGGGGCCGGCCGGCTGCTCGCCGCCTTCGACGCCTTCGTCCTGAGCTCGCGCAGCGAGGGCACGCCGATCGTCCTGCTGGAGGCGATGGCCGCCACGACGCCGATCGTCGCCACCGCGGTGGGGGGCGTGCCCGACGTCGTCGGGCCGGGCGAGGCGCTGCTCGTGCCGCCGGAGGATCCCGGGGCCCTGGCGGCGGCCGTCCGCGCCGTGCTGGCGGACCCGGCGGCGGCCTCGGGCCGCGCGCTCAAGGCGCTGGAGCGTCTGGGCCACGAATTCGCCGAGGAACCGTGGCTCGACCGCTACGAATCCGTCTATCGAACCGTGGGTCGCTTGTAATTCCGAAGCTCTTGGTGGATTATAAGTTATCGGTTTGAAGCCTTCTCCCGCGCCTTGGTGTATGTTGCTGGCGGGCAAGGCGTAACTCTTGCGCCACCGGGGTCCGACGGAGACTCGGCGGCCGCCGCTGCATCACCTCCGCGCGGGGCGGTCGTGCCGGCCCCGGGCGCGGTGACGCAAGGCGCTGGATGGTACTAGATTAGGCGCAATACCGACGTGCATCCCAACGGCAGGTGGTCCTAGCGTGATCGACAATCCCGAGCAGCCAGAGTCTTCCCGTGCCCTGACCGTGCCGACCGGCGCGATGCCTCCGGGCCCGTGGGTGGACCTGGCGAGGGGCACGCCGCCCGACGAGGAGCAGCCGCTCGACGTCCGCCGCATCGCCCAGGCGCTGCTCAGGCGGAAGTGGCTGATCATCGCGATCACGCTCGCCGGGACGGGCATCGGGTTCGTGCTGAGCCACATGCAGTCGCCCGTGTACCAGGCGCAGGCGACGCTGTGGATCCAGGTGCCGAGCACCCAGGACCAGCGGCAGAACGTGGGTCCGATCCAGTCCGGCGGGCTGCTGCAGTGGGCGTCGTGGGTGGACCTGCTGCAGTCGTTCGTGGTCCTGGACCAGGTCGTCCGGCAGCAGCGCTTCTACCTCGTGACCCACAACCCGGCCGACCGGGCCGCGTTCGGCACGCTGCAGCTGAAGTCGGCGTTCGCGCCGGCGGACTACCGCCTCGACGTCTCCAAGGACGGGCGGACGTTCGCGCTGAGCGCGGGCGAGCGGCAGATCCAGCGCGGCAACGTGGGCGACTCGGTGGGCAACGCCGTGGGCCTGGAGTGGGTGCCGAGCCCGCGGGACCTGTGGCCGGGCCGGCAGATCCGCTTCCGGGTGCGCGACCCGCGCGACGCGGCGCTGACCCTGCGCGACGAGCTGCAGGCCGTGCTGCCGAACCAGGGGAGCTTCCTGCGGCTGGTGCTGACCGGCCCGAGCCCCAACGCGACGGCCACCACGCTGAACGCGGTGGCGGACCGGTTCGTCGAGGTGGCCGCGGAGCTGAAGCGCCAGAAGCTGTCGGAACTGAGCAAGATCCTCAACGAGCAGCTGACCTCCTCCTACACCGACCTGCGGCGCTCCGAGGGTGCGCTCGAGACCTTCCGGGTCCGCACCATCACGCTGCCGTCCGAGCAGTCCGCGCCGGTCACGCCCGGGCTCGAGCAGACGCGCGATCCCGTGTTCCGCTCCTTCTTCGAGATGCGGGTGGAGCGCGAGCAGCTCGACCGCGACCGGATGAACATCCTGGCGGCGCTGGCGCAGCGCGACTCCGAGGTCGCGGCGATGCAGCTCGAGGTGATCCCCTCGGTGCGCGGGTCGTCGGAGCTGTCGGCGGCGCTGAACCAGCTGGCGGCGAAGGAGGCCGAGGCGCGGGCGATGCGGCTGCAGTTCGGCTCGGTGTACCCGCCGCTGCAGCGGCTCAACGCCGAGATCGGCGACCTCCAGCACCACGCGGTGCCGGAGCTGGCGCAGAAGCTGGCGGTGGAGCTGGCGGCCCGGGTGCGCGACTCCGACGCGCGGATCGGCTCCGCGTCCCGCGAGCTGCAGCAGATCCCGCAGCGCGCGATCGAGGAGGCGCGGCTCCGCCGCGACGTGGCGATCGCCGAGAACCTCTACACCACGCTGCAGCAGCGCTACGAGGAGGCGCGGCTGGCGGAGGTGAGCAGCATCCCCGACGTGCGCATCCTCGACCGCGCGGTGGCGCCCGAGAAGCCGCTCGCCAGCCGCGCCAAGATGCTGCTCGCGCTCGGCATCATCGGCGGGCTCGGCGCGTCGGTGCTGCTGGCGCTGTTCCTCGACCGGCTCGACCGGCGGCTGCGCTACCCGGAGCAGGTGACCGACGGGATGGGCCTGCCCATCCTCGGCGCCATCCCGCGGCTCCGCAACGGCAACCGCCTCGCGGGCGCCGAGACCCAGGCGCAGGTGGTCGAGGCGCTGCGCTCGATCCGGCTCAACCTCCAGCACGCCTACGGCTCGGCCGGCCCGCTGGTCATCGTGATCTCGAGCCCGGCGGGCGGCGACGGCAAGTCGTTCCTCGCCTCCAACCTCGCGGTCTCGTTCGCCGACGCCGGCCACCGCACCATGGTGATCGACGGCGACATCCGGCGCGGCAGCCTGCACCGGGTGTTCGAGCGGCCGCGCAAGCCGGGGCTGATCGACCACCTCGGCGGGCAGGCCTCGCGCGAGGACATCGTCCAGAAGACCTCGATCGACGGCGTGGACTTCATCGCCTGCGGCACGCGCAAGAACGCCGGGCCGGAGCTGCTGGCCTCG
>Ga0187779_10001188_pt1 | contig 16302 bp, 11 predicted proteins | sample 1015_Q2_SP10_10__FD_132435 | JGI IMG/M metagenome (GOLD analysis project Ga0187779, IMG submission 132435) | Tropical peat soil microbial communities from peatlands in Department of Meta, Colombia - 1015_Q2_SP10_10_MG | ecosystem: Environmental > Terrestrial > Soil > Wetlands > Peat | place... | reverse complement strand
CTCCACCGTGATCGCCTTTGATTTCAAAGATGCGCTCAGCTTTGAAGGCGAGACCGGGCCCTACGTGCAATACGCCGTCGTTCGCGTAAACGGGATCGTTCGCAAAGGCCTTGAGCGGCTGGGGGATCGCGATAGAGAAGTTCTGCGGCAGATCGAAACCAGCACGACACACGTGGGAAGATTCTTTGCCGGCGCGGCTAACGACGACCTGTGGGACTTGATCTTGCTGGCCGGTTCGCTGGATGAACGCGTCGCTGCCGCCGTGGGTGCGCAGGAACCGGCTTTCCTGGCGCGCTACGCCTTCGAGCTGGCGCAAGCGTTCAACGTTTTCTATCACAAGCACCATATTCTCTCGGAAGAAGACGTCGAAAAGCGCGCGTTTCTGCTGCGGCTCTCCGAGCTTGTGAAAGATCAGCTCGTAAAAGCGCTGGATCTGCTGGGGATCGAGGCGCCAGAGAGAATGTGACCCTTACAGCTTGAGCGCAAAATCAACGATGGAACGCACGGCGATTCCCGTCGGGCCCTTCGCGAGCCACGGACGCGCTTCGTCGATCCAGCAGGTCGACGCAATATCAAGGTGAACCCACGGTGTGTCCTCTACGAATTCCTTGATGAACCAGGCGCCGGTGCTAGCGCCGCCGCCTTTGCCGCTGCCGGTGTTGCGTATGTCAGCGATGTTGCTCTTGATCATCTCTTCGTATTCGTCATCGATGGGCATGGGCCACATCTTTTCGCCCGCGGCTTTCGCGCTTTCGAGAAATCGGTCGAGATATTCGCGCGGCGTCCCGAATGCACCGACGTGGACATTGGCGAGCGCGACTTCGATAGCCCCGGTCAGTGTGGCGGCGTCGATGAGATGGGTACAGCCGAGTTTACGTGCGTAGAAGACAGCGTCGGCAAGAATCAGCCGCCCTTCAGCGTCCGTGTTGATCACTTCGATGGTCTTTCCGGACATCGCCACGACCACGTCGCCGGGTTTCTGGGCGCGCCCACCGGGCATGTTCTCCGTCGCGGGAATCACGCAGATCACGGGAATCGATGGCTTCAGCGCCGCCAGCGCGCGCATCGCTCCCAGCATCGTCGCCCCTCCCCCCATGTCGTATTTCATCTTCTCCATGTTGGTCGCCGGCTTGATCGAGATGCCGCCCGTGTCAAATGTCACCGCCTTGCCGACCAGTCCGAGGACCGGAGCCCCCGATCGCGGGTTCGTCGGGGTGTAGCGCACTACGATGACGCGCGGAGGCTCGATGCTCCCTTGCGCTACGCCGATCAGCGCGCCCATTTTCAGCTCGGCGATTTTTCGCTCGTCCAGGATCTCAATCCCCAGACCTGCTTCCTTGGCCATGGCCTCGGCCCGTGCGGCGAGCATCCGAGGAGTCAATTTGTTGGAAGGCTCGTTGATCAGCTCGCGTGCGAAGTTCATCGATTCCCCGATGACACGGGCATGTTCGAGCGCGTCACTCACCTCCCGACCGGCGTCGAACCCCACGAGCGCCACGCTTTCGATCGCGCGATTCTTCTTTTCGCTGCGGTACTTGTCGGACTCGAAATCTGCGGCAATCAATCCTTCGACGATGGCTTCGGCCGCCCCAGGCCCGCGCTCGCCCTCCCCCGCAAGAAAAGCTATTTTCTTCACGCCGCGCGGTTTGAGCACGCGCAACGCCGTCCCGGCAATCTTCCTCAGGTCCGTACGCACGGAAAACTTGTCCGGCTTGCCGGCCCCGAGAAGCAGCAGTCGCTCGGCTCGAAGACCCTCGGGGAAATGCAGCAGGATGGTCTCCAGCGGCTTCGCCGTCAGCTCGCCGCTCGCACTGAGCGAGCTCAGCCGACCGTTCATCGCGCGATCGATTTCGCCCAGCGTCCCGTCGAGGTTGTGCTCCTTGTCAAACACATAGGTAACCAAGGCATCCGCCTGAATCGAAGCGTACGGCTGGCTGTCGAGATGAATCTCCATGTCGTCTGTTCCCTTTCATCGCCGTCGGGAGCGAAACATCGCCTCCTCGGCTTCGCGTTTGGCTTCTTTTCGTCGCTCGGCTTCGCGCCGGTCGTGAAACTTCCTGCCTCGGGCGACGGCGAGCTCACACTTCGCTTTGCCGTCTCGGAAGTAGATCTTTAGCGGGACAAGCGTCATGCCCTTTTGCTGGATCTGGGCGTTCAGTTTGTCCAGCTCCCGTCGGTTCAACAGCAGCTTGCGCCGCCGAAGCGGATCGTGGTTGCGGGGTCCGCCCGGCTGGTATTCCGGGATATGGCAGTTGACCAACCACGCCTCGCCGTCCTGAACCTCCGCGTACCCCTCCCGAAGACTCCCCTTACCTTCGCGAAGGCTCTTTACTTCAGTGCCCACGAGCACCAGACCGGCCTCGAGCTTGTCGAGCAGGTCGTAGTTGTAGGAGGCGGCGCGGTTCTGCGCCACAATCTTGACCCCCTCCCACTGCTTCTTCCCGGTGGCCGGTTTCACGGTGCCCGCTATGATAGCCGCCGCGCGCAAGGCGTCGCAAGCAACTGAATCAAGCGCGTTTCGGCTTTCACCGGGTTGTAACCTATTAGGTTACCGGCAACGGCTGGTTTTCTTGCTGCATCCTAGCTCGGGTGCTAGACTCCGAAGGAACCAGGTAAGATTGCGGAGGACTGCTGTGCGCCGCCTTGCTTTTGTGTCTGCGCTGACCTTTGCAGCCGTGTTTTTAGTCGGCTGCCCACAAGGCAATCAGGATTACAACGCCGGCCGCAAGTCGGAAGCCGTGCAGGACTACGATACTGCCCTGGTTGACTACCAACGAGCCCTGCGGGCCGAACCCACCAATGCGGAATACAAGCTCCGCGTCGTCCAGATGCGCTTGCAGGCCGGCCAGTTCCACGTCGAGCAGGGCGAAAGGGATTTCAAAAAGGGGGACCTCCAGCTCGCCCTAGGGGAGTTCCAAAAGGCCGAAGGGATCGATCCTTCCAATGAGGCGGCCCAACAAGGGGCCAAGAGGACTTTGCAGGCCCTCGCAGCCAATGCGGCTGCCGCAGCCTCCAGGGCCCCGAACCCCAATATGGGTGAAAGTGAGGGCCTTCTGCAGGCTCCGCCCGAGCTCAAGCCGATGTCGAGGGAACCGATCAATTTGAAGATGACGAATGACTCGCGCGTCGTTTTTGAAACGATCGCCAAGCTCGCCGGCCTCAGTGTGATTTTTGATCCCGATTTCACCTCGCGCCGCATACCGGTCGAACTGCCGAACGTCACGCTCGAGCAGGCGCTCGACGACGTGGCGCTCGAAAGCAAGGCGTTTTGGAAGCCGTTGAGCAGCAGCGTGATCTTCGTGGCGCCCGACAACCCGCAAAAACGGAGAGATGTGGAAGACGAAGAGGTTCAGACGTTCTATCTCTCCAATACCGTCACGCCCCAAGAGATCACCGAAATCGTGACCGGCCTCCGCCAACTTCTCGACTTGCGACGCCTCACGCAGGTGAACGCACAGAACGCCATCGTGATTCGCGACACCCCGGATAAACTCGCGCTGGCTTCCAAGATCATCAGCGATATCGACAAGGCTCGGCCGGAAGTGCTCGTCCATGTGCAAGTGCTGGCAGCCAATGTGGATCGATTGCGAGACCTGGGTATCCTGCCCGGGCAGAGCGTAACGGTTACCTTCACTCCCCAGTGCGCACTCCAGCCCACCAGCAGTGGGTGTTCGACGAGCGGCACCAGCTCAACCTCTTCGACGACAAGCCCCGCACAGGTCACCTTAAACAACATCAAGAATCTGTCGGGCAACGACTGGAGCATCACCATGCCCGGAGCCGTTGCGACGGCGATCCTGAACGATAACCAAACCAAGCTGATTCAGGACCCGGAGGTTCGCGTGTCGGATGGTGAGAAGGCTACGCTCACAATCGGTCAGAAGGTTCCAATCGCCACGGGCAGTTTTCAGGCCGGCGTGGGAGTGGGTGTCGGTGGCGGAGCCGGTGTCGTAAACCCCCTGGTGAACACGCAATTCCAGTATCTCGATGTCGGCGTGAAAGTAGACGTAACGCCTCGGATCCATCCAGGCGGCGACGTGAGCATGAAGCTGAGCGTGGAAATATCGGCTCTCAACGGAACGAGTAACATCGGTGGAATCAACCAGCCGATTATCAGCACCCGCAAGGTGGAGCACGACATTCGTCTTAAGGACGGTGAAGCCAGCGTGCTTGGCGGCCTGATCGAAACAATCGACACGCGGACGGGAAACGGCTGGCCCGGGCTAGGGGAAGTGCCGGGTTTGAAGTATTTCTTTTCCGAACAGACCCACCAGCTGCAGGAAGATGAAGTGCTGATCGTTTTGACGCCGCACATCGTTCGGCTGCCGTCGATTACGGCAGAAAATCTGCGCACGCTCGCCGCGGGAACCGACACGAACGCCCGCGTCTACCACGACGGCGAGCAAGGGTCGGCTGCACCCGCCATCCCTGGACCGTCACCGTCGGCACCCATGACCCAAACGAGTCCACAGCCTAGCGCGCCGTCGACCGCGCAGCTGCACTTTGAACCAGCCAAGGCGATTTTGAAATCCGGAGACTCCACAACGCTCGGACTGGCGGTAGCGAACGTAAACGACCTCTTCTCGATTCCGCTGCTGATTCACTTCGATCCTGCGGTCATCCGGGTCGAAGACGTGCGAGACGGCGGCTTTCTTTCCGGCGGCGATCAGGGAATTGCCATCGTCCACAGCATCGATCAGGCGCATGGTCAAGTCATTATCTCCGCGACGCGCAAACCCGCCACGCCGGGCGTGAACGGCTCCGGAACGCTGCTCGGAATCGTGATCCGCGGCCTCGCGCCAGGTACCTCAACGCTGCAAGTGCTTCAGGTCAATGCCCGTGACTCGCAGCAGCGGACCATCCCCATGGTGTCGAGCGAGGCGGCCATCCAGGTCGAGTGAGGCAATGATGTATCGAATTCGTCGTGAACCCTCCCCCCGAGCTCCGCTGGGTTGTGCCCGGAGATTCCAGAGTACGAATGCTTCGGGAATGACGCTTCTGGAATTGGTCATCGCGTGCTCGGTATTGTTGGTGCTCGCCTCTGTCGCTCTGCCTCTTGCGCGCGTGGCCGTGATTCGCGGAAAAGAGCAGAAGCTGCACTACGACCTTCGGGAGATGCGAGACGCCATTGACCGATATAAGGACGACGCGGACAAAGGTTTGATCCAGGTGCAGGCCGGTACCGAGGGGTATCCACCGAGCCTTGAGACGCTCTACCAGGGAGTGCAGCTGACCAGCGCACAGGATCGGCGGGTTCGCTATCTTCGCGAGATCCCAAAAGATCCGTTTACGGGCAATCAGGATTGGGGCCTGCGGTCCGTGCAAGATGATGCCGATGCCACCGCTTGGGGAGGCCAGGACGTTTTCGACGTCTATAGCCAGGCCCCGGGGACGGCCCTGGACGGAACCAAGTACTCGGAATGGTAGCAGGCGAATCGATGCGAGCGAACCACAAGACGAAACGCAGCACCGCACACCCCCCGGCCGTCGAGTTTGGTTTTACTCTGCTCGAGCTGATGGCCGTCATGGCCATTCTTCTCGTCTTGATCGCCTTGGGGGCGGCTCACTACGAGCAGACGATTGTTCGCGCACGGGAAGCGGCGCTTCGCCAAGACCTCGACGAAATCAATCATGCCGTCCAGGAATACACCGCCGACAAAGAGGCGGCACCCACATCGCTCGATCAGCTGGTTCAGTCGCACCCTGCCTACCTGGGCCGGATCCCCAACGATCCCATGACCGGACGGGACGATTGGGTGCCGGAAACTTGCGACCTGCTCGACAGCTCCGACCAGCTTTCGACCGGGATTTGCAGTGTTCATTCTGCCTCCGACAACATCTCACCGATTACGAACACCCCCTATAGCTCTTGGTGAAGTCGCGCCCAGTCCCCCGTGGCTCTTCCCGCTTGTATTCGTCGATTTCAAGTGTTAGTTACAGCCATGCTTGGCGCGCTGGGGCCCGTCGATCGGACGGGGAATCATGCCTAGCTACATCGGGGCCATCGATCAAGGTACGACGAGCACGCGCTTCATTGTGTTCGACGAGAGCGGGAAAGTCGTGTCGATGGCGCAGAAGGAACACGCGCAGATCTACCCGCGGCCCGGATGGGTTGAGCATGACCCAGAAGAGATTTGGCAATGCACGCTGGAAGTCATCGCCCAGGCCATCGAGCAGGGCGGTCTTAAATCGAGCGACCTGGCCGCGGTCGGTATCACCAACCAACGTGAGACGACCATTCTCTGGAACCGGAAAACCGGGCGGCCTGTCTATAACGCGATCGTTTGGCAGGACATCCGGGTCGAGGATCTCGTCGCCCATTTCTCTCGCGACGGTGGACAAGACCGTTTCCGGGAGAAAACAGGTCTCCCGCTGGCCACCTATTTCAGCGGCCTGAAGATTCGCTGGCTTCTCGACAACGTGCCGGGGGTGAGAAAGCAGGTGGAGGCCGGAGAAATCGTCTTCGGAAATGTCGATACGTTCCTCGCTTGGCGATTAAGCGGCGGACCAAATGGCGGTGTCCATCTTACCGACGTAACCAATGCGAGCCGCACACAGTTGATGAATCTCAAGACCCTGGCATGGGATCGGGAGATCCTGGATTGCTACGAGATTCCAGAAATCCTGTTGCCGCAGATTTGTTCGAGCAGCGAGATCTACGCTCTGGCGAAGATCGACGCCCTCCAAGGCGTTCCCCTTGCCGGTATTTTGGGCGACCAACAGGCCGCGCTGGTGGGACAAACCTGCTTCGAGCTTGGCGAAGCAAAAAGCACCTATGGAACCGGTTGCTTTCTGTTGATGAACACCGGTCAGGACTTGGTTCCATCCAAACACGGGCTGATCACAACGGTGGCCTACCGAATCGGTCAAAAGCCCGCACAGTATGCGCTGGAAGGCAGCATTGCGATTTCCGGAGCGCTCGTGCAGTGGCTGCGCGATAACCTCGGAATCATTGAGCGCAGTAGCGACATCGAACAACTCGCACGGACAGTGGAAGACAATGGCGGAGTCTATTTCGTTCCCGCGTTTTCCGGGCTCTACGCTCCGTATTGGAAGGCCACGGCTCGCGGCGTCATCACCGGTCTTACGCGCTACGCCCGCAAGGGTCATTTGGCTCGGGCCGTTCTTGAGGCCACGGCCTATCAAATTCGCGAGGTCGTAGAAGCGATGGAACGGGACTCCGGCATCGCTTTGAAAAACCTACGCAGCGATGGCGGGATGGTGGAAAACGATCTCTTGATGCAGTTCCAAGCGGATCTTCTAAATCGCCCGGTCCTGCGTTCACTGGTGCGGGAGACCTCGGCCCTGGGTGCGTGCTTCGCCGCTGGACTGGCCGTTGGCTTTTTTCGCAGCATGGACGAGTTACGAGCACTTTGGTCTTTCGACCATTGCTGGCAGCCACGTATGCAGGACGCAAGGCGTGAGGAGATCTACCGGCTGTGGAAGAAGGCCGTGACCCGTTCCTTTGATTGGGCTGAGGAGAGCGACGAGCAGGGCCGGGCCTTGTCAGGGTCAGATCCCCCGCGAGCGTGACTATCATGTTAGAGTAGGTATCGCATTTCGTGACGCCCCCCCGGGGTGCCACGGATTTCCTGGAGAATCCGAACAGATGGCTCGCGCCAAGCTCGCCCGCACCCGATCGTCGCCGGTGCGCACTCAAAGTAAACGAAAATACGACCATGCGGGAACGTCGCGCGTCGTGGCTCCTCCTCTCGAGGCGGTCCACAGCGGCAAGGTTGGTCTTCGCGAGCGTAAGAAGGTACGTCTGCGCCAGCAGATCATCGATACTTCGATTCGCTTATTTCGCAAGCATGGCTACGAGAACACCCGGATCGACGATATCGTTCAGATTCTGGAGATCAGCCAGCCCACCTTCTTCCGGTATTTTCCCAGCAAGGACGCCGTGCTGCGCGAAGTGGGCCGACGCGGTTTTGTGTGTATCAAAGAGCACCTGGAAACGGAGCTCTCGAGCCGCGCGTCGACGGCCGAGCGGCTGCGCGAGCTCTATCACACCATGGCCCAGGAAGTCGAGTCGGACCGACCGCTTTGGCAAGCCGTGGTACTTTCAGGAGCCATGGATCCGGTGCGTTCCCCGGAGATGCGCCAACCGGAAGAAGTGGCAGCCAGCCTGTTACGAGAGATTCTTGCCGAGGGACAGAGGCGCGAAGAGATTACTCGGGCCTTCCCCGTGGTGCACCTCGCCGAATTCATGGAAGCGCTCTATACCACCGTGGTCCGATGCTGGGCGGTCGACCTCACCGGACCCCACAGTTTGGGCGAGCGCGTGCGCAGCGCCGTAGAGTTCTTCTTGCGCGCCGTCCAGCCCTGAGGACGGATCCGGACGATGAAGGCGGCGGTCTTACATGAATTCAGAAGACCGCTCGCGATCGAAGAAGTCACTCCACCCAAGCCGGAAGCCCAAGACGTCTTGATTGAAGTAGAAGCCTGCGGCGTATGCCATTCCGATTTGCATTTGGCCGATGGGGACTGGACGCAGCTGGCGAAAATCGTCAAAAGGCCGCTCATCCTGGGCCATGAAATCGTCGGACGAGTGGTGGCGAGAGGTCCCGGGGTTCACACCCCGGACGTGGGCGACCGAGTCGGGGTTCCCTGGCTCCACTGGAGCTGTGGACAATGCGAGTTCTGTCGGGAAGGCAACGAAAACCTGTGTGTGCGCCAGAAGATCACAGGTGTCACAGTCGACGGCGGCTTCGCCGAATTCGTGAAGGCACCGGCGAGTCACGCCCTACCAATTCCCCCTAATCTCTCTTCTTTTGAAGCCGCCCCTCTGTTCTGTGCAGGCGTCACCGTCTACCGGGCCCTTACGCAGACCCGGATCTTGAAAGGCCAGCGGGTAGCGATCTTCGGGATCGGTGGCCTCGGTCACATCGCCGTGCAAATCGCAAGAGCGCTCGGCGCCGAGATTACCGCGCTGGATGTTGTGGAGGAAAAGCTCGCGCTTGCCCGCTCGCTCGGTGCCTCCCACACCTTCAATCCCCGCTCGCCCGGCGCGGTTGAGAGATTGCGGAGTATGGGCGGAGTCCACGTCGCGCTGGTGACTTCGGCGGCCGTGGCAGCTTACAACATGGCTTTTGAGTGCGTGCGACCCGGCGGAACTCTTCTCATGGTAGGCTTGCCAAGCGAAAACATCGGCTTCCCGCCGATTCTCATGGCCGCGCGCGAAATCCGCATCCGGGCCTCGGCAGTGGGTACACGCCAGGACTTGCGAGAGGTTCTGGCCATGGCCGCCGAGGGAAAAGTTCGTTGCCAAGTGCTCCCGCGCCCTCTCGCCGAAGTGAACGAGGTGAGCGATCAATTGAGGCGGGGCCAGATCGTGGGCCGTGTCGTTCTCACCCCTTCGAGCGTTGGCTCCTGAGAAGAGGGGCACGACAATCTGTTGACTTGACGCTAGTCGCTAACATGTGATAGCTACACACACAACTAAGGGCGGGCCCGCGATTTCGGGCTGGGGGGAGAAAACCATGGGCTCCAAGCGATCTTGCTTTCCTTTGGGTTGTTCTCGATTCGTTGGTACAGCCAGGGTGGTGGCTGGGTGGGTGTGCCTGCTTCTGCTAGGTTTCACTGCCCAAGGCCAAGGTGTGGGCAACTCGGGCACCATCACCGGAACGCTCGTCGATCCTTCCGGAGCGGTCGTTCCGCAGGCGAACATTGTGGCCCTAGAGACGGCCCGGGCCATTGAGTATACGGCCACCGCCGACGATAAAGGCCAGTATCGCCTCACCGGGTTGCTGCCCGCCGTTTACAACGTGACCGCCGAGGTCGCCGGCTTCCAAACACAGACCCAGCAGGGTGTCGTCGTCCGTGTGGGAGAGACGGTGACGCTGGACTTCCATTTGAGAATTGCGACCGCGGGCCAGACCGTGGAAGTAACCGCTGCACCGCCGGCGGTAGATACCGAACGGGGCAGTCAGGCCAATACGATCACCGAGCGGTACATCGAAGACCTTCCCATTGATCGACGCGACTACCTCACCTTCACCCTGCTCCTTCCGGGTGTGACGCAATCGGTGCGGCTTGCCGATGACCAGGATTTTCGCGTCAAGCAGACCCCGCAAAGCGGGCTGGCCTTTTACGGAAGTAACGGCCGGGGAAACAGTGTGAACGTAGATGGCGGCGAAGCCTTGGGTGACTCGGGCGGAGTGCGACTGACCATCAGCCAGGATGCGGTTCAGGAGTTTCAAGTGAATCGCAGCAATTATGCCGCGGACCTGGGCGGAGCCAGCGGAGCGTCCATCAATATCGTCTCGAAATCCGGCACCAACGATTTGCATGGCACTGTCTATAGCTATTTCCGCAATAGCGTGCTGGATGCGAGCGATCCGTTCTCATTTACCCCGGCCCTTGCGCCCGACCCGACCTTCAGTAACTTCAACTTCACCTCGGTCGGCAAGCCCGTGAAAAACGACCTGGCTCGGTACCAGTTTGGAGGCGCGGTCGGATTTCCCATCCAGAAGGATAAAACCTTCCTATTTATTGCCTTCGAAGGTTTACAGCAAAACTCCGATACGGCGGTGCCTTTGCTCACGACCAGCTCGATTTTTGCCGGACCCAATCCGCTAGCAGCCGTGAACCCGTTCCCACAAAGTGACCCGCGGTTTGCACAACAGGCCATCGTCACGGGTCTTGTGAAAGAAGGCAATGCGCCCGTCCCCTGCATCAACGTGAACGGCGTGCCTCAAGTCTTTCCTGCACAAGTTTGCGCCGGAGTCCTCGCGACCGCCTTGACCGTCAGCCCGGTCACGGGCCTGACCCCGGGCCAAACGGCGCTCAATCAGTACCTCATTCTCCAGTTTGAAAATAACGGAGGGCTCTTCAACTACAACACCAATGAGTACCTGGTTTCGGGGCGCCTCGATCATCGCGTCGATGCCTCAAACCAGCTTTCTCTCTCCTACCGGTACGGGCATGACGTGGAGCGGAATCCTGACGTCCAATCGTTGACCGGTTTTTCGGCGGGCAGTGCGATCCACACCTGGGACAGCACCATTACGGGTGCCTGGTATCACGTGTTTAATCCCAGCACGCAAAACCAGCTCCTGGTGCAGTGGAACTACAACAGCTTTAACGTAATTCCCAATGAGCCCGCGCAACCCGGACTTCAAATCCCCGGCTTTGCGAATAATCTGGGAACCAACATCTTTTTGCCGAACTACACGACTCTGCGGCGCACGCAAATCGTGGACAACGTCACCTTGGTCCGCGGCCACCATACCGTCCGGTTGGGTGTCGCCGAACTGCTCCGCGGAAATACAACGACCTCGCATACGTTCTTCCCGGGCCGCTTCGTTTTCGGCCCGCTTCCCGGGGGCGTGTTGAGTGATTGTTTGCAAGTGCCGGCGGCTTGCGGACTCTCCGCGGCACTCCCTGCAGCGGAAATCAACTCGCTACAGGGGTCCTCGCTCGGCGCACCGCAACTCTATCAACAGGGCTTCGGCAATGCCTACTACCCTGGGTACACGCGGCCCTTGACGGGCCTTTACGTGCAAGATTCCTGGGCCATCACGCCTAGCTTTACCTTGAACGCCGGAGTTCGCTGGGAAATCGACTCACAATACCTTCCCCTGAATACCGACTGGAAGGATTTCGCTCCTCGAATCTCCTTCGCCTGGGACCCTTTTAAAGACCACAAGACGGTGATCCGTGGCGGATACGGTATTTTCTATGGACCCGTCGACGTCCAGATTCCGCAGGTGGATTTGAGTCTGGGGGTTTTGAACAAGAATCACAGTACGGTGGAGAATCAGAACAACACCTCACAAGTTCCCGATCAGGTCAACAACGTCGTGAAGACCTGTGGAATTGGCGTAACGGCCTTCGGTCCCCCGGGCGTTATTTTCCCTGGCAATGGTACCAGCCCCTGCAACCGCTATATCTCTATTTATGTCGACCCTTTGACACCAACGGGTCTCCCGTTTCTGCAAAACGCTGCCGCTGTGTTCCAAGGATCGTTTGCCCAGGGGCTCGTCCAGTGCACGACGCCCACACCCGGAAACAGTGCCTGCATCACGCCGGCGTCGGTGGCCCCCTACGGAGTCTTCGTCCAGAATACCGGCCAGCTTTCGCCACTGACCGTGCTTTTCAGCAACCCGCCGAACTATAAACCTCCCTACGCGCAACAGGCGTCGGTTGCAATTGAGCGAGAGATTTCGCCGGGATTTACGATTTCCTTGAGCGGAATCTATACCCATACACTCCGCATCCCGGTTGCCATTGATACCAATCTACTAAAGGCGCCGATGACCACGGTCATTCTGGCCAATGGCAAGAGTGTCTCCTACCGGAACTGGAATGGATGTATACCGGGCAATCCGAACTCGTGCCCCGCCGATCCGCTCGGCGGGACGGAGTTCCCCGGAGGGCTTTCTCCCTGCGCCAACCCGTTCAACTGTTTTGTCAATCCCTTGATCATTCAAAACAATCAGTACACCGACGCGGCGTCGGCTCTGTACGAGGGGGGCATCCTCGAGGTCAACAAGCACTTCAGCAACAACTACATGATTTTCGGGAGCTACACCTACAGCAAGGCCTTCGACACAACCACGGATTTCAATACCGACTACGGACCCCAGGATCCAACCAATCTGAACCTGGACCGGGGTCTTTCTGAGTTTGACCAGCGAAACAAAATCGTGATCGGCGGGGTCGTCCAAAGCCCCTGGAAAGAAAAGGTTTTGTCGGGCTTTCAGCTGGCTCCGATCTTTTCCTACAACAGTGGACTTCCCTTCAACCTACTGGCGGGGGGAGAGGTCAACGGCGACAACCATACAACGAACGAACGCCCGATCGGGGCGCCTCGCGACGCGGGTCTCGGTCCCCATTACATCTCCTTCGATATGCGCCTGACCTGGCAATACCAGCTGACCGAGAAGATAAATCTCCAATTCACCGCAGAGGGTTTCAACGTCGCCAACCATACCAACTTCGCCAGTGTAAACAACGAAGTCGGCCCTCTCTTTGGTTTTCAGCCCGGATTTACGACGTTTAACGTCCACGGGATTCGACCCGGAACGCCTCTTGTGGGCGGCGGGGTCGCCTCGCCTAGCACTCCGCTGGCGTTCACGTCGGATTTTCCCAAACGCGAAATTCAGCTCGGCGTGCGTTTAAACTTCTGAGTTCGCCAGATGGACCATGGGCCCAACTTACCCCGTGGGCTTGCGGTCCAGTGGACGCTCGTGTTGGCAGCCGGGGAGCTTCAATTGTGTTGAAGGAAGCCATCGAGTCCAAGAACGTCAAACAGCTCTTCGATCTGACCGGGCGTGTGGCCATCGTCACCGGAGGCTCGATGGGACTGGGGCGCCAGATGGCGGAAGGGCTTGCCGAAGCGGGCGCGGACTTGGTGCTGTGCGCACGCAAGAAGGAGCGCTGCGAGCGGGCCGCCGAAGAACTCAAGGCACGGGGAGTGAAGACTCTCGCGGCCGGCTGCGACGTGAAGAAGCAATCGGACATTCAACAGGTCGTCGATCTCTCGCTCGCGCAGTTTGGTCGAATCGACATTCTTATCAACAACGCAGGCACGTCCTGGGGAGCACCTGTGGAAGAGATGACCCTCGAGCAATGGAACAAGGTGATCGACACCAATCTCACCGGAACCTTCCTGTTCTGTCAGGCGGTCGGCAAAATCATGACCGCACAAAAGCGCGGAAAGATCATCAATATTGCGTCCGCAGCCGGGCTCCGGGGTTCCCCACCCGAGTTTCAGGCCATCGGATATCACGCCAGCAAGGGTGGGGTGATCGCCTTCACGAGAGACCTGGCTCGCAAATGGGCCATTCATAATGTGCATGTAAACGCGATTGCGCCGGGATGGTTTCCGACCCACATGTCAGAGGTCGTCATTGAACGAAACCGGGAAAACTTTTTGCGCGCTATTCCCTTGGGTCGTTTGGGCAGCGACTACGACTTGAAAGGAGCCGCCGTCTTTCTGGCCTCGGAGGCTTCGGATTTTGTTACCGGGCACGTGCTGGTAGTGGACGGGGGACAATCGGCCTAGGAGGCAACCGTCAAATGAACATTCCGCTCACGCCGGTGCGATTCTTGCGATACGCCGAACAGCAGTATCCAGCCAAGACGGCTGTCGTGTGCGGCCCGGAACGATTTTCATATTCCCAATTTGCGGGCCGAGCCGCGCGCCTCGCCGGTGGTTTGCGCGAGATCGGCGTAAAGCCGGGTGAGCGAGTTGCCTTCCTCAGTATGAATTGTCATCGGCTGCTGGAAGCCTACTTTGGCGTCTTAGAGACGGGTGCGGTTCTGCTGCCGCTGAACGTTCGTCTGGCGCCCGACGAACTCGCCTTCATCTTAAACCATGCCGAGGCGAGCATCCTGTTCCTGCAAAAAGACTTCTGCGGCTTGGTAGATTCGTTCCGCCGAAAGCTTTCAACCGTTCACTCCTTTTGCTCGCTGGACCACTGCCCCGAGGCGGCGTGGCTCTTACCCGAGACCTATGACCAGATTGTGGCCGCTGCCACGCCCTACCGGCCCGACGTGATGGAGTTCGATGAAGATTCGGTGGCCGAGCTGTTCTACACCAGTGGAACCAGCGCCCATCCCAAGGGCGTCATGCTGACCCACCGGAACATTTATCTACACGCCGTCAATGCGGTATTGGCTCGGGAAAATCCCGACGACAGCGCACACCTGCACACGATTCCGCTGTTCCATGCCAACGGGTGGGGTTCTGCCCATACCCTCACACTCCGCGGGTTCAAACACGTCATGACTTCGCGGTTTGATCCGGTCGAAGTCTTTCGCCTGATTGAAAGCGAGCGGATCCAGAGTCTGGGCCTTGTGCCCGCCATGGCCATTGCCCTGGTGAACTCGCCGGCATTTCCGAACTACGACCTCAGCAGCCTGAAATGGGTGAGTCTCGGGGGTGCTGCCTCCTCTCCGACCCTGGTCCGCGAGGTTGAGGAGAAGCTCAACTGCACCTGCCTTTCCGGCTACGGGCTGACGGAAACAGCGCCGGTGCTCACAACCTCTTCGATGAAGCCGGGGCTCGGATGGGAGGGAGAAGAGCGGTTTACGGGCCAGGCGATGACGGGCTATGCGATTCCCGGCGTTGAGCTTCGGGTTGTGGATGCAAACGACCAAGATGTCGCGCGCGACGGACGGGCGGTCGGTGAAATCGTCGCGCGCAGCGACGGCGTCATGAAGGGTTATTGGAAACAGCCCGAAGCTACGGCGGAAGTCTTGCGCGGTGGATGGCTTCACACCGGAGACTTGGCCACGTGGAATGAGGATGGCTACATCCTGATCGTCGATCGCAAGAAGGATATCATCGTGAGTGGCGGAGAAAACGTTTCGTCGCTGGAGGTGGAGAAAACCGTGCTGGCGCACCCCGCCGTTCTGGAAGTCGCAGTGATTCCCGTTCCGGACGAAAAATGGGGCGAGGTGCCGAAGGCTCTGGTGGTCGTGAAGTCCGGAAAATCTGTGAGCGAGGGCGAACTCATCGAATTCTGCCGATCCCGCCTGGCACATTACAAGTGCCCCAGTTCGATTGAATTTTTGGAAAGTTTGCCCAAGACGGGCACAGGGAAAATACTCAAGAGAGAACTCCGCAAGAAGTACTGGCAAGGACAGGAGACGATCCGACCCGATTTCGCTCAACCGATAGGCAAACGATCGCCCTAGGACCGAAACTCGCTATGATTCTCCGGATCCGCCGAGCAAAACGAGCCAGCCTCTGTGCGCACGACAGAAGGAGTTTTTTGAAATGGATCTGAATTTGAATGCCGAGGAGCGGCAATTCCGCGATGAACTGCGCGCGTGGCTTGAGGTGCACGTTCCGAAGGATTGGTCGGAGTGGAGGGAGAAGCCGGTTGAAGAATCCTTTCCCTATCTGCGCGCGTGGCAGCGAAAGCTCGATGAAGGCCGCTGGGCGGCCGTATCCTGGCCGAAAGAGTACGGTGGCCGCAGCGCAACGCTCATGCAACAAGCCATTTTTTGGGAAGAAATGGCACGAGTCCAGGCGCCATCCATGGCCAACGCTTTAGGCCTCGGCCTCATCGGCCCCACGATCATCGCCTACGGAACAGAAGCTCAGAAGAGACGATTCATCCCGAAGATTCTGAGTGCCGAGGAGATTTGGTGTCAGGGATTTTCCGAACCAAATGCTGGCTCCGATCTTGCCAGTCTGCAGACGGAAGCGCATCCAGAGGGGAACGATTACATCATCAACGGGCAGAAGGTGTGGACCAGCTTCGGTTGGGTAGCCGATTGGTGCGAACTCGTCGTTCGCACCGATTCGACTGTGGCGAAACACAAGGGATTGACAGTGCTGCTCGT
>Ga0187779_10001187_pt1 | contig 16307 bp, 21 predicted proteins | sample 1015_Q2_SP10_10__FD_132435 | JGI IMG/M metagenome (GOLD analysis project Ga0187779, IMG submission 132435) | Tropical peat soil microbial communities from peatlands in Department of Meta, Colombia - 1015_Q2_SP10_10_MG | ecosystem: Environmental > Terrestrial > Soil > Wetlands > Peat | place... | reverse complement strand
TCCCCAACGATCTTGCGGTTCGGCACCACCACGCGGGAGTTATCCGCATGCAGCAGGGTCGTGGAAAACAGCGATATATCCTGGACCTGGCCGTAGACGCCGAGCAGCTCGATGTATTCTCCAACCGTAAAAGGCTTGCTGAAGATGATGTTGAGACCGGCAACGAGATTGCCAAGGACGCTCTGCGTGGCAAGGCTGAGCCCGACGCCGGCGACTCCTATACCGGCAAGCAGGGGGGTGATCTGAACGCCCATCTGGCCCAGCGCCATGACGGCAAACACGGCAAATACGAAAAGCCGCAACAACTTGGTGATCAACTGACGGACCTGCGGTTCGAGCTTGTGTTTCTCAAGCCAGCGCTGAGCAACATTACCAAGCCATCTCGTGCAGAACAGACCGGCGACAATGATGCCGATCCCCGTCACTATCTGCATTCCGTGTTCAACGAAATACATTATAAGCTTTTCAGTCACATCCGCTGATTTTATCAAGTCGCCCTCCTTCATTTCTGGTCACCACAAGTTTATCTTACCACATTTTTGAGGATCTTCGATCCTATCGATTGGAGCCTGGAATAGAAACGAACAGGGTGCAGCCCCTGTGACCCTGATTCCCCTCGCATCACAGCTTCAGGCAGTTCTTTTCTTTGAATACTATATTATATCTCGATTGCAAACGCAATTTATCGATGATATAATATTGTCCACGTTATCCTAAAACAAGGAGGGCATATGGGAAAAAGAGTCGTTCTCGCAGTTCTCGTTATTGGAATTCTTATTGGCAGTGCGATCGGCGGTTGGGCAGCGATACATCAGCCACATATGATAGCTGCGCTTGAGGCCTTGAACAAAGCCCGAGCCGAGTTGGAAGTGGCGGAACATAACAAGGGCGGGCATCGGGAAAAGGCTCTCGAGCTCGTCAACAAAGCCATCGCGCAGACTAAAAAAGGCATAGAGGCCGGCGAAAAAGAGCGATAATGATCACGATCGAAAAAATCATGCATAGGGACGGTCCAAACGTGCCGTCCCTATTGTCATAACACCCCCTTCATGACGCTCGACACATGCCTGCCGTTTCACTAATCGGCCTTTTTGCCTCTTGTTCAATTATTTTAGCCTCTGGCCACCATGGAGCCGGTAGACAGTCTTGCCCGGCAAGGAATCAACCGCCTAGGCTTGATAACCGGCTTTCCTAATAAAGACGATAGACGGAGTTATGATCATCTTTTCAAATTTTGACCGTCGTTTCGGTTTTCCTTTCCAGTTTAATCTCGTGACGTCAGCTGCCCCTTGCTCATCTATTAACTGCTTGATAAAACCAACCATCCCGTAACTGTGGCATGACATCGAGGTTTTAAGGCGAGCTTTATATTGCAACTTCAGCCAGAATGGCTTTACCCTGAAAGACGGACGAAAATACGATTGCAGGTCGAGACCCTTGCCGTCGCGCCAGTCATCCCAGTAGCCGGTACCCCAGTCTTCGATCACATAAAGTCCGTTCGGTTTCAGATGGTGATCGAATAGATGCCAAAACGCGATTTTGGTCAGTTCACCCATATGCGAGGCATCATCGATAATGATGTCAAACCCGCCAGGGGCAATTTCATTTGCGACGCGCGACAAGAACTTGGGGTCGGCCTGGCTGCCTTTAAACATGTGAATTCGTTCTCCCGGCTCGAAGCCCTTCGGAAGTTTTACATCGATGCCCACAATCGTGCCCAAGGGGAAATAATCACGCCACATCATAAGCGAGCCCCCTTTATTAATCCCCAGTTCGAGAAGAGCGATTTTTTTGTCGACCCAAGGTTCAAGCACGGGGTCGTATTGCTCAAGATAACCAAGCGCCACTTTGTCTGAATCGTATTGTGTTAACGACAATTGCGAGCTTCGCATGCTGTTTTCCCTCCTGCCGTGATCACTGATTTTGGTCGTGCATCGCACGTAGTCGTTGCGCGACCGTCAATTAGTCAGCGATTGCACACATCCGTTTAATGGGTCCCGGGCGCGGTACGGTACAAACATTTTTTTATATTATGGTATAAAACGATAGAAATCACAACCGGAAATTGGCTTAAACCGCGCGATTCGCGTGCACCTATCTTCAACTGAATTCCGATGAAACAACCCGCTCGTAAGGTGTTCCAGGAAGCAAACTCCTCATCAGCACTATCATTTAAATAGCTATGGCAGGGAAGATGGATTTCATGTAGAATTAATTAAGATATTGTCGAGAGACCGTATCCATATCCTCCTCCTTCAGCCGAAGCTTCAAATGACAGATGAATGCCGTCGAACACGCTTACCATATAAGCCGCGCGGCCATCTGGGTCATTGCCGCCTTCACGGCAGTACGCCTCATGGTCGCGCCGACATTCGGGCTTGGGACCGATGAGGCACATTATGTCCTCTATGCGAAGTTCCTGGACCTGAGCTACTTCGATCATCCTCCCCTTGTCGGCTGGACCCAAGCTCTGTTCTACTATACGTTCGGCACGAACGAATTTCTGGCGCGGCTGCCCGCGATCCTGCTTTTTGCCGTCACATCGTTCCTGTGCTACCGGTTCATGCTGTCGGTGGCAGGGGAACGGCCGGCGCTTCTTGCGACCGCTGCCCTGAATGGCTCGTTTCTTCTGAGCGGGCTCGGCCTTATGCTGCTTCCGGAATCACTATTCGTGCCCCTCGTTTTTGCGCTCATTCTTGTCGTCAGGAGGATGGAACGGTCCCCGGACATGGTCGCCTTCATCCTCCTGGGACTGGTCACGGGCCTCGCCGGTCTGGCCAAATATACGGCCATTCTGCTTGTCCCCGCCATTATTCTCTACGGCTTGGTAAAGAAACGCTATGACATACTTTTGAATCCCAGGCTGCTCCTGTCAGTGGCCATCGCCTCCATCATCATCACACCAGTCATCTATTGGAACGTCAAGAACGGCTTTATGAGCATCCGTTACCAGACAGACCATGTGCTCGGCAGCCACTCACCCGACTTCGGGGCATTCTTCGGTTCCATCGCCGCGCAATTCGGGGCATACAGCCCTCCACTTTTCTGTCTCGCTTTTTATGGGTTCTACGCGTCATTGAAGAGCCGCAACGATACATTGCTGTTGTCGGCGCTTATCGGAGGCTCGGTTTTGGCCTTCTTTACCTATGCGTCCTTGTTCAAATTTACGTTGCCACACTGGCCTGCGGTCTTCTACGCGATCTTTATTCCCATCGGCGTCGTTCTGATGGATAAGGGCACCATACGCGCGAAACGCGCCATCCTCCTCCTTTCGCTCGGGTTCAGTATCGTTGTCGCACTGCTCTTGCAGGCGGAAGTTGCAGTGAAGGCCTTTCGCTTTCCCGACTACAAGTCCCCGTTCAGAAATGTCTATGGGCTCAAGGATGTGCTCAGCCGCGCAAACGACATCGTGACGGCAGATCCTTCCACCGGCAAAGCCATCGCGGTTACGAACTGGACCGATGTCGACCGGACCCTATACTACAACCTGCCGTTTGGCAACAAAGTCTTTCTCATCGATCATGATGGACGGTTTTCTCGGTGGCTCACCGCTTCCCCGCTTGGCTCGGACATCCTCTTCATCAACAATCATTTTCACTGGCGTGATGTCGGGCGGGACATGAGGTGCCGCGAAGTGCAAACGGCGGGGCGGATAGACATCCTTCTGCATGGAGGCAAGGTTGACACCGTTGATTTCGTGTGGTGCAGGTCATTCGGAGGTGTAAAGTCCGGTGGAGAATGAACCTCGTGAGGCCCTGTTGCGGGCCACCTTCTGCGGGATGTGGCATACTTTAATATGGTTCGTTCATGCCTTCTCAAAGGTCCAAGGGAAGGCCGCCAGATGAGGAAAGCAGGAACATGTCTCCCGATCTCGAAATCGAAAAAGAAATTCCGGGGAAATCGTTCTTACACCGGATCTCATGCGCCGTGGCTCCTCTCGGCGTGCTCGCATTCTGGGTAGGCATGTTGATGGCGGCACGGCGGTATCCTTCGGAGTACGACTGGCGATACATGCCCGTATCCAATCTGCTCTCTCCCAGCCGCAATCCCGCCGGCTATCTGTGGGCCTCGGCGGGCATCGTGCTCTGCAGCCTTGGAGGATTGTTTTGGGCGGCGATATTGGCCCGGCGCGGGAAGCATGAGGGCGCGGGAGGCACGCTCAGCGGAATCAGGGCCCTGCAGTTCGGAAACTTCTCCATGCTGTGCGCCGCTTTGCTGCCCCGGTGGCTGAACCGGATAGAAAAAGGGCACGAGATCCTCGCGGTACTGGCGTTTGTGGGTTTGTTGTTCGGGATGATCAGCCTGATGTTCCAGTCTATTTTGAGGACCATTACGAGGCGGATGCGCAGGTTCAGCGGCCATGCACGGTCGTACGCGGCCATCCTGGCCAGTGCCGCGGTGTTCCCAATCTTGCTGGCGGGCTTGATTCAGGCGTATGTCCGTTATGTGTTCCCGGAACTTCCTTGGGCAAACATCCCATGGCGTGCCCGCGGGGCGCCAGCGTATTTGAGTTTTCCCTTCTGGGAATGGGTCACGTGCGTCGTGCTCTCCGCATACATCGCGATCCTCTCCGCAGCGACACGCGAAGGTCCCTCACACGTCAATCCGGAACGAGGAAGGTGAATTCCGCATGAAAATCCCCTCGGCCTGCCCAAGAACGGATGACGCAACGGGGAAGAACCATCATTTCCCGGTGATGATGAGCCTGACAATTCTTCCCAAAATGGTTATGCCCAGGACAACCCCTGTCACTATTGCAAGGAATACAGCGAAAACGAGGGTCAGCTTGAAGACAAGAAAAAAGAGCGGGAACAGAACTACGCAGAGAATTATCGTCAGACAGCCGGTAGCAAAATCTTTTGCTTCTATCATAGGATATCCTTTCCCCCGCCTTCCATGGCTTTTTTCGATGTGCTCGGCATGTCCCCATCGCCCTGCCACGGCGAAGTTCGTCAAGAGATCACTCACCGTGAGATTCTCAGTGATATTCGACGGAACAGCATTCCATGAAGGACGGGACTCATTCTTATTTCTTCTTTTTCTTTGTCGTATCCCTTGATGATCGTTTTGACCTTGCTTTTTCAGGACCCTTCTCATAACGTGTCAATACGATCCTCTCAGCCTCTAGCCAATCTTCCATGTCGTGCCCGTGCTTCCGTCCTCTCTTTTCGTGCAGATCATAAGCGACCTTTGCGATTTCGTTATACAGGTCATCCCTCATTTGCTTCCCTCCTCGTGCCGTATCGTTATTGAACTCATCCGCATTCTAGCTGCTCGCACAATCGGCCCAGCCTCTCTCCCTCTCTGCTGATCAATTCCTCCGCGACCGTCCGCAACTCATGCAGATTCTGCTCCGATGTATCGTCCATATCGTCGCTGCCCAGAATATCAAGGCTCACCTGGAAGCGGTAGTACCTGTCTGCCGGCAACAACTGTCTCAGCTGATAATCGATCGTATCGCTAACCCCGTCAAAGACAATATCCAAAGCCGGTTTCGCCCACTTAACGATGCCCCAATCCTTGACTTTAGCATAGGGGAGCGCCCTGGCAAGCTGGCCGGTCCCGAGCGATACCATGAACAGGTCGTTCCCGTCATGCTTGCCGGCCGTGCCGCAGGTTTTCGCCTCGACGAAGGCGCACATGCCCGGGTTTGTCGCGAACATTCCTCCGTCTACAAGGGCGAAGTAGTCCAAACGGTCATGGCCGGCAGCCTGCTCTTCAGAGCGGATCTTGGCGGGCTGGAAGTAGGTCGGGGCCGCTGAGGTGGCGCGGGCGACATCCTTCATGAGATAATCATAGGCCGGGTCTCTTCTCGCTTTCGTTGTCCTGAAGAAAAAAGGATCGCGACGCGCAATCTCATAGCTCGTGATAAAGAGATCCGTCAACGATTCTGAAAGTTTCGCTTGCCCAAAGTAGTCATCTAATACAGCATCGATGCCGTCCGACGGATAGCGTTCCGAGAGCAATCCCGCGAGCGATCGGACTTCGTGGCAGAGGGAACGGGAAAAGATCGTTCCACCTTTGTCTTCGTAGAACTGGACAAGTTCTTCCGCGCTGTAACGGGGTTTGCCGTTCCCCGGCTTTGACAACCCAAGGGCGAGGATGCCGCCCGTTGACGATCCGGCGATGAGATCGAACAGTGAGCTTATCGGCCTGTTCGTCCGGCCCTCTATTTCGGCCAGGATAATCGCGGGGATGATTCCCCGTATTCCTCCTCCGTCTAACGACAGGATCTTGATCGTCATAGGATGCTGTCCCCTTAAGTCTCAACGAATCGACGAGGGTCTTTTCGAGCTCAATCCCAACAAAGTTCTTGGAACCGCGGGGAATCCTTGGTCCACTTTAACCCCGGAAGCACAAATCTCCTCACGCGTTCATAAGTGTCTCTGGTACCCCTCCAAAGGGATCCGGCGCGGCAATCGATATCTAATATGAAGGGTATCAAACCAGGACTGATATTTCAAGCAAAACCAGGCCGCGGGGCCGTGAACACGCGAGAAGGCGGAGTGGAATCGTTCGCGTCGAGGACGGCGTTTGACTGTGCACGTAACAAGCCCGCTCCGGATGGAGAGCTGGCTTTTGGGGAAGATGTGAAGATATGCAAAACAGATCGGCGATTACAATGCATCGACCTTTAGTCGCACCTAGGATGCAAAGAAGCCTTTCCTCTTCGGATCCCTTTTCGTTCGGGTATTCGTTCCGGCCCGGGCATGAGATCATCTCGAAATGGCAAAAGTTTTCATCACAAAGTGGTAGGTGCGCGTGCCCGATTGGCGCTCCTTGACAAAATATTCTCGCGTGCTATACTTAACCATATGGTTAAGTATTCCGCTGACGCGTTAAATGAGACATTCCAGGCCCTGGCCGATCCAACGCGGAGGGCCATCCTGGCCCGCCTGGCTGAGGGAGAAACATCGGCCACGGTATTGGCCGAGCCGTTCGATGTTTCCTTGCCTGCGGTCATGAAGCATCTCAGGGTCCTTGAAGATGCCGGTCTCATCATCAGGGAGAAGGAAGGCAGGGTCAGCCGCTGCCGGCTGAACGCCGGCCCCCTTCGGAACGCGGCCGAGTGGATCAATCCCTACGAGCGGTTCTGGAGAACCAGGCTCGGCGCTTTGGAAGTCCATCTGAGGAGACGACATGGACGACATAATCCTTGAACAATCCTATGCCTACCCTATTCAATTCGTTTGGGAGGCGCTGACCGATCCTGCCGCACTGGCCGACTGGCTGATGCCGGGGGATTTCAAACCCGCCGTCGGGCACAAGACGACCTTCCATTGCGACCCGCGTCCCGATTTCGACGGTACCGTTCAGGTGGAGGTCCTCGAATCGCACAAGCCGCGGCGCCTGTCGTATACATGGAAAACAAGCAACATGAGCAAGCCCACGACCGTCACGTTCATTCTTACGCCGACCTCCGATGGCGGCACTCACCTGCGGCTCGAGCACAGGGGCTTTGAAGGAGTGAGCGGTAAAATCATGCACGATCTCTTCAAGGATGGATGGGGGCATAAACTCGGGTCGCAGCTCGGCCCTGTAATCGCCCGCATCGCCGAGGAAGGAGAGTGAAATGCCGGACATATTGCATCGCATCGGGATCAAAGCCTCGCCGGAAACGGTCTACGCCGCCCTGACGGAACAGGAGGGCCTGGCGGGCTGGTGGACGATAGAGACGGAGGTCGAGCCCAGAGTCGGGGCCATCCTCCAGTTCCGGTTCGGCGGTCGTGGCTTTAACGATATGAAAGTCCTGGAATTGGTTCCGGGCAGGCGCGTCAAATGGGAGTGCGTGGACGGAGCCAGGGAATGGATCGGAATTGACCTTCGACCTGAAAAACAAAAGGACGGCTCAACGATCGTGCTCTTTGCACAACGCGGGTGGTAAGAACAGGTGGAATTCATGCATTACTGCAGCACGAAATGGGGTGCCTATATATGCTCAGCCTGAAATGGCTCTTTGAAAGAGGCAAAAGCGCCCCCTATCCGAACGACATGGACATTGACCTGTGATCCGTCAAATGGCAGGTCATGAGTGGGAGGAAGCCATGAACGAACAGATCCGTGAATCGAACAGAGCGGTCGCCAAACGGCTCGTAGATGAAGTTCTCAACAAGGGGAATATGAAAGTTTTCGATGAAATTTTTGCTGATAACTACGCCATGCGGAATATGCCGGTTCCCGAAATCCCCGGCACGAAGGAGGGGTTCAGAAGGCTTGTCATTGCGACCCGGAAGGCCTTCCCTGATGTGAATGTGCATATCGAAGACCTGGTTGCCGATGATGAGTTTGCCGTATTTCACGACAAGGTCGAAGCTACGAGCGAAGGCGACTTCTTCGGTGTTCCGCCCAACGGGAAGCGACTGGCGTGGACTGAAATACACTTTCTCAAGATTGCCGGCGGCAAAATCGTCGAGCACTGGAGCAACTTCGATCAGCTTGGTATCATGCGGCAACTCGGGGTAATTCCGTCAGGTAATTGATCTCAGCGGAACAACTATTTGATGGGACAGGCATGGTTGCGTGCTGTTCCGTCCCCTATGGAGGTAGGAAGGCATATGAAAGAATATATGCTGCGTATCCTCAATCAAGCAGACCACGAGAAAACATGGTCGTCCGAAAAGCACCTTGAGTTCGTCAAAAAATGCGAGGTGTATATCGAGAATCTGAAAAAAGAGGGGAAATTGCTGGCGGCACAGCCACTCGCGCGGACCGGGAAAATCCTCTCCGGTAAAAAAGGGGCCTGGAAAGAGATACCCCTTGGAAATACCGGCGAGGTGCAAGTGGGGTATTATCACATTCGCGCGAAGGACTTGGACGAAGCCATAGCCATAGCGAAGGGCAACCCTGAATTTGAATATGGAGATACCGCGAGAATTGAAGTGCGCCCGATAGAGATTGAGGAAGAAAGAACGGGATTCGTGTATCCCAAATAGATATCAAGCGGGGAAATTCAGGGCATCGTAAGATCTTTGAAGCCGGGGCGATTGCCCGATTGCGGCTTCTCAAACGCGCCGTCCCAGCCCCATTAAGCGGCCGAGGCACTGAGTCTATCGCATTCACAGCTGTCCCCGGTCAACGTGAAGGCACATCACTCCCCTAGAGGACGGGTATGACGATGGACTTGCATTTTTTAGCCGTAACTATATAATGCCACGCATCAGCATCAATCATGCCAACTGCGAGGTATTGTCTCATGCCATCTGTTTATCGAGCAGTCAGCATCGCCATTCTTCTCGTCATTGCCATGATTTCCCCTGCTATCGCCTCCGATAATCTATCCTCCGCAGAGACAAACACGCTTGCCCCGGCATCGCCTCAGACAAGTCAATCGGTTCAGTTAAACAAGGAGTATTTCACCGGATATTGGACTGATACAAAGAATATATTGACGGCGCCCTGGCGATGGGATTCCTCCGACTGGCTGGAAGCATCTCTTGTGATGGGGACCGCGGTCATCCTGTACACGCAGGACGAGAACATAAAGACTTGGGTTCAAAATCACAAGAATTCCACCAAAGACCATCTTTCGGACGATGCCAAGACTCTTTACTCGCTGGCCCTGCCCGCCATGGTGGGTCTCGGCATATACGGTTACGTCGCCCCTGATGACAAGGCCAGGACAACCTTCCTGCTCTCCACGGAGAGTTTCCTCCTTACGGGGGCTTTCGTGCAGGTTCTGAAACATACCACAGGGAGACACCGCCCCTACACGGGTGATCCTCATGATACGTGGTCGGGTCCGACCAGGGAAAGCGATTGGCTCTCATTTCCTTCAGGTGATGCGGCTACTGCCTTTTCTATCGCATCGGTCGTCGCCTCCGAATACAATAACACGATCGTTACGCCTCTCGTATATGGCATATCCGCTCTCATCGGCCTTGAACGCATATATAATAACGCTCACTGGGCTTCAGACGTCTTTATTGGGTCCGCCATAGGATATTATACGGGTAAGGCGGTTGTCGCCTCGCATTCCAGCAGCAAAGAAATTAAGGTCACCATTTCGCCCTTGATAGATGATCACGAGAAGGGTGTTCTTGTTACCTTCCGGTTTTAGAGCCTGATGAAGGATATTCGCGATACCGTGTAACAATACGGTACATCTCCGTCAATGAGCAGCGCCCCTTTTTGCGGACTTGGCGCTTTCAACATCGCCTAAATGCGTCATTCCATGGGCTTTCTGTTCGCAGTCAGTCATCTCCTTGAGATTTCCATAAACCTGTCTTCCCCTTTGCTTCGCCTCCTCGCAGTTCCCATTTAAGATGATCATCTCATTTATGAACACCGGTAATGACAGCGTTTGACCAATCTACGGACGCCTTCGCAAGAGAGTCGAGCTTCCACGAATGCTTAATTTTACTAAAGAATCACGAACAACTGCCGATAAGAATACTCTAGGAGAAGGCGCACTGCAACTATTTCAAAAATCCAAGGAGGAGAAACATGAAAGTAATTCTTACGGCGTCATTAGCAATGGTAGTTGTTTCGGTCTTTCTGCTCGGCGGCATGGTGCCTGCCCATGCGGAGTCTGATTGGGCGAAGGCCCACCCCCGTCGGCACGAAGTAAATAAGCGGTTGGAGAACCAGAACCGCCGCATCAACAAGAAAGTCAAAAATGGCGAAATGACCAAAGCCGAAGCCAGAAAGCTCCATAAGGATGATAAAAATATCCGCCAGGAAGAGCGGCTTATGGCTAAACAGAATGGCGGTCATATTACCAAGCAAGAGCAGAGGACACTGAACCAGCAGGAGAATCAGGTCAGCAGGGAGATCGGGAAATGACCCTGTGTTTGGAAAGGGAAATTTAAAGTTCGCGATCACTGATAAGGCGGGGGCCTCGCAGCCCCCTTTTTTATGCCACCGCGTGCACAATTGAGCAACGAGATTCATTCATATCCGTGAACGGATTCACAGTAGCGACCACACAAAACCAACACTCGCGGCCGAATAGTCCGACTGTCTGCCATGAGTTGTAAAGCTGTAAAGGTAACCTGCGTATATAAGCACCTGATCCGTTATGGGTATTGCAAATCCAATTTTAGGATACAGCTCGGCGCTCAAATTGGATATCCCCGCCCCTACTCCCACCTTCAGACCAACTTCAAAAAAAGGCCATAGACGATAATCGGTGTAGCAATAGCCCATGCCGATATCGACTCCATATGTTCCGCCTTCATCTTTCGGTTTGATATCATAGAGCCCAGCGTGCATCAATCTTCCTTGCTCGGCCATCCATAAACCAATGTTCACGATGTCGCGATTGTTTGTCGCACTGGCCTCAACGTTGAATCCGACCATTGAACCGATGTGCGGCTTCTCCTCTTGCTCCTGCCCATAGGAGGGCCCTGACAGCAACGATAAAAATAAAATGAACATGACACTCGAGACTTTCCGGTTCGTCAGATTTTGCATATCCAATGGATCCTACTTCTTCACGGTCTTCACCCACGGCATTCTGGAGGTCAGGCTCTCGCAGGCGTTTTCCGCCACGGCCATAAAACTTGCCGGTCGGCCCCGGACGACCTCCGATGCGATGCTCCCTTCGCTTGCTCCTTGCCAGACCACTTCTCCCGTGACTGTGTCCCATATCTGCACGTGGATGTCGACGCTCGACTGGCGGGTCCGCAGAAAAGCGATCCCCAGGATGGTGGCGCGGTCAAAGGTCTCAGACTCGAACTTGAGAAGCCGCGGAAGGATGACGTAGCGGGCGCCGACTGCCTGGCCGACCTTCGAAAGAAGGTCTTTCCGCAGCACGGCCGTTTCCTTATATTCCGTGTACATTGTCTTGAAATCGTTCCAGAGTCCTTTTTCGTTTATGCTGCTTTGTACGGCATCCAGCGATAGAAAGCTCGGTCCGTCAGAATATTTAATCAGCGCCGCATAGAGGGTTCCCGCCAGGGTCTCGCGGTAAATCTCTTGAGAGGGGTCATACACAATGCTTGAGACCGGGAGAATGGCGACACTCTGGCCGGCGAACGTTTCCGGTGAGATTGACGGGGAACTATAGAACTTCCAGGAGAATCGAACCGTTTCGGGCACTTTCGCACAGCCAACAGACATCAGCAGAACTACCGATAGGAAAAACGCAACTGCGCTCCGCATATGTTCCTCCTACCATGATTATATCTCAACGGATTCTGGGAACGGTCCCACCTGATCCCGTTGTGCAGTCACAGGGAGGAAGCAGACGATGTCCCCGATTTCGCGATGACAAGCCCGCGTTGGATTATCGATTTCGAAATGAAATCTGCATGTCCGCAAAATTTCCGTCGACCGCAGAACTCAGGAAGGACCCGATACAGCATGCAAACGATTACCCAATCAGGCACGGTGGGCAAACTGAAAAATATCAAACATGATCCCGACCGCAGTTAAAAAGCGCATTTGTTGCTAGGCGTTCCCGTCGGCCCAGACAGAGGCTGTCCAGATTTGACGAAATCACGCTCTGCTTCAGCAGTTTTCCCCTGCCGCATGTAGGCGATTGCCCTATTATTATACGCCTTCGCATAGCCGGGATTGAGCTCGATGGCCTTTGAGTAATCACGGATGGCGTCGTCGAGTTTCCCCTGTTCGAAATATGCAATGCCGCGAAGGTTGTACGCGGCGTGGTTTTTGGGGTAGAGGCGAATAACTTCAGTGAAATCATGGATGACTTCGTCATATTTCCCCAAATGATAATATGCGACTCCTCGATTGAAGTATGCCGTGTAGTCGTCAGGTGCGAGATTGATCGCTTTGGTAAATTCTTTTGATGCTTCGTCGTATTTCAACTGCAGTAGGAGGACCTTTCCGAGGCTGTCATAGGCTTCAACATAATTTGGGTTCAGGGAAATAGCCTCGGCAAAAGCCTTTCTGGCTTCTTCGTACTTTCCGTCTTGAAGCAAGCCGTCTCCTTGCTGAAAGAGCGCTACTGCCTGGCTTTGCGCATTCGGCGCCTGGCCACCCTCAGCTGCGAATACGGGTACCGCGAACGTCAATGACAGTAGTGCTGCCATGATGAGTGTTTTTTTCACGTTCTCTCCTTTCGGCCTATGACCAAGATCCAGCAATGCCGATGCGAAAAAATAAGATCTAATCAGGGCCTCTTCGATCCTCCAATTTTGATGTTCTACAAGAAGAGAGGATATCGATACTGGAAATATATCATACCGGGTGTTTTTCATTCAGTATCTTTAGTGCAACATCATTGATGACGGCTGAATCCTATTATCCCTCTTTTCCCCCTCTGGGTCCATACTGCAGCCTGAATTTTGTAACCATTTGATTCATAATGGTTTGCGTTCAAGTGACAACTGTATGGAATCCCGCAGGAAGCATGAGAGTAAAGATCCGGCCCTAAGACGCCCGACCAAGGGCGCGTTCAATTCCTGCCCTGCCCCGCCTGCATCATTGCCGCAACTGACGCTGCCAATGACGTCGTTGGCCTATTGATGAGCCTGCTCAGTTGACGGCTGTCGTCGAACAGCCCTCCCTTGGAAACGCCGGTTTCGGAATCGGCGAGCAATGCGGCGTACGCGTCCGGCAATCCCACCTTCACGAGAACATTGCGGTATTCGGCTTCCGCTAAATCCACATAGCCAATGTTTTTCCCGGATTGGCGCGAAATTTCAGCAGCAAACTCCGCAAGGGTGTAGGCACTATCGCCAGCCAGTTCATAGACCCGTCCTGCATGGTTTCCCGCAGCCAACACGATAGCCGCGGCCTCAGCGTAGTCAGCGCGCGCCGCCGAGGCAATGCGGCCATTGCCTGCGCAGCCGTACACTGCGCCGCGCGCCAGCACGCCGGGTATGCCGACAGTATAGTTCTCGGTGTACCAGCTATTGCGCAAAAGGGTGTAAGGAATGCCGGATGCACGGATCAACGCCTCGGTCTCCTTATGTTCGGCAGCAAGACGCAGCGGCGATGTATCCGCGCGTAGGATGCTGGTGTAGGCCAGGAGTTTCACACCCACCCGCCTGGCTGCGTCGATTACGGAACGATGCTGTCTCGCACGCTGCCCGACCTCACTGGACGATATCAGCAACACCTTGTCCGCGCCCTTCAGCGCCCCGTCCCAGGCTTGCGGCTGGTTGTAATCGGCAAGACGCACGCGCACGCCCTGTGCCGCAATGTCCCTGCCCTTTTCTTCATTTCTCACGGCAGCAACGATGTCGGAAGCGGGCATTGTTTTCAGCAGCGCCGCAATGACTAATCGTCCAAGTTGCCCGGTGGCTCCAGTAACAACGATCATTACAGCTCCCTTCGCTTGAATTGCAAGTGCGTGCCCATCAGACAGCAGGCAGGACAGGATGGGACCAATTACGTACTCTCAGCAGCGTCCTAAAAAAGGCATGACTCACTGTGAACGGTAATCTGCACGTTGTAGCGTGAAAATGAAAGGGTTCCAATGACACCGCCATCGTCAAGCACAGGAACAACATTGTTCATGACGATGGAGCAGCCAGCAAGGAAGAGAACCGGGCTTCCTTAAAAATTTATTGTGTCACCTTAACCCCGCGTCTCTTCCCGTGTCCGCTCGGCCCGCCTCAGCTTTTCATGAACCGCTCCTTCGCTGCCGTGACGGCGTTCTTAAGTTCAGCCCATGCCGATTCCGATCCCGCTTTCAGAGATTCCCACGCGTCGCCGCTCGCACCCTTCATCTCCTGAAGTTTCTTCATCGCGATTTCCCGTTTGTCCTTCATCTGGGCGATCTGTTTTTCATACTCAGTTTTCATTTCGGCCTTGGCCGCACGTGCCTTCGTCTCAAGTTCATCGACCTTTGCGGACCATTCCTTAAGCTGCGCTGCCAACTTATCGATATATTCCTCCCTGTTCTTCATGACACTCCCTCCTTTTTAATGTCCTAGATGGTGCCCACCATTGCCTTCAAACCTCTGCACAGAACTGCCGGTCAGAGAAATAGGTCGAATTGGACCCTCTCACCGGTCTCAACATTCGTGACGCCTACATACATCTTCATGCTGCCCTCCCGAAATAGCTTCCTGACAATAAAGTTACTGTCTTCCTCCTCCGCTTTGGTTTTAAAGAACAACACCCCCTGGTAGGTCTCCCGGGGGGCCAGCACGCTCTCCTGCAGAGCAAGATTGGAGAAATAATGATTGACCATCCTGCCAGTCTTGCCTGACATCCTCCCATGCTCTTCCTTGACGACCTCCACCACCGTCTCGACGAGCATCGGATCGACCACCTCATTTCCCCTTAAGAGCAGGATATCGGAAGGTTTTATTATGTACCGGCCGTTCCCGTGATTAGAGACGATAATGTTGACGGGCAGAATCCTCTCTTTGGTCAGGTCAACTCCGAAATACGCAATAACCCTTTCGCTCTCTGTGATCCCGTCGACCGCGACAGTGATTTCGCCTCGAGTCCGAGAGCGTGGATACAGGTCGGCATTTCGAAGCGGGATCTGGACAACCCGAAAATCTGTTGCACACGCCGTAAGCCCAAGGACAGAGAATATCATGAGTATTACGAGCCTGCGCATGCCGCTCACCTTCTTTTTCAGACATTTCAATGACGAGTTGTTTTTTTTAAAGGTCCGTAATTGCAAAGCAACAACTTCACCCTTAACTGCTTGGCTTTGTCTGGTTACAATTATATTTAATCACAGAGATAAGGCACCGTCAACGTCAAGGATTTGCAACCTTTTACTTTGTTGCAGCGGCGGGAAAAGTGGTCAAATAACGATGTCCCGCCGGAAAGATCAGCTAGCCGCCTTTCGCGGCGATCGCAGTTTTGGTCTAACGGCTTTTTTTGATTTAGGTTTATCCCTTTTTTGCTTCTTAGAAGAATGCCAATTGAACGGGATGGGCTGAAGCATGCTGACCCGGTTGCCCTCAGTGTCAATGAACGACACATATTGACCAACATTCGGGATCTCCATAGGCTCGCCGAGAACCTTACCGCCCGCATCTTTGACTTTTTGTATTGATTTGTTGACATCATCAACTGCGATAACGATTGACGGATATTGCGCGGGCCAATCAGGTTTTTTCGGGTAAAAGCCGCCGTTGATCGCTCCCGGCCTTATCGGGCCGCTCTCACCGGTTTCCGTAGTGGTTGCGGTCACATAATTACCCATGTCCTCGCCGAGCATCCGCATCTGCCAGCCGAACGCCGACTTATAAAACTTTGCCATCCGCTGCCGATCGCCATACGGCATCTCAAAGTGTACGACTGGATTCACTCTTGTCCTCCTCGTCATTTGAAGTGCGGTTTCTCTCACTGCGCGGGACGACCGGGAGAGTTCGCCATTGCTTCTTGGACGATCTGCTTGTCAAGCTCGATCGATTATTCACAATGAAGAC
>Ga0187779_10001186_pt1 | contig 16308 bp, 6 predicted proteins | sample 1015_Q2_SP10_10__FD_132435 | JGI IMG/M metagenome (GOLD analysis project Ga0187779, IMG submission 132435) | Tropical peat soil microbial communities from peatlands in Department of Meta, Colombia - 1015_Q2_SP10_10_MG | ecosystem: Environmental > Terrestrial > Soil > Wetlands > Peat | place... | reverse complement strand
TGGCCACGGGGCGCGGCTTCAAGGAAGTGGACCGGCAGCTGCGGGAGATGGCGCTGGCGGGCTACATCGAGGCCGACAGCGACGAGGGCGGGCAGGTGTACTACGTGTTTCCAGGCTTGGTGAAGTAGACAGGGTGTGAGGGTGTAGGGTGTAGGGGCGCCCTACACCCGTTTCACACCCTACACCCTGCTTCATCACACCCCGTCTCTCAGCACCTCCATCGCCGTTCTCCGAAACACCTCCCGGCTCGCCGCCAGCCCGATCGCCGCCACGATCGCGCCCGTGCCCGCGAGCACCGCCACGAGCGGCACCGCCGGCAGCGTGAACCCCAGGCTGAAGACGAAGTGCATCATCGCCCACGCGCCGAGCGCCGAGAGGCCGACGCCCACCAGTCCCGCCAGCAGCCCCAGGGCGACGTACTCGGCCAGCAGGATGCGCGACAGCTGGCGTCGCGTGGCGCCGAGCGTCTTGAGCAGGGCGCCCTCGCGGATGCGCGCGAGCCGGCCGGCGGCCACGGCCCCGATCAGGACCAGCGCGCCGGTGGCGAGGCTGAAAGCGGCCATGAACCGGATGGCGAGCGCCACGCGGCCGAGGATCCGCTCCAGGATCTGCTGCACCAGCGCGATGTCGTAGCTCGTCACGTTGGCATAGCGCGCCGAGACGGCGCGCTGCAGGGCCGAGCGGGCGCCCGCGGCGTCCACGCGCGTGAGGAGGACCGACGAGCGCGGCGCCGCCGCGAGCGCCGCCGAGGAGAACACCGCGAAGAAGTTGGGCTCGAACCGCGCCCACTGGACCTCCCGCAGCGCGACGATCACGGTCGGCACCACGGTCCCTTCGACGGTCCAGTCGATGCGGTCGCCGACGCCGACCCGCAGCTCCTGCGCCACGTCGGTGCTCAGCGAGACGGGCCAGGGCGGTCCGGCGCCCGGCCCGTGCCACCACGCGCCGCGCACGATCCGCTCGCCCGCCGTCGCCGTGTCCCGGAAGGTGGAGCGGTACTCGCGGCGCAGCGCCCACGGCGCCGGCGGCCGGCGGTTCGGGTCGCGCAGCAGGCTGTCCGCGGCGCGGCCGTCGATGGCCGCGATCCGCATCGGGACGATCGGGACCTGCTGGAGCACCGGCTGGCCGCTCGCGCGCACCAGGCTGTCCACGCCGGTCTCCTGGTCGCGCTGGATGTCCACGAACACCAGGTTCGGCTTGCCCGGGGTCGCGAGCGTCGCGAACTGGACCTGCCCGAGCAGGTTCGCCTCCACCAGGTACAGCGTGGCGAGCAGCGCGACGCCGAAGCCCAGCGCGACGACGACGCTGCGCGTCTGGTTGCGCGGGCGGTACAGGTTGGCGACGCCCTGCCGGACGACGTAGGGCCACCGGGCGCCGCGCGAGCCGAGCCGGAGCACGCGGCGCGCCGCCCACATCGCGAGCCGCGCCGCGAGCGTCAGCCCCCCGATCGACACGCCGATCGCGACCGCGAAACCGAGGCCGACCCTCGGCTCGTCGCTCTGGTTCATCGCCAGGGCCAGCACGCCGGCCGCGAGCGCGCCGAACGCGACCAGGCGCCAGGGATCGCGCGGCCGCGCCGCCGCGGCGTCGTCGAACGGCTGGCGCAGCGCCTGGAGCGGCGAGACCAGGCGCACCTCGAGCAGGGGCCGCAGCGCGAACAGCACCGCCACCGCCACGCCGATCGCGAGGCCGGTCGCGATCGCCGCCGGCTCGACGCTCACCGACACGTCGAGCGGCAGCACGCCCTTGAGCAGACCGGGCAGCAGGAGCTGCACGGCGACGCCGAGCGCGGCGCCGGCCGCGGCGGCCACCAGGCCGAGCGCCGCCGCCTGCAGCAGGTAGATGGCGAAGACCGCAGGCCGACTCGCGCCGAGGCAGCGCAGCACCGCGATCGTGTCCAGCTTGCCGGCGACGAACGCCCCGATCCCGCTCGCGACCCCGATGCCGCCCAGCAGCAGAGCGACCAGCCCGACGAACTGGAGGAAGCTCGACAGCTGGCCGAGCGACTCGGTGAGGTTGGCCTCCGCGTCGCCGGCGGTCCGGCTCCGCACGTGCTCGCGCTCGAACAGCCGCTTGTGCGAGCCGTCGATGCGCCGCGCCGCCTTCTCGCCGTCGAGTCGCAGCAGCGCCTGGTAGCTCGCGCGGCTGCCGAACACGACCAGCCCCGTGCCCGCCACGTCGCGCACCGGGATGTAGACCTGCGGCACGAAGGCGCCGAAGCCGCCCGACAGGCGGCCCGGCACCTCGACCGCGACCGCGGCGATGCGGAAGCTGCGGCTCCCCAGCTCGAGCGTGTCGCCGATCCGGGCGCCGAGCTGCACCAGCAGGCTGGTGTCCACGACGGCGACGTCCGCGCTCTCGAGGTCCGGCCACCGGCCCGGCGGGTCGGTGACCACGGCGCCGTAGAACGGGAACCCGCCGCCCACCGCCCGCACGTCCACGAGCCGCGTGCCCTCGCGGCGCCGCACGTAGGCCATCGAGTTCAGGGTCGTCCGCCGCGCCACGCCGGCGCCGGCGCGCGACAGCGAGTCGAGCAGCCGCTCGATCGGCGCCGTGAAGGGCGCGTTGGCGGTGAGCAGCAGGTCGGCCCCGAGCAGCTCGCGCGTCTGCCGGTGGACGGCCTCCTGCACGTTGGCCGTGAACGAGCGGATCGCCACCAGCGCCGCGACGCCGATCGAGATCGCCGAGCCGAACAGCAGCAGGCGCCGGCGGGAGGCGCGCGTCTCCCGCCACGACAGCCGCAGCACGGCGCCGAGCCCGCTCACGCGTGCGCCGGCTCGCCGACCACCGCGCCGTCCTTCAGGCGCAGCGTGCGCGTGGCCTTGGCCGCGAGATCGGCGTCGTGGGTCGCGAGCACGATCGTCGCGCCCGACTCCCGGTTGAGCTGCACCAGCAGGTCGATGATCCGCGCCCCCGTCTCCGCGTCGAGGTTGCCCGTCGGCTCGTCGGCGAACAGGACGCTGGGCCGGTTCACGAATGCGCGCGCCACCGCCACCCGCTGCTGCTCGCCGCCCGAGAGCTGCGCGGGGTAGTGGTGCTCGCGGCCCTCAAGGCCGACCCGCGCCAGCAGCTCCCGGGCGCGCTCGGCGATGTCCCGGTGGCTGTCTGCCTTCCGGCCATCTGGCGCCTGGGAACCACTGGCAACTTGCCGTCTGGGAACCAGCTCCAGCGGTACTTGGACGTTCTCGAGCGCCGTGAGCGTCGGGATGAGCTGGAAGGTCTGGAAGACAAAGCCCACCTGCTCGCCACGCAACTTCGCGCGGCCGTCCTCGGAGAGGCGCGAGAGGTCCTGGCCGCCCAGCAGCACGGTGCCGGCGGTGGCCTGGTCGAGCCCCGCCAGCAGGCCCAGCAGCGTCGTCTTGCCGCATCCGGACGGCCCGACGATCGCGAGGAATCCTCCGGCTTCGACTTCGAGGCTAACTTCCTTGAGCACGGTCAGCGGTCGGCCGCCGCTCAGGTAGGTCTTGGTGAGGCTTCGGGCGATGAGCATGGGTCGAATGATAGTGGGCGCGGTGGCGGTTGTCGTACTGGCGTCGTGCGGGAACGACGCCAGCCGCGGTCCGGCGCTGTCGGACGGCACCGATGCCGCGTCGCGCTCCGGCGCGCGAGCCGCGACTCCCCAAGCCCCAGCCCCCACTCCCCAAACCCAAGGCTCCAATCCCTACACCCTACACCCCACACCCTACACCCCTCGTATCGTCTTCCTCGGCACGAGCCTCACCGCCGGCCTCGGCCTGGACCCGGACCAGGCGTTCCCGGCGCTGATCCAGCGCCGCCTCGACGCCGCGCACCTGCCGTGGCAGGCCGTCAACGCGGGCGTGAGCGGCGAGACGAGCGCCGGCGCCCTGCGCCGGCTCGACGCGCTGCTCGCCGCGCCGGTCGCCGTCCTGGTGGTGGAGACCGGCGCCAACGACGGGCTGCGCGGGCTCGAGCTGGACTCGACGCACGCCAACCTCGAGGCGATCGTGCGGCGCGCCCGGGCGGCCCGCCCCGGCGTCCGCATCGTGCTCGCGGGCATGGAGGTGCCGCCCAACCTCGGCCCGCGCTACGCGGCGCGGTTCCGCGCGCTGTTCCCCGAGATCGCGGCGCGGGAACGCCTGGCGCTGATCCCGTTCCTGCTCGCGGGCGTGGGAGGCGTGGATACGCTCAACCAGCCGGACGGGATCCACCCGAATCAGGCCGGCGAGCGGATCGTGGCCGACAACGTCTGGCGGGTGCTCGCGCCGCTGCTGGCGCGGGAGGGCGGGGCGGCGCGGGGCACCGTGGACGCCGCGCCCTGACGCTGGGTGCGCCGACTGGACTGCGGGCCGCGACCCCGGTATCTACCTCGGGGAACACCCACACGCCCCTCGCCCCGTCCGCGCCGCGCCGCGGAGCACGATGGAGGTGGAGCATGGCCCAGCTCGACCTGACCGCCGAAGAGGCTGCCGTGCTGCGGCAGGCCCTCGAGGCGTACCTGTCGGACCTGCGGATGGAGATCGCCGACACCGACAGCGCGGACTACCGGGAGGAGCTGAAACGGCAGGAGGAGATCCTCACCCGACTCGAGGACCGGCTCGCGTTCCGCAGGACCTGACCCGGTGACGCGGATCGAGCTGCCGGTGGCGGGCGCGCTGCTGCGCCCCTGGGCGCCGGAGGACGCCGCCGCGCTGGTCCGGCACGCCGACAACCGCTCGGTGTGGATCAACCTCGGCGACCGCTTCCCACATCCCTACACGCGCCAGGACGCCGACCGGTGGATCGAGGCGGCCCTGTCGCAGGAGCCGGCGCTGCACTTCGCCATCGTCGTGGACGGCGAGGCGGCGGGCGGCATCGGCCTCGAGCTGCAGCCCGACATCTGGCGGCGCACGGCGACCATCGGGTTCTGGCTCGGCGAGACGCACTGGGGCCGCGGCATCACCACCGCGGCGCTCCGGGCGCTGACGGAGCACGCCTTCGCCGCGTTCGACCTCGCCCGGATCCAGGCGTACGTGTTCGAGCGCAACGCCGCGTCGATGCGGGTGCTGGAGAAGGCCGGCTACGTGTGGGAGGCACGGCTCCGGAAGGCCGCCACCAAGGACGGGAAGACGTTCGACCTGCTGGTCTACGCGCTGGTCAGGTGAAGCGGAGGCCGCCGCCTACGGCAGGGTGACCGTTCCCCACGTGACGATGGGGAGGGTGGCGCCCGCCTTGACGTACGTGCCCACCGGCGGCGGCGACGCCTGGGTCGGCTGTACCGGGTTGGAGAAGCTGAACGCCGAGGGCGCCCCGGCGAGGGCGTTGGTCGCGCTGAAGTACTTGCCGGTGGTCGGCGCCACCAGGAAGGCGAACGCGTTCAGCGTGACCGCGACGCCGCGGGTGAAGGTCAGCTGCGTCACCGTCGGCGACATGTTGGCGAAGGTCACCGTGCTGCCCGCGAGCAGCAGCGCGCTGCTGTTGACCACCACCGGCGCGTTGGAGAAGTAGGTGCCGTTGATGGAGAACCCGCCCAGGGTGAGGGTGTTGCCGTTGCCCAGGACCGTGTCGATGGCCGACAGGCTCGTGTCCTGGAGCGTCCCCGCCGCGAAGACGGCGCTGCCCAGGGAGACGCTCGCGGGCAGGGCCCCGGGGCGCTGCAGCAGCACGTTGCCGAACGTCGAGGCGGCGGTGCCGGGGTTGGCGAAGCTGACGCTCTGCCGCGTCGCGCCGGCGAACTGCACGGTGTGGCCCGCGCCGCCGACGAACGCCGTCGCCGCGCCGCGCTGCGCGAAGCCGCCGTAGAGACGCAGCGTGCCGGAGGCGAGCGTGTCGGCGCCGCCCGCGAACACGGCGCTGTCGTGCACGGCCACCGTCGGGGCCGCCGTGCCCACCGGCATGAGGAAGACGCCGGTGCCCTCGGTGCGCAGGAACCCGGCGATCGAGTCGGTCACGCCGAAGGTACTCTCGGTGTACGTCCCGCCCTGGACGATCAGGTTGCCGGCGTAGGTCGTGCCGTTGGAGGGCAGCGTGCCGCCCGTCATCCGCACGCTCTTCCACGCGAACAGCGGCGAGGGCGTGGACGAGATCCCGGCCACGCCGATGGTGCCGGTGCCGTAGAAGTTGCTGGCGTTGAGGAGCACCGCGGTATCCGGGCTGAACCGCACCGCGGCGCCGCCGACGAACGTGCTGTCCAGCACCCACGTGCCGGCCTCGGCGCGGAACGGCCGCAGCACGGCCTGGGAGTGCACCCGGAGGATGCCGGCCGCCGGGAGCTTCAGGGCCTCCGACGCGTTGCTCACCAGCGCCGACGTGCCCAGGAGCACCGCGGAGTCCTGGACCTGCGCGTTGGAGAGCAGGCGCAGCGTGTCGGCGACCGTGCCGTTCACCACGACGTCGTGGAAGAAGCTCCCCACCGAGTCCGCGAACTGGACCGTCTGCGCGCCGGCCGTGGCGCGCTGGAAGCTCACCCGGTGGCCCACGGTCGGCGCGAACTGCCCGGTGGTGCCGCGCTCGAAGAAGTTGCCCCAGATCCGCAGCACGCCGCCCGTGAGCGCGCTCGAGGGCCCGCCGGCGAACACGGCGCTGTCGCGCACCGCCACCGTCGGGGCCGCGACGATCGCCACCATCGACAGGGCGCCGGTGCCCTCGGTGCGCAGGAAGCCCGCGACCGAGTCCACGCCCGATCCGATCGTGTACGTGCCCTGCGAGACGATCAGGTCGCCGTTGTAGGTGATGTTCCCCGGCGAGGTGATGGCGCCCGTGGTGTTCATGCGGGCGTTCTTGTACACGAGGCCGCTGCCCGTCGGCACCGTGGTGATGGTGCCGTCGTAGACCATCGTGTCGGGCGAGACGAGGACCGGGCTGGTCCCGATGAGCGGCGCGGTCTGCACCTCGATCGCCAGGTTGGTCATCGTCGGGCTGGTGGTGCTCAGCACCGCCTGCAGCGTGCCGGCGATGATCTGGGCGCGCGCCGCCGGGCCCGTGACGTCGCTCGAGTTCCGGATCTGCATGCCGCGGTTGACCCGGACGTTGCTGAGCAGCTGCACCGTGCCGCGCACGCCGACGCCGCGGTCCACGACCAGGGAGTCGAAGAACGACTGCGCGCTGGCGATGGAGACCGTCTGCAGCGCGCCCGCGCCGTTGTTGATCAGCACCCGCTCGGCCGTGCTGGGGGCGAACGCGTCCACGGCGCCGCCGCTCTGGGCGAAGTTCCCGCCCACGGAGATCACGCCGGCCGTCAGCAGGCCGGTGGTCGAGCCGCCGCCGAAGGTGACGTTGCCGCCCACGCCGAGGCTGTCGGTCGCGCCGGTCATCCGCAGCGCGCCCGCGCCCGTGGTCTGGAAGAAGCCGGTGACGCCCACCTGGCGGCCGGTGAGGTCGAGCGTCCCGCTCGAGACGATCAGGTTGGCCAGCGGCGTCGCGGGGTTGGCCGCGAAGGTCGCCGTGCCCGCGCTCTGGGCGACGCGGACGGTGTGATAGGCGTACAGGTTCGGGATCGTCTGGCCCGAGCCGGTGAACATCGCCGTGTCGGGCGCGAAAGCGCCCGAGGTGTTCAGCTGGCCGGTGACCTCGACCTTGTTGACCGTGATGCTGGAGCCGGTGGCCACGCCGGTGATCGTGTCGGCGATGAAGTGGCCCTTCGGCCCGGGCATGGTGGTGTTGGTGGTCCACTGGAACCAGCTCGCGCGGGTCGTGTCGGCGATGGCGATGATGCCGTTCACGCCCTGCGACGCCTGCAGGCGGCGGAAGAAGCTCGCCACCGGGTTGGCGAAGCTGATCGTCTGCGTGCCGCTGCCGGTCAGCACCACCCGCTGCGGGCTGGTGTTGGGGCCGGGCGCGAAGCTCGCGCCGCCCAGCTGGGTGAAGTTGCCGCCGACCCGGATGACCCCGTTGCTGATGGTGCCGGTGGCGCCGCCGAAGGTCGCGTTGCCGCTGATCTCCAGCGAGTCGAACGGGTTGTTCATCACCAGCGCGCCGGTGCCCGAGGTCGTGAGGTTGCCGGTGAGCCCGAGGCCGACGCCGTTCGGCACCAGCGTGCCGCCGCTCACGAGCAGGGTCCCGCCGCCGCCGATCGCCAGCGGACCGTCCATCTGGAAGGTGCCGCCCGCGAGCTCGAGCGTGTCGCCGGCGTTGACCGTGGCCGTGCCCATGAACGGCGGCGTGCGGCCCCCGGCGAGGGTCAGCCGCCCGCTGGTCACGTCGAGGGTGCCGCCCTGCTGGGCGTACGCGGCGCTGATGGTGAACGTGGTGCCGGGCGTCGCGGCGCTGATCACCGTGCCGCGGTTGTCGAGCACGGACGGCGCACCGCCCAGGTTGTAGAGGAAGCCGCCGCCCGCGCCGGTGCCGGTGATGGACAGGTTGCCGCCGGCGACGACCCGGATCGTGTCCCCGGAGCCCGAGCTCAGCGGCGTCGTCGCCGTCCACCCGCCGGAGCCCGCGATGACGAGCTTCGCGTTCTGCAGGCTCGGCGCGCCCGTCGTGAAGCTCATCGTCAGGCCGGCGGTCGCCGGCACGAAGAGCGTGCCGCCGCTCACGGCGGCCGGGCCCGTCCACAGCATCTCGAACGGCGTCTTGATCGTGCCGCCCGCGAGACCGATCGTCCCGCCCACGAGGGTCAGGTTGTCGAAGAACGCCGTGTCGGTGGCGGCCAGGCCGCCCACGGTCCCGCCGACGATCTCGGTGAGCGCGCTGGAGCCCGTGACCGCGAACTTGTTGGCCAGGGTCGTCGTGCCCGCGCTGTACAGCAGCACCGTGCCCGCCGCCTGCGTCACGGTCCCCGACATCGTGCCGCCGCCCGCGACGTTGATCGTGCCGGTCAGCTGGCTGACCGCGCCGGCGAGGTTGAACGGCACCGCCACGGTGACCGTGTTTGCGCTGGTCGAGCGGACGAGCGTGCCCTGGAGGTCGAGCAGCGGCGCCGCGCCGCCGAGCGAGAACGCGAGGGTCGGATCGGCGGTGATCGTCTGGGTGGCGCCCGCATCCACGCGCAGCACGGCGCCGCTCCCCATCGCGATGGTCTGCGACGTGCTCCAGACCCCGTTGCCCGCCAGCTCCAGCGTGTAGCCCGCCAGCTGGACCGCCGCCGCGGGGGCGATGGTGTCGGTGGCGCCCGCGTTGAGTTTCACCGTGCCCCCGCCGGGGCCGAAGTTGCCGCCCTTCCAGACCAGCGTGAAGCCGACCGTCACCAGCCCGGATCCGCCGACCGCCCCGCTCGTCAGCCCCAGGTTGTTGGTGAAGGCCGTGGCCGCGTTGAAGTTCAGCGTGCCGCCGGCGACGAACGTGTTGCTGGTCATGTTCCAGGTGCCGGCGCTGTTCACGGTGCCGCTGATCACGTCGACGCTGCCCGTGCCGGTGACGCTCGAGGAGGCAGTCAGCGTGTGCGTGCCGCCGCCCAGCAGGAGGAACGCGCCGTTCTGGATGGTGAAGGCGCCGGTGCTCGTCCCGCCCACGGCCAGGATGAGCAGGCCGCTCGTCACGTTGACGGTGCCGCTGTCGTTCACCGGCAGCAGCAGGCTGGCGAACGTGCCGGCCGCGCTGCTGGAAGTGAGCGTCCCGACCACGTTCACGGCCGGTGCCGCGCCGCCGAGGCTCCAGATGAGCGTCTGCGCGCTCTGGATGGTGAGGCTGCCGCCGGAGGCGATCCGCAGGATGGCCCCGTTGCCGGTGTTGACGGTGTCGGTGCCCGTCCAGGTGCCGGTGCCCGCCAGCTCCAGCACGTAGTTCTGGAAGCTGTCCTGCACGACCGGCGCGATGGCGAGCGTGCCGCCCGACAGCACGCGCGTGGTGCCGCCGGCGCCGCTCGCGGCGCCCAGGCTGCCGTTCGTCCAGCTCATCGCGCCGCTCACGGTCAGCAGCCCGGTGCCCGTAAGCGTGCCACCCGACAGCGCCAGCGAGGCGGCCGAGCCGGCGCTGCCGTTGAAGCTCGCCGTGCCGCCGCTCACCAGCGTCGGGCCCGTGACCGCGTAGCCGCCGCCCAGCGTCGCCGCGGCGCCCGTGAAGCGCACCGTGCCGGCGCCGCCGACGCTCGAGGCCGACGACAGCGCGTGCGTCCCGCCGTTGAAGTCGAGCGTGGCCCCGGAGGCCACCGTGAACGCGCCGCTGCTGGTGCCGCCGCCGGCGAGCCGCAGCGTGCCGCTCGCGACGCTCACCGTGCCGCTGTCGTTGAGGGCGACGTTGAGGACCGCGGGATTCGCGCTGGTGGTGCGGGTCAGCGTGCCGACCACGTTGAGCGCCGGGGCCGCTCCGCCGAGCGCGAAGGTGAACGTCGGGTCGCCCTGGATCGCCAGCGAGCCGCCCGACGCCACGCGCAGCACCGCGCCGCCGCCGGTCTGCACGGTCGCGGTGCCCGTCCAGGTGCCCGTGCCCGCCACCTGCAGCGTGTAGCCCTGGAGGCTCGCGGTCGCCGCGGGCGCGATGCTCAGCGTGCCCCCGGCCAGGACCTGGATGCCGCCGCCCGCCCCGGTCACGCCCCCGAGGCTGCCGCCCGTCCAGTTGAACGCGCCCGCGGTGGTGATCGTCCCGGCGCCGGTGACGTTCCCCGTGCCCGAGAGGTTGAGCACCGTGTTGGCGGCGAAGGCGCCGCCGAGCGTCGAGAGCGCGTTCGCCGCCACCGACAGCGTCTGGGTTCCCGAGGCCGCGCCGACGGTGAGCCGCGCCACGGTCGCCGCCACGTCCACGTTGACCGTGTAGGTGCCCGGCACGGTGATGGTCACCGAGTCGGTGGCGACCGGCACGGTGCCCTTGCTCCAGTTGGTCGCGACCGACCAGTTGCCGCCCGCGGCGTTGGTCCACGCGTTCAGGTTGACGGCGGCGACCGTGAACGACGTGCTGGTCGCGTTCACCAGGCCCGTGGCGCTCGCGACCAGCGTGTAGCCCGTGTCGGGCGCGGTCAGCGCGAGGTTCGCGAACGTCGCGACGCCGGCGACCGCGGCCTGCGTCAGGGTGCCGGTCAGCGTCGCCCCGCCGGGGTTCGCGCCGAGGGCGACCGTGACCTGCCCGGTGAACCCGGTCACCTTGTTGCCGAACGTGTCCTGCGCCGCGACCTGGATGGCGGGCGCGAGCGCCCCGTTCACTACGCCGGCCGGCGGCTGCGTCTGGAAGACCAGCTTCCTGGCAGCTCCGACGATCCCGCTCGCCACGACGGTCGTGTTGAGCGCCGGGATCCCGGCCACCGTCGCCTTCACCGACTGCACGCCGAGCACGCCGCCCAGCGTCCAGACCGTCGAGGCGTTCCCGGTGGCGTCGGTCGTGTCGGTGGTCTTGCTGACCACGCCGCCGCCGCTCACCACCGCGAACGTCACGGGGATGCCCTGGACGCCGAGGCTGTCGGCGGCCTTCACGCGCACCACCACCGGCTGGCCGAGCGGGGCGCCGACGCCGCCCGTCTGCCCGCCGCCCGAGAACAGGCCGATCGCGACCGGCACGGGCTGCGCGGTGACCTGCGCCGTGTCGGCGACCCCGGTCGGCAGCAGCGCCTGGACGCGCGCGGTGCCCCGCGCGATGCCCACGAGCACCTTGCCGAGCGTGTCGGCCGGCACCTTCGCCAGCCCGGTGTCGAGCGAGTGCCAGGCGATCGGCGTGCCGGGAATCGGCAGGCCCGAGCTGTCGTAGGCCGTCGCGGCGAGCGTCACCGAGTCGCGGAAGAAGACGCTGGTCGCGTGCGGCGCGATGACGACGCTCTTCGCGTTGGCCCCGATGCCCACGTAGCGGAGCACGATCGGCAGGGCGGCCGGCTGGCTCGTCGTCGCCGTGAGCGTGACCGGCACCGGGCCGCCGCGGTACACCGTGTCGTTCGCCGCGTCGATCATCGCCATCGTGAGCGACAACGTCTCGGACACGCCGAAGATCTGGGTCTCGAGCCGCACGACGAGACTGTCCGCGGTGGGCGGGAAGGCGATCGTGGTGTCGAGGGCGGTGGAGGCCGTGCGGCGCAGCATGACCCGCACCCGGTTGAACGAGACCCCCGCCGCGGCGTGACTCGGGAACTGGGGCAGGACCGCGAACGCCGCAGGCCTCGGCACGCCGGGCGACGAGGTGTCGCCCTGGCAGCCGAGGACGGCGATCGCCGCCAGGAGCGCGGCGAGCCGTGCAGCGCCCAGCAGTGCGGGCGCCGGGTCGTTCCTACCGCGTGAGGCCGTCAGGTGGCTGATATGTGTCGGGTGTAGACCGGCGGGAAATGTGCGTGGGAAGCCCGGACAACGCAAATGACCAAGGTCACAGACGAAAGGTGGTGCGGGCGGCTCCAGGCCGGAGGGCCGGCGGATGACGCGCCAGGACGGTCCGGTGAGCTCGGCGCCCGCAGCCGGGCGCCGCGGTCAGGGCAGGGGTGTGCCGTTCCAGCTGACGGTCACCACGAAATTGCCGTTGATGCGGGTGTAGAACCCGGTCAGGGACGACGCCGCGGCCGGCGTCCCGCCCGTCACCGTCAGCGTGGCGGAGCCGGAGCTCCCGAGCAGGGCGGCGAAGTACTGGCCGCCCGAAGCGGGCGCCGTCTGGAAGCTCAGTCCGGACAACGCGATCGAGGCTCCAGGCGTCAGGTTCATCGTCCACTGCGTGGCCGCCGTGGGCGTGTTCACGAAGGTGAGCCCGGTGCTCGAGAGCGTGTTGGTGTGCGTCACCAGCAGCGCGTCGTCCAGCACGAACCGCGAGCCGGTCTGGATGCCGCCCGCGTTGACGGTGAACCCGTTCCCGGCGATCGAGTCCGTCACGCCGGAGGCCGTCGCCGTGTCCTGCAGCGTCCCGGCCACGAAGATGTTGCTGCCCAGCTGGATGCCGTCCGACTGGGAGAGCCCGCCGACCGCGCGCTCGATCGCCAGGTTGCCGAACGTGGAGGCCGACGCGCCCGGGTTGGCGAACGTCACGGCCTGCGGCCCCGCCCCGCCGAAGACCGTCGTGTGGCCGCTCGTGGCGGTGAAGGAGGTCGCGGTCGGGCCGCGCTGGGCGAAGCCGCCGTTGATGCGCAGCCACCCATCGACCAGCTGGCCCGTCTCGTCGCCGCCGGCGAAGACCGCGCTGTCGCGCACCACGATCGTGGCCCCGAAGGTGCCGAGCGGCATCTGCAGGATGCCGGTACCCTGCGTGGCCAGGAAGCCGTTGATCGAGTCCGTCACGCCAAAGGTGTTCTCCGTGTACGTGCCGCCCTGGACGATCAGGCTGCCGTTGTAGATGGTGCCGCTCGACGGCAGCGTCCCTGCCGTCATCCGCAGGCTCTTCCAGGCGAACAGGGGCGAGGGCGTGGACGCGATCCCGGCCACGCCAATGGTGCCGGTGCCGTAGAAGTTGCTCGCGTTGAGGAGCACCGCGGTATCCGGGCTGAACCGCACCGCGGTGCCGCCGATGAACGTGCTGTCGAGCACCCACGTCCCCGCCTCGGCGCGGAACGGCGTGAGCACCGCCTGCGAGTGCACCCGGAGGATGCCGGACAGCGGGAGCTTGATCGCCTCCGCCGCATTGCTCACCAGCACCGACGTGCCCGCCAGGACCGCCGAGTCCTGCACCTGCACGTTCGAGAGCATCCGCAGTGTGTCCGGGGCCGTCCCGCTCAGCACGAGGTCGTGGAAGAAGCTGTTGACCGAGTCCGCGAACAGGGCGGTCTGCACCCCTCCGTTCGGGCGGCCGAACCGCACCCGGTGCGAGCCGCTGGGCGCGAAGATCGGGCCGAGGCCGGCCTGGACGAAGTTCCCGCCGAGGCTGATCACGCCCGTCGTGAGCGTGCCGGCCGTGGGAGCGCCGGCGAAGGTCACGTTGCCCGCGACCGCGAGGCTGTCGGTGGGCGACGTCATCACCAGGATGCCGCCGGCCTCCGTCCGGAAGTTGCCGGTCACGAGCACGGGGAACCGCGCGAGGCTGAAGGCGCCGCTCGAGACGACCAGGTCGTTCGCGATGGTCAACGGCCCCGCCGCGCTCGCGGTGCCGGCCGATTGCGCGATCCGGATGCTCTTGAAGGCATACGGCGTGAAGAAGGTGTTGTTCTGCGAGATCGCCTGGCTCACGCCGGTGTACACCGTCGTATCCGGGGAGAAGCCGGCCCCGGCCGAGTCGCCCAGCACCGACGTGATCTCGACCGCGAGCGGCGTGATGCTCGACGCCCCCGAGGGACTGTACACCGTGTCCGTGAGCAGCCGCGCGGTCGGACCCGTGACCGCCGTGGCGCTCACGATCCGGAAGAAGCTGGCCCGCACGTTCGTCGCCAGCACGACGCCGCCCGCGGTCTTGCTGACCGTGAGCCGCCGGAAGAAGCTGTTGGCGGCGTCGGTGAACGCCAGGACCTGGGCTGCGGCGCCGCCGCTCAGCGTGACGAAGGTCCCCGTCGGCGCGAACGCGTTGGGCACGCCGTTCTGGGTGAAGTTTCCGGCCAGGCTCATGTTGCCTGCGGTGAGCACGCTGGCGCCGCCGCCGAACGTCGTGCTCCCCGAGACGTTCACGACGTCCTTCGCGTTGTTCATCGTCAGCACGCCGCCGTTCCGGGTGACCAGGTTCCCGGTCACGGTGACGGCGTTGCCGTTCAGCGTGGCGTCGGCGCCGGCGCCGTCCACCACGAGGTCGTTGGCGAGGGCCATGCCGAAGACGAAGGCCGCCGTGCCGCTCACCCGGATGCTCTTGTAGACGATGCTGCCCGGGCCCGTCGAGGTCGATATCGCCTCGCCGGTACCCGCGTAGACCACGGTGTCGACCGCGACGGTGCCCGAGTCGGTGAAGACGCCGGCGCCGCTGGAGACGCCGCCGAGCACGACCACCAGGGGCGAGGTGAGGTTGCTGCCGCCACCGATGCCGGCGATGGTGTCCGCGATGAGCCGGGTGATCGGCGGGCCCGCGACGCCCGTGAACCCCGTCGTCGGCGTGGCCTGCCCGAAGTACGTCGTGCGCACGTCCGTCAGGATCGTGACGCCGGACCCCGCGCCCTTCGCGATCCACAGCCGCCGGAAGAAGCTCGTCGTGGGATCCGTGAAGCTGATGGTCTGTGTCCCGCTCGGCCCGCTCAGCACGACCCGGTGCGCCACCGCCGCCGACTGCGCCTGGCCCTGGAAGTTGGCGGTCCCCGTCTGTGCGAAGTTCCCCGCCAGGCGGATCACGCCCGCGTTCATCACGCCCAGGCCGCCGCCGAAGGCGGCGCTGCCCGCGATGTCCACCGAGTCCGTCGGCACGGTCATCTGGAGCGCGCCGCTCGCGGAGGTCGTGAGGCTGCCGGCGACGCCGAGCGCGTGGCCGCTCGGGGCCAGGACGCCGCCGCTCACCAGCAGGGTGCCGCCGACCTGCACGTTGCCGGTCTGGATGAACGCTCCCCCGGCGAGCTCGAGCGGCGCGGTCCCGGTGAAGGTCCCCTGGAACGCCGCGGCGCTGCCGCGGCTGAAGCGCAGCCAGCCGCCGACCGTCACGGGGCCGGTGACGTTCACGGGGACGTCCATCACCGCGGGATTGGGGCTGATGGCGCGGCTCAAGGCTCCGACGACGTCGAGCAGCGGTGCGGCCCCACCGAGCGTGTAGGTGAAGGTCGGGTCGCCCTGGATGGCCAGCGAGCCGCCGGCGGCGACCCGGAGAACCGCACCGCCGCCCGTGCTGATCGTCTGCGTGCCCGTCCAGGTGCCCGTGCCGTCGATCTCGAGCGTGTAGCCCTGCAGCTGCACCGGAGTCGTGGGCCCGAGGTTCAGCGCCGCGCCCGGGAGCACGCGCACCGTGCCGCCGGCGCCGCTCAGGTTGCCGCCGGTCCAGGTCATCGCGCTGCCCACCGTGAGCAGCCCCGAGCCGCCCAGCGTGCCGCTCGAGACCGTGAGCGACGCGACGGGGCCGGCGGCGCCGTTGAAGTCGGCCGTGCCGCCGGCGACCAGGGTGTTGGTCGCGAACCCGCCGCCGACCGCAACCGTGCCTCCGGTGGCGCTGACGGTCCCGGCGCCCGTGACGCTGGAGGTCGAGGCGAGCGTCTGGGTGCCCGCGTTGAAGTCCAGCGTGGCCCCGCCGGCCACCGTGAAGGCGCCGCTGCTGACGCCGCCGCCCGCCAGGCGCAGGGTGCCGCTCTGGACGCTCACCGTGCCGCTGTCGTTGAGTGCCGCGCCGATGACGGCGGGGTTGGTGCTGGTCGTCCGGGTCAGCGTGCCGGCCACGTTGATGGCCGGCGGCGCGCCGCCGCCGGGGACCACGGTGGGGTCGCCCTGGATGGCGAGCGAGCCGCCGGGGGCGACGCGCAGGATCGCACCGTTGCCGATGGTGAGGGTCTGCGTGCCGGTCCAGGCGCCCGTGCCCGCGACCTCCAGCGTGTAGTCCTGGAGCTGGAGCGCACCGGCGGGCGCCAGGCTCAAGGCGCCTCCCGAGAGCACGCGGATGCCGCCGCCGCTCCCGCTCAGGCTGCCGCCGGTCCAGTTGAACGCGCCCTGCACC
>Ga0187779_10001184_pt1 | contig 16355 bp, 12 predicted proteins | sample 1015_Q2_SP10_10__FD_132435 | JGI IMG/M metagenome (GOLD analysis project Ga0187779, IMG submission 132435) | Tropical peat soil microbial communities from peatlands in Department of Meta, Colombia - 1015_Q2_SP10_10_MG | ecosystem: Environmental > Terrestrial > Soil > Wetlands > Peat | place... | reverse complement strand
TCGTTCATCTCGATCATCAGCGCCTTGAAGAAGTCGCGGTTCTGGTTGGCGCGCAGCAGCGAGTAGCCGAACATGCCCGGGGTGATGGGCTCGGGCCGCACGTAGCCCTTGGCCGCCCACGACTGCGGCGTCTCGGCGAAGTTGAACCATTCGAACTCCATGCCGCACATCGGCATCACGCCCAGCTTCTCGGCGCGCCTGAGCACTCGCTTGAGCGTCTGCCGCGGGCAGATGGGATGCGGTAGCTCGCGGCCGTTCTTCTCGATGACGAAATCCCCGAGGAAGAACGGTACGTTCTCGTCCCAGGGCACCGTGCGATGCGTGCCGAGGTCGATCTTCGCCACCGCATCGGGGAAGCCCTTGTGCCAGCCGGTGAGTGTCGTGTTGTCGTAGCACTGGTCGTTCATGTCCCAGCCGAAGACGACGTCGCAGAAGCCAAAACCGCCGTCGGCCGCGGAGAAGAATTTGTCCTTGTGGATGTACTTCCCGCGCAGCACGCCGTCGATATCGGAGACTGCGACCTTGACGCGGTTTCCGGCGGCGCTGCGCACGGCATCGAGCACCTTCTTCGCGGGCAGGTCTTTCGGCATGAACGGCTTCCCCTGGTCTTGTCGACGCGCATTCTACCGCGGGAGCGGTACGTCGACGGTGGCACAATGCGGGTCGATGAGCGAATCGCCCGCCGCTCCAGGCGCAGCGCATGCGCGCTCGCTCGCAGCGCTGCACGTCGCCGTGCTGCTGTTCGGCTTTGCCGGACTCTTCGGCAAGTGGATCGCGCTGCCGGCGGTGACTATCGTGCTGGGCCGCGCCGGCATTGCGGCGCTGGCGCTCGCGCTGCTGCGGCGGTTCGCGCAGGCGGCGCGTCGCGACGGGGCAGCCGGCGGCTTCGACTGGCGGCTCGCGAGCGGTGGCGCAGTTCTCGCGCTGCACTGGGTCGCGTTCTTCGAGGCCATCCGCATCGCGACCGTGGCGGTCGCACTGCTCGGCTTCGCGAGCTTTCCGCTGTTCGTGCTGCTGCTCGAGGCGCTCAGCCGCCAGCGTCGCTTGCGCGCCGGGGAATTGGCGACGGCTGCGCTGGTGACCGCGGGCCTGCTGCTGCTCGTGCCCGAGTTTCGCCTCGCCAACCGGATCGTTCAGGGTCTGCTCTGGGGTCTTTTCTCGGGCTTCACTTTTGCGCTGCTCGCGGTCGCGAACCGGGCGCTCGCGGCGCGGCGTGCGCCGGAGGCGATCGCGCTCTGGCAGAACGCCTGCGCCGCCGCGCTTCTGCTTCCGCTGGCGCTCGCCGCCTCCGCGATACCGAGCGCCGGCGATCTGGCGTTGCTCGTCGTGCTCGGCGTCGCGTGCACCGCGCTCGCGCATACGTTGTTCATACGCAGCCTTGGCGCGCTGTCCGCTCACACCGCGAGCGTCGTCGCCGCGTTGGAGCCGGTGTACGGCATAGCGCTGGCGTTTGCATTGCTCGGCGAAACGCCGTCGCCGCGAACGCTCGCCGGCGCGGCCCTCATCGTCGGCGCAGCCTTGCGGGCGACGCGGGCGAGCCTGCGCTGAGCGCGCCATCGAAGAAGGTTGGCTCGGGCGGCGCGTTTCGGTAGCATCGGGCATCGAAGCGCCGGAACGAACTCGTCGTGAACCTGCAGATCGGCATGGTGGGGCTGGGCCGCATGGGGGCGAACATGGGTCGCCGCCTGGCTCGCGGCGGAGTGCACGTGGTCGGCGTCGATCCCGATGCAGCGGCGGCCGCGGCGTTCGGGCGCACGGCAGGGTGCGCGACGGCAGACGGCATGGAGGCCATGGTGCACGCGCTCGCCGCACCGCGCGTGGTCTGGTTGATGGTGCCCGCGGGCGAGCGCACCGATGCGGCCATCGCCGCACTCGCACCGCGTCTCACCGCGGAAGACGTGATCGTCGACGGCGGCAATGCCTACTACAAGGACTCGGTGCGCCGCGCCGTGGAGCTCGCGAGCTACGGCATACGCTTCGTCGACTGCGGCGTGTCGGGCGGCATCTGGGGACTCGACCAGGGCTACGCGCTGATGTTCGGCGGTTCGCCCGCCGCAGCGCGCGCGATCGAGCCGTACGTGAAGCTCCTCGCCCCAGCGCCCGATCGAGGCTGGCTGCATTGCGGGCCGAGCGGGTCCGGTCATTTCGTGAAGATGATCCACAACGGTATCGAGTACGGAATGATGCAGTCCCTAGCCGAGGGGCTCGCGCTGATCAAGGGCAAGGCCGAGTTCGGCCTCGACGCGGCGGCGATCTCCGAGATGTGGCGGCACGGCAGTGTGGTGCGCTCGTGGCTGCTCGATCTCACCGCCGGGTTCCTGCGTGAGGACGCAGAGCTCGCCGGCATCGCGCCCTACGTCGCGGATTCGGGTGAGGGCAGGTGGACGGTCGCCGAGGCTGTCGAGCAGGGCGTCCCCGCGCCGGTGCTCACGCTGGCGCTTCTCGCCCGTTTCGAGAGCCAGGGCAAGGGGGAGTACGCGGATCGGCTGCTCGCGATGATGCGCAAGGGCTTCGGCGGGCACAATGTGAGCGCAGCGGCGGACAAGGCAAAGAATCCATGATCGCATTGCTGATGGGTGTTTGCGGCTGCGGCAAGACCACCGTGGGCGAGGCGCTCGCGCAGGCGCTCGGCTGGCGCTTCATCGACGCCGACGATCTGCACCCGCCGTCGAACGTCGCCAAGATGGCGAGCGGCATTCCACTCACCGATGAAGATCGCTGGCCGTGGTACGAGCGCATCGGCTCGGAGCTGCGGAACGCGACCGCGGCGGGGCAGCACGCGGTGCTCGCGTGCTCGGCGCTGAAGCGGGCCTACCGCGACCGCCTCGCACGCGACGTCGATCTGCGCGTCGTCTATCTCAAGGGCGATGCGGCGACCATCGAGCCGCGCCTCGCGTCGCGCCGCGGGCACTTCATGCCCGTGTCACTCCTGGCGAGCCAATACGCGACGCTGGAGGAGCCGGCGAAGGCGATCGTCGTAGATATCGCGCAGCCGGTGGCGGCGCAGGTCGCGGCGATCACACGGGCCCTCCGCGAGCGACTGCCGGCATGAACGACGCGCCCAAGTCTCGCGGCAAGCGCCACCCGGGTACACGGGTCACGCACCTCGGGCGCGACCCGAAGCGCTACCTCGGCGCGGTGAGCACCCCGGTCTATCGAGCGACGACGATCCTGTTCGAGAGCGTCGCCGAGCTGGAGGCCGCCGAGCAGGGCCGGCACCCGGGCATCACCTACGGACTCCACGGGCTGCCCACGGTGAGGGATTTGCAGGCGGCGATGGCCGAGCTCGAGGGCGGGCACGCGTCGCTGGCGGTCGCCTCGGGGCTCGCGGCGATCACTCTCGCGCTGCTCGGCACCACCAACGCGGGCGATCACGTCCTGGTGACCGACTCGGCCTACGGTCCGACGCGCCGCTTCTGCAACAACCAGCTCACCCGCATCGGCGTCGAGGTGAGTTACTACGACCCGCTGATCGGCGCTGGCGTCGAGCGCGAGCTGCGCCCGAACACGCGTGTCGTGTTCTGCGAGTCGCCGGGCTCGCTATCCTTCGAGGTCCAGGACATCCCCGCGATCGCCGAGGTTGCGCATCGGCACGGCGCGCTCCTGATGCTGGACAACACCTGGGCCACACCGCTGGGGTTTCCCGCTTTCGCCCGTGGCGTCGACATATCAGTGCACGCGGGCACCAAGTACGTGGGCGGACACTGCGACGTGCTGGTGGGCCTCATCACCTGCAACGAAGCGACCCATCCGCGCCTGCATCGCTTGTGGACCGACATGGGTGTCGCGCTCTCCAGCGACGACGCCTTTCTTGCGCTGCGCGGACTGCGCACGCTCGCAGTGCGTCTCAAACAGCACACCGAGAGCGCGCTCGCGATCGCGCGCTGGCTGCGCACGCGTCCCGAGGTCGACGAGGTGATCTTTCCCGCGCTCGAGGGCTCGCGTGGTCACGAGCTGTGGCGGCGCGACTTCACGGGCGCCTGCGGACTCTTCGGCGTCATGCTCAAGCCTGCGCCGAAGGCGCGCGTCGACGCCATGCTCGACGGGATGCAGCTGTTCCGCCTGGGCTGGAGCTGGGGCGGCTTCGAGAGTCTCATCATCCCCGCGCACCCGGAGCGCAACCGCACCGCAACGAAGTGGGATGCGCGAGGTCCGTACATCCGCCTGCACGTCGGGCTGGAAGATACGCAGGACCTGATCGAGGACCTCGAGCAGGGCTTTGCGCGCCTGCGCGGCTAGCGCGCCGTCGCGCGTCGCGCGCTCCGGACCGGAAAGGAGCCTCGCGCGTCAGAGCGGGCTGAACTCTCCGCGTGCGTAGTCGAGCACCAGTACTTCGCCACGCTCGAGGATGTAGTAGAGGCCATGCAGGGCGAGTCTGCCGTCGGCGACCCGCTCGGCCACGAACGGATAGCCGAGCAGGCGCTCGACGCCGATAAGCACGCAGCGCTGCTCGGTCTTGACGTACACGAGATCGGAGGGCGGCGCGTCGAGCACGGCCTCTCGCGCCTCGTCCAGCCAGCGATTCAGGTGCGGGGCTTCGGGCTTCGGAGGCTCGTAGAGCGCGCGCACGGCGCCGCAGTGGCTGTGCGCGCACACGACGATGTGACGCACGCCGAGCACGAGCACGGCGAATTCGATCGCGGCGGCGGTCTCGTTCTGGCTGCCGCCGTAGGGAGGGATGACCGCGCCGACATTGCGCACCACGAACAGCTCTCCGGGGTCGGCGTTGGCGAGCAGGTGCGGCAGCACGCGCGAATCGGCGCAGGCGATGAACAGCGACTGCGGATTCTGCCCTTTCTCGACGAGATCCCGGTAGGTTTGCTCCAGCCGGTGAAAATGCTCTTCGCGGAAGCGCGCCACGCGGCGCGCGATCTCGTCGTGAATGGCTAAGCGGGGCATCGGAGCCTTGGTGGGTGAGGGTGGCGCAGCATAAGCCGTGCACGGGCGGCTGTCAGCCAGCGCCTCGCGCGCGCGGCTGGCGCATCGATCGGGCGAGCAGGCGCACTGCTTCGGGAATCTCCGCGGCATCGATCACGCCGTAGCCGAAAACGAGGCCCGGGGTTGGGCGACCCCGTAGCGCAAACCGCTGCATCGGATCGAGGGCCACGCTCGATTCCCGGGCGCGGTCGATCAGACCTGCGGTGGGAATGGACGGGTCGAGCTCGGCGGCGAGGTGCAGCCCGGCGCCGATGCCCGCGATGCGTACGCCGCCGCCGCAGAACCGCGCCAGATTTGCTTCCAGGACCTCGCGCCGCTCGCCATAGACCCGGCGCATCTTGCGCACGTGGCGAGCGAGGTGACCTTCGGCGATGAATGCGGCGAGCGTGTCCTGCAACATGAGTGGAGCGTGCCAGTCCGAGAGCTGCTTGGCCGCCGCGAGCGCGGCGCGCGCCCAGGGAGGGGCGATGACGAAGCCAAGGCGCATCGCCGGGAACAGGCTTTTGGAGAAAGTCCCGACGTAGAAGACGCTGCCGTGACGGTCGAGCGTCTGCAGCGCATCGAGCGGTTTGCCCGCGTAACGGAACTCGCCGTCGTAGTCGTCCTCCACGATGACCACACCGCGCGCCTGCGCGAAGTCGAGCAGCGCCCGCCGGCGCGCGAGCGAAAGATGGACGCCGAGCGGGAACTGGTGCGACGGCGTCACGAACACGAGCTTTGCCTCGCGCGGCAAGCGATCCACCCGCAGCCCCTCCGCATCGACGGGGATCGGCACGATCCGGGCACCGGCGGCCACGAGCACGTTGCGCAGCGGCACGTAGCCGGGTTCTTCGACGGCGACCGTCGTCTTCCCTGGCGTCACGAGAATCCGCGCCAGCAGATCGAAAGCCTGCTGCGCGCCAGCGGTGACGACGATCTCGTTGGCCGTGCACGCGATCGCGCGAGCGAAGGAGATGTGGCCGGCGATCGCTTCGCGCAGCGCACGGCGCCCCTCAGGCTCGCCGTAGCTCGGTTGCGACCGGGAAACCGCGCGCAGCGCCCGCGCCTCGAGGCGGCGCCATACCGCGAACGGGAAGCTCGTCAAATCGGGCAGGCCGACCGCGAAGTCGAAGCGACAGCCCTGCCGCGTCGCGGTTGGAATCAGCGCGGCGGATCGCCGCCACGCGGCATTGAGGCGCGCCTCGCCGCCCGCCTGCGCCCGCGATCGCTCCGCCGCTGCGGGACGCGACAGGAAGTCCGTGATTACGGTTCCGCTGCGGCCGTGCGCGGAGACATAACCCTCGGCGAGAAGCTGGTCGTAAGCCGTGACGACTGTATTGCGCGAGAGACCGAGCGCCGAGGCCAGCTCGCGCGTGGACGGAAGGCGCAGTCCCGGTTGCAGGCGCCCGCCGACGATTGCCGAGCGAAGCTGCTGGTGCAACTCGCGCTGCACCCGCCGCGAACCGGCGGCGGGCAGCTGCAGGGCGAGGTCGAGTGCCGGAGTTATTGGATCCATAAATATTTCAAGTTATGGTTCTTTTCAGATACCAATCATGCCACGTATCGTCGCTTCCGTCAGCAACCGAATGGAGGTGGAGATGCTTGCGGCACAGGTGGAGTTGAACTCGGGAGTCGATCTCGTCCTGGTGCGCATCCGCGAAGCCGTCGCGCGCGCGGACCCGGGGCCGGGCCCGGCGCCGGTCGAAAGGACCCGAATCGCGGCGGCGGCGCAGGAGCCGGCGGAAGTATCGGCATGGCCGGCATTCGTCTGGGGCACCGAGCACTCCCTGTTCGCGGTGACACTCGCGGCGTTCGCCTGCCTGCAAATCCTGGCTTTGCTCGCCTAGGCGCAGCGATGCGGCCGTCGGAGGGACGGCAGGGCTCCGGCGGAAGACGGTGTCTCCACGCCGGCGCGACCGTCATACAATGGCTGCTTCGGGCCCACGCTCGATGCAGCGCGTCTGCTCGCGCCAGCGACGCGGTTTATCGCATCGCCCGTATCGAGGCCGGAGGTCAAGACGCGCACGCTGCTCCTCGTTTTCGCATCGATGCTCTTGCTGGGCGGCGCGACCACCCAGGCAGAAGAGCTCGATCGCGCCCATGCGCTGCGGGAACTGTCCGGGGGCGATGCGCCCGCTCGTCGCGACGCGGCGAGCCGACTGGGCGAGATCGGGACGATGGGCGACGCCAAGGCTCTCGTGGCCGCGTTGCACGACGACGACGACGAGACGCGCGGCCGCGCCGAGGATGCGCTCTGGCACATCTGGGCGCGCTCGGGCGATCAGGAGGTGGACCGACTGTACCAGGCTGGAGTCGAGCAGATGACCATGGGCGAGCTGCAGCGAAGCATCGCCACCTTCACCCGGGTCATCGAGCTCAAGCCCGCGTTTGCGGAGGGCTGGAACAAGCGGGCCACGCTGTACTTTCTGACCGGGGATCTGCGCAAGTCGCTCGCCGACTGCGACGAGGTCATGAAGCGCAACCCGTACCACTTCGGGGCGCTCGCGGGCTACGCGCAGATCTACACGCGGCTCGAGTACTACGAGCGCGCCCTCGAGTATTCGCGCCGCGCACTCGCCATCAATCCGAACCTCGACGGAATCAGGCGCAACGTGCCGATCCTCGAGCGACTCGTCGATGATCGGCGCGGGCAGATGATCTAGCCGATCCAATCGGCGCAGCAGTCATAAAAGCTACGCAATATCAGCGACTTGGAGCATCAGGTCAGATGCCGATTGCATATTTATCATCTTAGTGGGAATATTTCCCACGTCGCCGGCGTTAGCTCGCCCAGGGGACACGCCCGAGTCCACCGAGGAGATCGGAGATGAAAACACATGCAGTGGCACAGCTGCTCACGAGCGCTCTAGCGCTCAGCTTGACTCTTGGGATGCCCTCCGTCGCGACTGCGTTCGGATTCATCGGCGGTGGCGGGGGCGGCGGTGGCGCCACGACTTCCGTCACAGGGACGGTTCACACGGTCGATGTGGCGAAGAGAAACGTAACGATCAAAACCAGCGCCGGGACGAGCGTGAAACGTTCCGCCGGGAGGACGGCGCTCACGCGCAACGGGGCGCGCGTCACGCTCAACGGTCTCGTTCTGAACGACACCATCACCGCCCAATACAAGGTGTCGACTCTCTCGGCCACGTCGCTGAGCGCCACGGGACCGGCGGTGGCGGCGACGAGCGGCAAGGCCGGCAGCGTATCGCTTGCGAGCGGAACCATCACGATCGGCGCGCAGAAACTGCAGACGAACGCAGGCACGAGGATCTCGCGCAACGGGCAGATCGTGGCGCTGCGTCAGGTCACGCTCAAGGACTCGCTCGTCGTGCACACGACCCAAGGGACGAACGTCGCGCTCGACGTCGTGTCCAGCGGGCCGAATGAGGGGGAGGTTCAAGGGGTGATCGGCGCGATCTCGGGCAGCAACGTGACCATCACTCCGGACGACGGCACGCCAGACGTGACAGTGGTGGTGGGAACGAGCACGATCATCGAGGTGAATGATGCGTCCGGCACGCTGGCCGACCTTGCGGCAGGCGACACAGTGGAGGCGGAGTACGACCCGACAACCTTCGCGGCGTTCTCGATTGAAGCGGCCGGCGAGAGCGAGGACGCCGAGGTCGAGGGCACGGTCGCCGCCGTCGACACCACCGCCGGCACCGTCACCGTCACGCCGCAAGACGGCGGTGCCAACATCACGCTGACGGTGAATGCCACGACGGAGATCGACGTTAACGGCGACGGCGGCTCGCTGGCGGACATTCAAGTGGGCATGCCCATCAAAGCGGAGTACGACACCGCGAACCTGCTCGCCTCGGAGATCGAGGCAGGCGGAGACGACGGTTCCGACGACGGCTCGGGCGACTGAGACTTGCGCGGCGGCCTGCACGGGCCGCCGCTATTCTGCCCCCAGATAAACGGCCTGCACCTGCGCGTCGCCGCGAACCGCCGCCGGCGAGCCCTGCGCGATAATGCGTCCGCGCGCGAGGACGATGACGCGATCGGCATGATCGAACACGACGTCCATGTCGTGCTCGGTGAACAGCACGGCGATGCGATCGCGACGCGCGAGCTCGGTCACCAGGTCCATGACCCGCTTGCGATCACCGGCGGGCATACCGGCGGTCGGCTCGTCCATCAGCAACAGCTTCGGAGCGCCCGCCAGCGCGAGTGCCAGCTCGATGCGCTTCGCATCGCCGTAGGCGAGCGTTGCACACCCCTGTTTCGCGAGCGCGGCCATGCCGACTCGGTCGAGAACCGCGTCGGCCTCGGCGGCGAATAGATCGGTTGCCCGCTCGGCCAGGCTGTTTTGCCTGCCGGCGCGGGCAATCAGACCGATCTGCACGTTCTCGCGCACGGTCATCGACGGGAACGTCGCGGCCACCTGGAATGTGCGTCCGACGCCGGCGCGAGCGATGACGCGCGACGGGAGACCGTCGATGCGCCGGCCCAAAAGGGTCACGTTTCCGGCGTCGGGTGCGAGCTGGCCGTCGATGAGGTTGAAGCAGGTCGTCTTGCCCGCGCCATTCGGGCCGATCATCGCGACCATTTCGCCGGCAGCCAGCGAAAACGAAACGTCACGCACGGCCTTCACGCCGCCGAACGATTTCACGAGGCGGCTCGCCGCCAGCACCGTGGTCGGCGATGCAGACGCCTGGTCTTTCATCGCCGGACCCGGGCGAGCAGCCGCTGGAGGCCGCCGCCGATACCCGAAGGGAAGACGAGAACGATGAGCAGGATGGCGGCGCCGAGCACGGCGCGCCAGTACTCGGTGGCGCGAGCGAGCCAGTCCTGGAGGCCGATGAATGCGGCCGCACCGAAGAGCGGGCCGGCGAGCGCACCGAGACCTCCCAGCAGCACCATCACCAGAGCGTCGATCGAGCGCGGGATGGCGAGCGTTTCGGGCGAGATGCTGCCCTTCGAGAACGCATACAGTGCGCCGGCGAGCCCCGCGAATGCGCCCGCGATCGCGAATGCCGTCCACTGCGTTGCTCGCACCGCGATGCCGCTCGCCTCGGCGCGCAGCGACGAATCGCGACAGGCGCGCAGCGAATAGCCGAACGGCGAGTAGGTGATCCAGGCGAGCGCGATCAGCGCTGCGGCGGTCACGCCCAGCGTGAAGTAGAAATACGCCTGCTTGGGCGACAACCATGCCGGGGGCCAGATGCCGACCAGGCCGTTCGAGCCGCCGGTCACGTTGTCCCACTGGTAGGCGATCGACCACACGATCTGTGCGAAAGCGAGCGTGAGCATCGCGAGATACACGCCCGAGAGGCGCACGCAGAACCAGCCGAAGACGAGCGCTCCGGCGAGCGCGGCGATCCAGCCGATGCCCAGCGCAGCCTCCATCGCTATGCCGTGCTTCGTGGCCAGCGCGGCGGCGTAGGCGCCCAGCCCGAAATAGGCCGCGTGCCCGAACGAGGCAAGGCCGCCGGTTCCCATCGTGAACTGCAGGCTCGCGGCAAACAGAGCGAAGACGAGCACGTCGATTGCGAGCACGAGGTCGTACTCGTCGCCGATCAGCGGAAGCAGCGCCGCCGCGCCGATGGCGATCAGCGCGACAGCGAGACTGCGCCAGCCGGGCGGGCGCACGAGTGTGCGATGCTCGGCAACCGGCGTCGTCGGCAGCGCCGCGGGTGCGCTGCCGAGCAGGCCGTAGGGCCTGAGGGTGAGAACGATCGCCATCACGATGAACTCGGCGACGAGCGTGAGCTTGGGAAACGCAATGGTGACGCCACCGATCTCTATTTGCCCGAGGCCGATGCAGACGGCTTTTACCAAGCCGATCACCAGTGCCGCGACGAATGCGCCGGGGATCGAGCCCAGTCCGCCAACCACCGTGACGACAAAAGCCTCCGCGATCACGGACAGATCCATGCCGAGGTTAGCCGACTCGCGCGGCAGCTGCAGCGCTCCGGCGAGCCCGGCCAGCGCGGCGCCGACGAAGAACACGCTCGAGATGAGCCACGCCTGATCGATGCCCAGCGCCTGGGCCATCTGGCGGTTCTCGCTCGCGGCGCGCACCAGCATCCCCCAGCGCGTGTGCCGCAGCAGCAGCCAGAGCGCGAGCAGGACCACCGGCCCAACCACGATCAGCAGCGCGTCGTATTGCGGGAACGCCCGCCCGCCGAGCTCGATCGCACCGGCGAGGCCCGGCGCGCGCTCTCCGAGCAGATCCTCGGGTCCCCAGAGAGCGAGCACCGCATCCTTGACGATCAGCACGACGCCGAAGGTTGCGATGAGCTGCAGCAGCTCCGGCGCGTGGTAGATGCGCCGCAGCAGCAATACCTCGATTGCGGCGCCGACAACGCCGACCGTGAGTGCCGCGACGAGCACCGCGAGCCAGTAGCCCGGGATCGTGACGCCCAGGCGGGCGATCGCGCTGTAGGCGAGATAGGCGCCCACCATGTAGAGCGAGCCGTGCGCGAAATTGACGATGCGGCTGACGCCGAAGATGAGCGACAGGCCGGCTGCGACCAGAAAAAGAGACGAGGCGCTCGCGAGGCCGTTGACGAGTTGGACGAGCAGCGAGGACAGAGTCACCGGATGAGCCGTCTTCAGCCCTGGTTCCGGAGCAACACGACGCGTGAGCTAGGGCCTGTCAACGCTATGGGCGCGAACGCGTTGCGGGGCCGAAGACCCTCAGGCCCTACTTCGCAGGCCGGTGGGCGCGGACCCACTCGTCTGCAGGCAGGTAATCGGCACCGGGGGCATACTTCCAGTCGATCATGACGCCCTTGCCATCCTTGATCGCAATGCGGCCGACATAGGCTCCCATCGTGGATTGGTGATCGAGACTGCGGAACGTCACTTTCCCGAAGGGCGTTTCCACGACGAGGCCGGCCATCGCCGCGACGAGCTTCTCGGTGTCGGTCGAACGCGCCTTGCGGATCGCGGCGGCGGCCGCCATGACGACGCTGTAACCGACGACGGATCCCTGCCGCGGGTAATCGTTGTACTTCGCCTGATAGGCGTCGAGAAAGCGGCGGTGCTCGGGCGTGTCGATCGCCGACCAGGGATAGCCGGTCACATACCAGCCGATCGGCGCTTCGCCCTTGAGCGGATCGAGGTACTCCGGCTCGCCACCGAGCAGATTGAACACGGGTCGATCCTTGAACAGGCCGCGCAGCTCGCCTTCGCGCACGAACTTGGCGAGGTCCGTGGCAAAGAGCGAGGAGAAGATCGCGTCGGGCTTGGCGTCGAGCAGCGCCTGCACGACGGGGCCGGCGTCGATCTTGCCGAGCGGCACGGCGAATTCGACGAACTCGATTGGCGCGATCTGCGAGGCGATCATCTGCTGCTTGAAGGCCGCCGTCGCGGACGTCCCGTACTCGTAGTTCGGATACACGATGGCCCAGCGCTTCTTGTTGAGCCTCGCCGCCTCCGGCACCAGCATCGCGGTCTGCATGTAAGTCGAGGGTCGGAGGCGGAAGGTGTAGCGGTTGCCCTCGTCCCACACGATCTTGTCGCTGAGCGGTTCGGAGGCGATGAACAGGATCTTGCGCCGATTCGCGAAATCCGCCACGGCGAGACCGACCGCGGATGAGAAAGTCCCCATCAGCAGATCGACCTTCTCCCGGGCCACCAGCTCCTCGGCCACCCGCACGGCGTCGCCGGGGTTGCCGTTGTCGTCGCGCACGACCAGCTCGAGCGGGCGCTCGAGGACGCCGCCGCTGCGATTGATCTCATCGACCGCGAGCTCCATGCCCCTCTTGTACGGTTCGAGAAAGGCGGGGAAGGTTTTGTAGCTGTTGAGCTCTCCGAGCTTGATCGGCTGCGCAGCGTGCGCCGCGCCCGCGAGCGACGTCGCCGCGAGCGCCAGCCCGAAAAGCCTGCAAAACGCGTTCATGGCTGCTCCTGCGAGGCGCGTGGCCGCATGCGGCGGGGAATGCCGTCGCCGGAATGGCCGCGCGCAAGCGATCATAGCCGCGCCGGCCGGGGTTCGGGAAGCGGCTGTCCGAGCGACCGGTGCCCTTCTTCTATGGATATTCGATCAAGAAGCTGTGTCCGACCGCTCAGGGACGCTAAAATTCTCTGTTTATTCACCGCAGCGACACCGGATTTCCCCAGATGCTCGGGCTCGGCTTCGGGTTCAGCTTCCTCGACCTCTACTCGGATGCCGGGCTGCGGCGCCTGGACGCCGCGTTTTGCCGCTCGCTCGCAGAGACCGACACCGGGCTCGCGACGCGCCTCGCCGCGGCGCGCGCCGACACGGGAGCGCTCGACCGGCTAGGCGAGTCCGAGCTGCTGATCGCGCTCGCTCCGCTGCTCGAGGATTGGCTCGCGCGGCTGTTCGGCATCGAGCGCGAGGTCGCCGCGCTCCAAGCGGCGCAGCACGAGCTCGCGCCGCTCTACGCTTGCAAGCGCCAGGTCGTGCAGCGCAAAGCGATGAACAAGTACAAGGCGGAAGAAGCCGCGAGCTTCGACGCCGATACGCTGCGCGCGAAGCTCGAGGCGCTGCTCGGCGAACCGCTCGTCGGCCTCGGCGGCGAACTCGCCTTCGCCCGGCGAGCGGGGCAATGGGGTCTCGACGAAGCCGCCCACGCGGGCGAGCTGGACCTCGCGCTGCGCTATGCGGCCTGGGCAGCGCACACCGCGCAGGGCAAAGCACTGCATCGCAAGGGCGTGCTCTTCAAGGCCCCGCACAAGCTCGACTTCATGCGCCTGATTCCCGTCGAGCACGCGGCGCGCGACGGCGTGGACGCGTGGCGGCTCCCAGCCGAGCATCTGCGGCGCCGCGACGGCTTCGCCCTGACCGACGCGGGGACGGATCTCGCCGGCGGCCTCGATCAGGCGCACTACTGTATCTGGTGCCACGAGCAGCAGAAGGATTCCTGCTCGTCGGGCCTGCGCGAGAAGAAGCCTGCTGAGGGCGCGGCGCCCTTCCGGAAGTCGTCTTTCGGCGTGCCGCTGGCTGGCTGCCCCCTCGAAGAGAAGATTTCCGAGTTCAACAAGCTGCGCGCGGAAGGCTGGGCGCTCGGCGCCCTGGCGATGATCTGCGTGGACAATCCCCTCGTGGCGGCCACCGGCCATCGCATCTGCAACGACTGCATGAAGTCCTGCATCTACCAGAAGCAGGACCCGGTCGACATTCCGCAGTCGGAGACGCGAGTGCTGAAGGACGTGCTGGCGTTGCCATGGGGGTTCGAGGTGTATTCGCTGCTCACGCGCTGGAATCCTCTCAACCTGCGCCGCCCGGTGCCGCGCGAGGCGAGCGGCAAGCGGGTGCTCATCGTCGGCACGGGTCCCGCAGGCTTCACGCTCGCGCACCACCTGCTCAACGAAGGTCACACGGTGATCGGCATCGATGGCCTCAAGATCGAGCCGCTCGCAAGCTCGCTCTCCGGCGTGAAGGCCACCGGAGAGCGGGCGCCTTTCGAGGCGGTGAAGGACATCGAGGCGCTGCGCGAGCCGCTCGACAGCCGCGTGATGGCCGGCTTCGGCGGCGTCGCGGAATACGGCATCACGGTGCGCTGGGACAAGAACTTCCTGAAGCTGATCCGCATCCTGCTCGAGCGGCGTGAGCGCTTCGCGCTGCACGGCGGCGCACGCTTCGGCGGCACGCTCGACGCCGAAGGCGCTTTTGCGCTCGGCTTCGATCACATCGCGCTCTGCGCGGGCGCGGGCAGGCCCACGGTGCTCGACCTGCCGAACGGGCTCGCCAATGGCGTGCGCACTGCGTCGGATTTCCTGATGGCGCTGCAGCTCACGGGCGCGGCGCGGCGTGATTCGGTGGCCAACATGCAGCTGCGCCTGCCGGTGGTTGTGGTCGGCGGCGGGCTCACCGCGATCGACACGGCGACCGAATCGCTCGCCTACTATCCCGTCCAGGTGGAGAAGTTCCTCGCGCGGCACGAGTCGCTGGCGAAGCAAGACCGTGCGGCGCTCGAGCAGGAGTGGGCGGACGACGAGCGCGAGATCGCGCAGGAGTTTCTGTCGCATGCGAGGGCGATACGCGCCGAGCGGGCGGCCGCAGCGCGCGAGGGACGCCCGCCGCGCGTGGTCGAGCTGCTCGACGCGTGGGGCGGCGTGACGATCGCGTACCGCAGGCGGCTCGTCGACAGCCCTTCGTATATTCTCAATCACGAGGAGGTCGCCAAGGCCTTCGAGGAAGGCATCCGCTTTGCCGAGGGGCTGACGCCGCTCGCAGTGGAGGTCGATGCGCACGGGCACGCGCGGGCGCTCTCGGTCTCGGTCCAGCACAACGACGGCGACGGCATCTGGCACGAGGTCGCGCACCGCGAACTTCCGGCGCGCTCGATCCTGATCGCGGCTGGCACCCAGCCGAACACGATCGCGGCGCGCGAGGATCATGCGCATTTCCACCTCGACGGCCGCTACTTCCAGGCGCTCGACGAATCGGGGCGTCCCGTCAAGCCGGAAAAGGGGCAGGCCAAGCCCGAAACGGTGAGCGTGCTCACCGCCGTGGAGAGCGACGGTCGAGCGATCAGCTTCTTCGGCGATCTGCACCCCTCGTTCTACGGCAACGTCGTGAAGGCGATGGCGAGCGCCACGAAGGGTTACCCGATCCTGAGCCGGCTGCTCGCGCGGCGCACGGCCGCTTCGCCGCTCACCGACGCGGATTTCCTCGCCGTCATCCGCAGCGAGTTGCGCGCGACGGTCGAGCGCGTGGTGCGTCTCACGCCGACGATCGTCGAGGTCGTCGTGCGTGCGCCCGCCGCCGCGCGGCGCTTCGCGCCAGGGCAGTTCTATCGACTGCAGAATTTCGAGGCATTTGCCGCGCGAGCCGATGGCACGCGGCTCGCAATGGAGGGGATCGCGCTCACCGGCGCGTGGGTCGACCGCGAGGCCGGGCTCGTGTCGACGATCGTGCTCGAGATGGGGGGCTCCTCGAATCTGTGCGCGCTGCTCGAGCCGGGCGAGCCGGTGATCCTGATGGGGCCTACGGGATCGCCGACGGAGATTGCGGGCGGCGAGACCGTCGTGCTCGCCGGCGGCGGTTTGGGCAACGCTGTGCTCTTCTCCATCGGCCAGGCGTTTCGACGCGCAGGATCGCGAGTGCTCTACTTTGCCGGCTACCGCAAGCTGATCGACCGCTACAAGGTCGAGGAGATCGAAGCCGCGGCGGACGTCGTGGTCTGGGCCTGCGACGAGGGACCGGGCTTCGTCCCCGGGCGTCCCCAGGACAAGAGCTTCGTGGGTAACATCGTGCAGACGATGGCAGCCTACGCGAGCGGCGCGCTCGGCCCCCAGCCGATCGCCTTCGCTGCCGCCGACCGGTTGATGGCGATCGGCTCCGACCGCATGATGGCCGCGGTGGCGGCGGCGCGACACACGGTGCTCAAGGCTTATCTCAAGCCGACGCATCGCGCCTTCGCGTCCATCAACTCCCCCATGCAATGCATGATGAAGGAGATCTGCGCACAGTGCCTGCAGCCGCATCGGGACCCGGTGTCGGGCGAGGAGAGCTA
>Ga0187779_10001183_pt1 | contig 16359 bp, 18 predicted proteins | sample 1015_Q2_SP10_10__FD_132435 | JGI IMG/M metagenome (GOLD analysis project Ga0187779, IMG submission 132435) | Tropical peat soil microbial communities from peatlands in Department of Meta, Colombia - 1015_Q2_SP10_10_MG | ecosystem: Environmental > Terrestrial > Soil > Wetlands > Peat | place... | reverse complement strand
CTGCTTCCCTACTCTCAGGATTACGAATGCCTTGATCGAGTTCCCCTTTATCGGATCCGGTTTCCCTATTACGGCTGCCTCCGCAACTGCCTGGTGGGATACCAGAGCGCTCTCGACCTCGGCTGTCCCGATGTTGTGACCGGCAACGATGATAATATCGTCAGCCCGGCCGAGGATCATAATGTACCCGTCCTTTCCCTTGACCGCGAGGTCGCCCACGGCATAGCAGCCGTTAATCGTGTTCCAGTATTTTCGGTACCGCTCATCATCCTTGTAAACCATGCGGAACATCGCCGGCCACGGCGATTTCACCACGAGAAAGCCGCCGGTACCGGCAGGAACGGATTTCCCGTCCTTGTCCACAACATCCGCCTCGATCCCCGGCAGCGGCTTACCGGCAAAGCCCGGCCGCATCGGTTCGCCGATCATCGTCGTTATCATGTGCATCCCGGTCTCCGTCTGCCACCAGGTATCGAGGATCGGGCAGCTGTCTTTGCCGATGACGTGGTAATACCACTCGAACGCCTCGGGGTTCAGGGGCTCCCCGACGGACCCGATTATCCGGAGCGAGCTCAGGTCATACCGGTTCGGCCAGCTCTCACCCATCTTCATGAACATCCGGATGGCGGTCGGTGCGGTATAGAAAATGGAGACTTTCTGTTCCTGGATAAGGTTCCAGTAACTTCCCGCATCCGGATAGTCCGGCGTAAGTTCGGACATGAAGACCGTCGCTCCGACGGCGAGCGGGCCGTAGACAATATAACTGTGGCCGGTAATCCATCCCGGATCCGCAGTGCACCAGTAGATATCCCGTTCCTTGATGTCGAAGACGTATTTCGTGGTGTAATAGGTCCCCACCATATATCCCGCGCAGGTGTGCACGACTCCTTTTGGTTTTCCGGTCGACCCGCTCGTGTAGAGAATAAACAGCGGGTCCTCGGCGTCCATGGTCTCCGGAGGACAGTTGTCCGGAACGTCTGCCATCATCTCATAGAAATCCAGTTCGAAGCCGGGCTTCATTTCGATGGGGTGCTCGTTTCTCCTGCGGTAAATGATGAGGTGCTCGACAGTCGGCGCATTGAGGATCGCTTCTTCGACCAGAGTGATGAGGGGGATCGCCTTTCCCCGCCGGATCGAAATATCTGCGGTTATGACGACCTTGGCGCCGGCATCGTTTATCCTCATATTCAGGGCAGTCGAGCCAAAACCGGCGAATACGACGTTGTGAACGGCGCCGATCCGGGCGCAGGCGAGCATCGTGATTACCTGTTCCGGGACCATGGGCATGTAAATGCAGACGCAGTCGCCTTTTTTGACACCGAGTTTTTTTAAGGCATTGGCAAAACGCATCACCTTCGAAAGGAGTTTCTGGTACGTGAAGACCCGCTCCTCCCCGTCGTCGCCCCGCCAGATCAGTGCAGCCTTGTTGCGCCGGTCACCTGCAACGTGGCGGTCAAGGCAGTTTGCGGTTATGTTGAGTTTTGCATTGGTGAACCATTTTGCGTAAGGGTATTCCCACTCCCTGACCCTGTCCCATTGTGCGATCCAGTCGAGCTCATCGGCCATCCCGGCCCAGAACTGTTCCGGATTCGCAAGAAAGTCATCGTATGCTTTCTGGTAGTCGCCCATCCATGCATCTTGTTTGTACCGGGGGTCAGGTGTGTAGTACTTGACCTCCTCGACGAGCCTGACATCAAAGTCCTCAGTCATTCATTCACCGATTCTACATTATTAATCATGTTAAACATGGTATTTAACATTTTCACCAACCGACCATTCTATAAAACAAATTCCCATAGATCGGGCCCTGTAAATAGTTACTGGCCGATTTCGGATTCGACAAGCCTTCGGTCCGGTACAGATCCGGTACCCGTATTGTCGGAGACAACAAGAGTTATCTATCGGGGTTTTTTAATATACAATCAATGCTCGAAAAATTCAAAGGCTGCCTGCTCGGTGCTGCCATAGGTGATGCGCTCGGTATGCCGAACGAGAGCACATCCCCCAACCTGAATAAGATGAAATACGGGTACCGCAAGCCATACAAGGGGCACCCCAATGATGTCCTGGATCCCGGCCAGTTCACGGACGACACCCAGATGATGATCCTCGTCGGCACACTCCTCGCTGACGGCAAATACAACGAAGAACGGTACGCAACCGGTCTTCGTGAACTCTATAACCGTGGGGCGCTCCGGTTTCCTGATGGTTCGGTCTCTGCCGCCTGCGAGCACCAGGAACGGGAAAATGTTCCCCAGAAAGGGGTGAAATCAACCACTTCCGGGTGCCTTCCCGTCTCTATACCTTTTGCACTCAGTTACCCCGATATGAACGAAGCGTGCGAACGGGCGGTGAGGGCATGCAATGTCACCCACACCCACCCCGCCGCCCATGCCGCTGTCTCAACGTACGTGACACTGCTGTACCACGCTCTCCACGAGTCGCCAAAACCGATCGAGCGTGCTCTCGAGAAGGCACAGGTCGAAGACGATCTCCTGGGAGGTAAACTCCGGAATGCACTCATTCTGGAAAAAGAGGGTATGGACACCGAGACCGCCCTCCTCAAGATCGGCAACGATGTCTCCGTCTTCCAGACCCTCCCGATAGCGTTTTTCCTCATGAGCAGGTACCAGCACCCCCCCGATCTCCTGACCGTTGCGGCGAATACCGGCGGAAATACCGATACGATCTGCCTTCTCTGCGGCGGGTTCATCGGTGCTTCAAAAGGAATCGAAGCACTCCCCGCAGATCTCCTCGAAGGCCTCGAGGACCGGCAGCGCATCGAACTGCTGGCACAACGGCTCCACACGGTGTACAACCGCAGGCTTGGGCAGTGACGGGAAGAGAAATCCGAAAAATCCATAAAATACACGCCTTTTTTACCTGCGGCCAAAAAAGATTAAGTTTTTACAACTGAATATAATTCTATGAAAGTTGCCATTGTCGGAGCCTCCGGCTATGCCGGTGGTGAGCTTATCCGCCTTCTTGTTCACCACTCCACGGCAAGGGTCACCTGTGCCACGTCCCGGTCTCTCGCAGGAACTCCTCTCGACCAGATCCACCCCCAGCTCAAGGGTTTCACGGACCTGAAATTCGAGAACCCGGCGATCGATGCTCTTGACGCCGACGTTGCGTTCCTTGCCGTGCCGCACACTGCAGCGATGACGTACGCCGGAAAACTCCTTTCCCGGGGAATAAAGGTAGTCGATCTCAGTGCGGACTACCGCCTTCCCAAAGAGATCTTTGAAAAAGTGTACGGCGTGCCGCATACCGATTACTTCTGCGCACCGTACGGCATCCCCGAGATCCACCGTAAAGAGATTATCGGCGCACAATTCATCGCAAACCCCGGCTGTTTCCCGACCGGGGCCACGCTTGCAGCAGCGCCTCTGGCAAAAATGGCCCGCACGATCATCTTCGACTCGAAGACCGGGGTGAGCGGAGCGGGCGACAACCCGTCGGCAACCACCCATTATCCCAATGTCGGCGACAATGTCGGTCCCTATAAATGGACGACGCACCGGCACCTTGCCGAAATGAAGCAGGAACTGTCGTGCCTCGGATCGAACGCGGATGTTTATTTCACGCCCCATCTCGTGCCGGTAAACCGTGGCATCCTGACCACCGCCCATATCCTCCTCGATGAACCCATGGACCAGAAGGACGTCGAGAAGATGTACCGGGATTTCTACAAGGCTGAATATTTCGTCCGGTACCAGAAACCCAGCCTTGCAGCAGTCCGGGGCAGCAACTTCTGCGACCTGATGGTCGAGTCCGAGGGCAAACGGATCGTGGCGATATCCGCCATCGATAATCTGGTAAAGGGTGCAAGCGGCCAGGCCATCCAGAACATGAACCTGATGTGCGGATTTGAGGAGAGGGACGGACTTACGGGAGCCGGGATGCTGCCGTAGGAGGAGAACATGCTGGTAAAAGAAGCGATGACAAAAAAACCCATAACCTGCCCCCCCGGCATGCCGCTGCGGGAAGCGACCGCCCTGCTCAGGGAGCATCATATCGGCGGACTCCCGGTAGTAGACAACGGGGAGCTGGTTGGCATGGTGACGGAATCCGACCTCATCTCGCTCCTGAAGACCGAAAGGGTATCTGAGGATCTCTGGCTCCCCTCGCCATTCGAGATCATCGAGATCCCGATCCGGGAATACGTCAACTGGGAGAAGACCAAGCACGCCCTTCGGAATATCGGGGATATGCCGGTAAAAAAGGTTATGACCCATCGTGTAATCACGGCAACGGAAGAGATGGAGGTCGAGGCAGCCGCCGCCCTCATGATCCGTGAAGGAGTAGCCCGTCTTCCCGTTATGAGAGAAAAGAAACTGGTCGGGATCATAACACGGGAGGACATTATCCATGCGATCGGGTCGCGTTACTCCGAAAAGAGCGGAGGGGCGTAGATGACATTCCAGAGCGTATGTGCCGTCCCCGGCGTCGAGGCCTGTGGTATGAAGGAGGGGAAGTTCGGGCTTGCCCTCATAAAGGCGAGCGGAACTGCGGCCGGGGTTTTTACCGGGAATCTGGTCAGGGCAGCTCCGGTCGAGCTGATGCGCAGGCAGATCCGGTCCGGAAAACTCGAAGCAGTCATCGTAAACAGCGGGTGTGCAAATGCATACACGGGAAAACGCGGGTACGAAGATGCGGTCTCGATGACGGAAATCGCGGGATCGAACCTCGGTGTCGAACCGGGAAAGACCGGTGTCGCGAGCACCGGTGTCATCGGGCGGTATCTCGACCTTCCCCTGATTGAACGCCAGTGCAAAACCCTCGCGCCAAAAATCGGCCGAACCCCCGAATGCGAAACCCTTGCCGGGCAGGCGATTATGACGACCGACACCTTCCCGAAGCACGCTCTCGTACGCCGCGAGACATTCACCATCGGAGGGATAACGAAAGGGAGCGGGATGATCGCCCCGAACATGGGGACAATGCTCGCGTTCATCTACACGGATGCACGAATCGGCCAGAAATCCCTGGCCCAGGCCCTGAAACAGGCCACACGGAGGACCTTCAACCGGGTTGTCGTTGACGGGGACACGAGCACCAATGACATCGCACTCTGTACAGCCACCGGGGATGCCGGGAAGGTAAGACCGGATGAGTTTTCAGCCGCGCTTGAAGAGTGCTGCCGGTCGCTTGCCCGGCAAATCGCCCGGGACGGGGAAGGAGCGACCAAACTTCTTGAAGTGACGGTGCAGGGTACCCGGAACGAAGAGGACGCGGCGCAGGTCGCCCGGATTATTATCGAGTCCCCCCTCGTGAAAACCGCCGTGTACGGCGAGGACCCGAACTGGGGCAGGGTTATAGCCGCAGCCGGGCGCGCCGGGGTCGAATTTGACCCGAATGCAGTTTCCCTCTGGATCAGCGACGGTGAAGAGAAGCATCTGCTCGTGAAATCCGGCGAGATTATCGCTGATCTCGGGAAGGCAAAAAACGCGATGCACGGGAAAACCGTGGTCTTTATCCTGGATCTGGCCTCCGGGAGAGGGGAAGCAACTGCGTACGGGTGCGATCTCACCGAACGCTACGTTGAGATCAACGGGAGGTATACAACATGACGAAGCGCGAGGACGTCCTGATGGAGGCGCTGCCATACATCCAGCAGTTTCACGGGAAGACGATCGTGATCAAGCTCGGAGGGCACGCCATGGTTGATCCGGTGGTTCTTGAAAACGCGATCAGGGACGCGGTACTCCTGCATTACGTAGGGATCCGTGTCGTCCTCGTCCACGGCGGGGGCCCGGAGATAAGCGAGAAGATGAAGGCACTCGGCAAGGAGTCCGTTTTTGTCGGGGGCCTGCGGGTCACCGACCAGGAGACTCTTGAGATTGCCCAGATGGTCCTTGTCGGTAAGATCAACAGCGGGATAGTATCCCTTATCGCAAAGTCCGGGGGCAGGGGCGTCGGGCTCTCCGGGAGCGACGGGAACCTCATCCTCGCAAAGAAAATGGAACTCCAGAAAGTCGAAGTCGGGGGGGTCCAGAAAGAGGTGGACCTCGGCCACGTTGGCGAGATCGAGTGGATCGATCCTTCCCTGCTGATCACGCTGCTCGACAAGGATTATATCCCCGTGGTTGCCCCGATAGCAATCGACCGTGTCGGCGGGAACCTCAACATCAACGCCGACACTGCGGCAGGGGACATCGCTATTGCCCTCAAAGCGTTCAAGATCATCAATATGACCGATGTTGACGGGGTGATGGATGCAAAACGCACTCGGGTCTTCCGCAAGCTCACTATTGAAGAGGCAAAGGAAATGCAGGAATCCGGCGCTATAGGTGAGGGAATGATCCCGAAAGTAAGCTCGGTGATAAAGGCCGTGGAAAACGGTGTTGCCTTCGCTCATATCATCAACGGCAACATCGAGCACAACCTCATCCTTGAACTCTTCACCCGTGATGGCGTGGGGACAATGCTCTCTCTCAGGTAAAATCCGCCTGATCAGGGCACTTTATTACTTTTCACTGTCCCAATAAGTACAGGAACCTGCCATGGACAAGACAATCGGGATCGCAGCCATAGTATTCGTCGTCATTGCACTTGTGTGCGGTGTCGCGCTTTTGGGCAACTCCCATCCACAGACTGCACAGCAGGCAGTAATCCTGAGTAACGGGAACCTTACCGTAACATACTTTTACGGTGCTGAATGCCCGCACTGTGCCGCCGTAAAACCGGTCATTGCCAACCTGACGGAAAAATACCCCCAGGTGACCTTCAACCAGCTCGAAGTGTGGCATAACCAGACCAATCAGGCCACAATGAACGGGGTCAATGCACAGCTCGGAGTCACGGATGCCGGAGTGCCGGAAGTTGTCGTTGGCACGACCGTCCTCATCGGGGACCGGGATATTCCCGCAAAACTCGATGGTGTCATCCAGGACTACCTCAAAAAAAAACCCTGAGCCCGCAGGGGGATAACGCCTCAACGGCCGGGAATCTCTCCTCTTCTTCCGCCCCGGTCACCGCGATCTATTTCTACGGCGATGGCTGTTCGCACTGCGAGAAGATCTTTCCTCTGGTTGCGGACGTCCAGGCCCGGCACCCCCGGCTCCGGCTGGAGATGCTCGAGGTCTACCACAACGCGACAAACCAGCAGCGCTTCATGGAGATGACCGCTGCTGCCAACCTTACGAATGCCGGGATCCCGCTCATCTTCATCGGCGGCACCCCTCTCGAGGGGGAGAACGCTATCCGCGATCACTTCGAGGAGCGGGTGCTCTCCGAGGAGGAACGCCTCTGCAACACCACCCCCGGTACCGTGGCGCCCGATTTGTTGCAGAGCAACTGTACACCGGCCCAGGCTATGACGCCAGGCATGATCGTCCTCCCCGCGCTCGCCGACAGCCTCAACCCGTGCGCCCTCTCGGTCCTGATCTTCCTTCTCATCGCTATCGCTGCGGCCGGGGATCGCCGGCGCATTCTCCTCGCCGGCGGCATCTACGCCCTCGCGGTCTTCCTCTTCCACCTCCTGGTGGGGATCGGGATCTTCTCCTTCCTCTCCCTTTCAGGATATGCCCGGACCTTTTCGATCCTGGGGGCATTCATCGCGCTCCTCCTGGGCGGGATTACCCTTGCCGAGGCCGTTGCCGGCAGGGAGAGCTTCCTTCTCTCCATACCTTCCTCTGGCAAGGGGATCCTTGGGGAGTATCTCCGACAGGCATCGCTTCCGGCAGCATTCGTTCTCGGGATCCTTGCCGGCCTCCTCGGGTTCTCCTGCACCGGTGGGATCTATATAAGCATCCTCGGGCTGATGGGGAGAAGCGTCGGCCTTGCCGCCGGCCTGCCCTCGCTCCTCCTCTACAACATTATTTTCATCCTCCCGCTCGTACTGGTGACTCTGGGGGTCGCCGTCGGCATATCGCCCGGGAGGGCTGAAGCGTGGAGAACGGGGCACCGGCGGATCCTCCGCCTCCTTATCGGCCTCGTCATGGCCGCCCTGGGGGCGGTCATCCTCCTCGGATGGTTCGGATAAACGAGCTCAGGAAAGGTTTCCGTCGCCAGCCCATTCGCGCTGTCGTTCCTCGCTCATGGCAATGAGGATCTCAAATATTTTCCGGACGGGGGCCGGATCGATATCCAGCTCTGCAGCCTGATCAGAAACGGATGAAAGAACGGCTGCTGCCCGCTGTTCGTCGCGAACCGGGATCCCCTGTGCCGTCTTGATCCGTGCGATCTTTGCAGCGAGTTCCTGTCGCTGCGCGATGAGCCGGATAATTCCGGAATCTATTGTCGTGATCTCCGATCTCACGGTCTCGAGGGACATACCAGTAAACATCTTTCGAGATTTCGTATAAACGTGATCCTGTCAATAGTGCAAACATCAGAAAGATAACCCGGGGTTGCCTATCTGTAGTAACCATGTTCGAACGAATAACACGCCGGGAGGAGTTCGATCTCTTTGCGGCATGGATCGCGATCTCCATCGCGTTTACCTTCATATTCATTGCCCCGGGGGGAATTATCTCCGGCTCCGGGGTTGATCCGATCAGGGCCCTCCTTCTTTTCGGGATCTCGCTCGTCACAGTCGGCATCGGCTTTATCCTCCACGAGATGGCGCACAAGTTTACCGCGATCCGGTACGGATTCTGGGCGGAGTTCCGGAAGAACAACATGATGCTCCTCATCGCGGTCCTCCTCGCAGCATTTGTAGGCGTGGTGTTCGCTGCTCCCGGGGCAACGGTGATCTACACCAACCCTGCCGAAGGAAGGAACATCAGCAGGGAACAGAATGGGATTATTTCGGTTGCAGGCCCCCTTGTCAACCTGGTACTCTGCATCCCCTTCGCCGGGTTGTATTTCGCCGGAGGAAGCTTCGTCCATGCTGCACCCCTCCTGACAACCGTCGGGCTAATCGGCATCCAGGTCAACGCAATGATAGCGACCTTCAACATGCTGCCTGTCAGCGTGCTCGACGGTAAAAAAGTCGCCCAGTGGAATATCGGGGTCTTCCTCGTGCTTTTCATCGTCGCTATTGCAACGCTCTACGCTTCGTATGTGTACCTCTGAGATTCCCGTATTTAACTGCTGGCCGGAAGCACTCCTTTTTCAGCTCGCTGGAGGCTCTCGAGGACCCCGACCACTGCCCGCCCCTTGTCATACGCTTCTTTCAGCGCGGTCGGGTGTTTCCTGACGCCGCCGAAGGCGTCCATGTTGTTTGCGATGATATTGTCGTAATATTCGAAACCGGTGCCATTGAAAAAAGCGGTGATTGCGGGGAAAGCCGCGTCGAAGACATTATCCCAGGAAAGACCGGCGGTAGATATGAACAGTCCCTTGTGCCGTTTGATGTGTTCGCTGCTGAAATAGAGATCTTTGATGATGAATTTCCGTGCCCAGAGGTACTGTGCCCGGTCGATGAGACCTTTGAGTTCTGCGGTTATTCCCATACTGTAAATAGGGGATGCGAGGGCCACGCAATCGGCGTCCAGAATCTTTCCGAACAAAGGGATAAGGTCGTCTTTGAGAACGCATTCGCCGGTTTTGTGGCAGGCGTTGCAACCCCTGCACGGGGTGTAGGTGAGTTCCTTTAAAACGACCTTCTCGGTCGTCGCACCGGCTGATGCTGCCCCTTCAAGGAAACTGTCGAGGAGCGTTTCCGTATTCCCGTGGCGGTGAGGGCTTCCTGATATTCCGAGCACGCGGATCGTCATTGAAATCTTACCCTGCGAGACGTTTTTTCAATTCAGTGATGGTACTGTGTCCAAGGCGTTCCGCATCAGCTTTTGCTGCAGGGTGGTTCAGGATGGCACCCTTCTCATCGACGCCGTTAATCATCAGGTACGAGATGTCGGCATCCCGGATATCGACAACGTGGTAGAAGCATTTGACGGACGGTATCGCTGCATCGAATACATGGGGCCAGTTCTGGCCGGCGGTCGCAAGGAAGACGCCGAGCCTTTTTCCCTTCCGTTCCGGTGGCACCACGGGGAGTTTGAGAACGTATTTCCTCGATCTGAACACCTGGGCACGGTCAATAAGCGCCTTTGTCTGGGCATTGATCCCCATACAGAAAATAGGTGCTGAAATGACGATACCGTCGGCTTCTATGATCTTGTCGTGGACTGCATCCATCCCATCCCTCTGGACGCATGCATTCAGCTTCTCGCAGGCGTTGCATCCCCGGCACGGATGGATATCAGCGTCGCTCAGGGCGATCTTCTCGATGGAAACCTGCGGATCCTCACCCATTGCTTCTAGGACCCAGTCAAGGAGCGTCTCTGAGTTCCCGTGCCTCCTCGGACTTCCGGCAAATGCGAGAATTTTCACCGGCATAGCGTGTCTTTCTTGGGCCGCCCATCCTAAAAAAGATTGGTTTTGGATCGGTTCCCGATCACGGGGTTACCCGATCTTTTTGAAACAGAGGTACCAGTCCTTGCATTCGTACCCCTCTGAAGGCCGTTTCTCCATGTCGGCAACGGTTTTTGGTGGCGGTACAACGACCTTGTCGCCAGGCTGCCAGTTCGCCGGGGTCGAGACCTTGTAGTTATCCGTCGTCTGGAGGGCCCTGACAAGCCTGAGGATTTCGGGCATGTACCTCCCGTTCTGGAGCGGGTAGTAGATCATTGCGCGCATAATACCCTTATCGTCGATGAAAAAGACGGTCCTCACTGTCGCAGTCGAACTTTGTCCGGTATGGATCATGCCATATTTTCGGGCTATCGCTGTTGAGAGGTCGGCAATGATAGGGAACGGGATCCGGATCCCCATCTTCTCCCCGATTGCATTGACCCATGCGAGGTGGGCAGAAACACTGTCAACCGAAAGCCCGATAAGCTGAACATTCAAGGCTTTCAATTCGTCGTAAATGCCCGCGAATGCAATAAATTCTGTCGTGCAGACCGGTGTAAAATCGGCGGGGTGGGAGAACATAACCACCCATTTGCCCTTCAGATCGGAGAGTCTGAGCGCCCCCTGTGTCGTCTCTGCCTCAAAATCCGGGGCCGGCTCTCCAAGAGAAGGGAGCGAAACACATTCTTCTCCCATCGGAATCCCCCCGTTCACTTCATTATCTCATCAAGCTGGGCCTTCCCGTACACGTATGCAGGCATTCCCGAGAGGAGGAACGAGACGCGGAGGGCCTCCTCGATCTCGGCCTTGGTGACGCCCAGGTTTGCCGCGCCTGCGAGCTGGGCGTGAACCGCGTGCTGGTCGCGCAGCGCGGCAGCGATGGCAATAGCGATGAGCTTCTTGGTCTTCTTCGATACCGCACCGTCATCCCAGATGTGATCCTCGAACTTCATGACGAGATCGAACATCTCGGGATCGTTCACCGTGAGTTCCTTGAAAAATTTCGGGACTTTGCCGATCTTTTTCTCAAGGCCTTTTATCTTTGCATCTTTCTTTGCGTCCATGATCATTCACCTACCAGCTGCATCGGTTCCCCGCAGCATACCAGTTCCCCGCCGCCAACTTCCTTGACGACAACGACATTTCCGCAGATATCACACCGGTAGACCTCGCCCGGTTTTGACACGTTCACCATACTATCACTCCATCGCGGTACGCTTCCTGGTGGCAAACGCCGGGATCACCCCGGACCGTGCTGTTTCCCGCCAGTGTTCGATGGCCGATACACCTGCCCGAAAAAGAAAATGAGGAGTTACTGGAAGCTCTTCCCCCGCTTGGGCGGGTTCTTTGCATCCTCGTGAGTCTTGATATCCGGGCGGATGTGGGTCATCGGGAAGCACTGGTACTCAGCGCAGGAGCAGGACGGGCATTTCCGGAGATCCTGTTCGCTCTTGTCGAGGGTAAGTTCCCGTCCGCAATCGAGGCAGACGTACTTGCCCGGGCCGACTTTCTGTCCTGCATTGTACTTCTTCTGTTCGGTCAAACGATTCACCAACTCTCTCATTTATGCCGATGATATATATCAGTTGTGTCCGGGGCAGGTCATTAACGTCGGAAAAAGGCAGGGTTTAAAAAATTCCGTGCAGATTACCGAGATTGAAAACCTCCTCTGGTCTTTGTGGTTGAGGCAAAGGATTATTGCGCCTTTCCCTGAAGTGGTAGTATGGCAGGAAAGATCATTGCACTCTTGGGGAGCCCCCTGGGCGAGGGGAACACAGCGAAACTGCTCGACGAGGCGATCCGTGGTGCGGGAGACGCAGGCTGCGAGATCGAGAAAATTGCAGTAACAACTCTCTCTTTCGAAGCGTGCACCGAGATGATGTTCTGCAGGGAGCACGAGACCTGTATCATGGACGACGACATGCAGGAAATGTACCCGAAGTTCCGGGAGATGGACGGCCTTATCATTGCGACCCCGGTAATGACCATGGGGATTCCCGGGAAGCTCAAGTCGTTCATGGACCGGTTCCAGGTTTTTTTTATGGCCAAGTACATGAGAAAGATACCCTTGGTCTCTCCTGAAAAAAAGAAGAAGCGGAACGGTCTTTTCATCTCGATCTCCGGCATGAACGTGCCCGGGGTATTTTCCGGGGCGAAGATGACCGTTGAGGCGTTCCTCGATATAATCGATTGCAGGTATTCAGATGAGCTCCTCATCAGCGATATGGATACTATCCGGGATATTGCATCCCGTCCTGAACTCCTCAGGCAGGCGTATGAGAAGGGGTATTCTCTGGGGAAGTCCCTGAATCCCTGATCTTGGCGGATGGTGTTGGCCATGCCGTATTTTCGGCCGCGTTTTCAGATCAGCCCGCGCTCCCGCATGCTGGTATGGCCGTTTCTCGTGACTATGATGTGATCGATCAGCTGGATGCCAACGAGAGATCCGGCCTCCCGGAGCTGGTTCGTAATCGCAATGTCCTGGCTGCTGGGTTCGAGCGAGCCCGAAGGATGATTATGAACGCAGATAACGGATGCTGCCCGGTCCGTTATCGCATCGGCAAAAACTTCGCGGGGATGGACGAGGCTGTGGTTCAGGAGCCCTACCGTTATGGTCCGGTTTCCCAGCATCTCCCCGGCCCCGTTGAGGGTTATACAGATGAAGTGCTCCTGCCGTTTCTCCCTGATATCTGACACGAGCGGAAGAATGTCTTCAGGTTTCCTCACATACGAGAGCGGGGCCTGGCGGTACATCCGCTTACCGAGCTCGATGCACGCCATGACCTGGGCTGCCTTCGAGGGTCCTATCCCGCCGATGGACTGAAGGGCCGCAAGTCCGATGCCATCCTCTGACTCCCGGATCCGGGCAGCGATCTCTCTGGCGATGGTGCGGACGTCATGTCCCTTCGTCCCTCTCCCGATGATCAGCTCTATCAGCTCGTTCTCGGTGAGAGCGGACGCTCCTTTCCGGGCGATCTTTTCACTGGGCCGGTCGATCACCGGGACGTCCCTCATCTTCTTCATGAAAATCCCCCTGTGTTCTGGCAGCATCTGTACGGAATGGTCATTCATTGACAATTTATTTCCCGCCACGAAAAATCTTTCTTTTTTATATGTAATTCCAGATAAACAAAAAATCTGTATGCAGGGGTATACAGGGCACGGAAAATTTAAATGAGAGATATTCCAACAGAACCAGCATGACAACCATTGAGAATGCGTCGGCAGCCTTTGCCGGCGAATCGCAGGCAAACCGGAAGTATACGGCTTTTTCCGAGAAAGCCCAGGAAGAAGGATTCAGGAACATAGCGACCCTGTACAAGGCGGCGTCCGAGGCAGAAGCAATTCACGCAAAACGGCTCCTCAAGGCACTCGGTGCCATCCAGCCCACTGCAAAGAACCTCGAAGCGAGCATAGCCGGCGAGACTCATGAGTTCACATCGATGTATCCCGAGTTTATCCGGGTCGCGGAGGCTGAGAAACGTACCGATGCCCTCCTTACGTTCACCCATGCCATGAAGGCCGAGCAGGTCCATGCAAATCTCTACAAAAAAGCACTGGAAGCGATTAAGGCCGGCAATGACCTCGGCCGGGACAAGGTGTTCCTCTGCCCCGTCTGCGGAAATATCGAGCTAGGCAAGGTTCCTGACAAGTGTCCGATCTGCAGCGCGCTTGGCAAGCAATTCCGGGAAATTACCCTTTGACATTTATTTTTAAAAAAGGACTGTTTGCAGACTGCCAAAGACATCTCACTTTTTTGCAGCTTTGTGTCTCAGGTGCAAAGCAACCATCACGAGTATAAGAGCGATGAGTGTCGCCCATGATGCGGAATAAATTACGATGATGGGATTGCCGAGCACGACATTCGGGAGTTCCTCTTTCTTCTGGGCCGCGACGCTCTCGAACCGGACGGAAACCGATGCGGGGAAACGGGCAGGGCCGTCAAAGTAACGGATCCGAACGGTTGCCGTCCCGTTGCTCACTACCCCTTTTACCGGGGAATTGAACGTATTAGGGAACGCGACTCCCCGGCTGATAATTCCTTCCGGGCTATCGATATCGATACGCCATGCGTCGGGATCCGTCTTCGAGTACTGGTCATCGGCGCTCACTATCAGAGTTGAACCGGACGGAACAGTAAGATCCCAGGTCCCGTTTTCGGTCTGGTTCTGGAATGAAAGCAGCCTGACAGCAGATTTGCCTGCATCGAGAACAAGTGAGCCGGAGACGGGATTGCAGACGGCAGGAAGCGCTACGACAGGAAGGGAAGGGGGGGTTCCCGGTTCCTGGCCGCACTGGAACCGGTCATCAAGCACCCCTCCCTGCGTCAGGGCGGTATCATATATCTTCACCTCGTCTATTCCACCACGGAAATATTCACGGCACCCCGGCTCAGGTCCGGCTCCCGGTCCTGCATCGGTTCCAATCATGACGTAATTGGCGTGCCCATAGTGGATGGTTCCTGGTGCATCCGCCTGGTTCCGGAGTACCCCGTCGAAGTAAATCTTTGCCGTTTGCCCGTCATAGGTACCCGTGACGTGGTGCCACTGGCCGGGAGCTATTCCTTCGTGCCTCACCGGCACGGAAACATCTCCTGTTCCTTCGACGTTTACGGTCCACCAGAGGTCTCCGCCGTCATCAAACCCGAGACGGTATCCTCCGTCGTTGTAACTTGTGACCAGGGGTGCGGGAGTGAACCCGTCCACATAAAACCACAGTGATACCGAGATCGCATCCACCGGGTGGTTCTCGGGTGAATACGGAACGCTTACGTAATTATCCACACCGTCAAACAGGAGGGATCTGCCGCACCCGGTGGTGTCGGAACGGGTTGCTCCCACGATCGTTCCCGCCCCGCTCCCCCCCGAGCTGTCGAGTGCCACATTTCCACTGCCCTCATTGAAGTTGAGCGAGAGGACCGGTTGGGGGGCCGGGGGTGACTGGCCGGAAACGAACGGCACCAGGGATACACAGAAAATGAGGATCAGCAGGCAGTATAACGGGGATCGATAAGGTCCGGTCCCTGGCAAAGAACTCATGAAATCCCTGTAAATGCAGTATTGGGGTTCGCCAGAAAAGAACGTTGCGATAGAACGGGAAACCTGTATCTGCGCAAGAGAAACTGTTATATGACGAAAGAACGTTTCCGGACGCATGAGGAATGTCACCGTATATTCGACGCAGAACTGCCCTTATTGCCGGATGGCAAAGACCTTTCTCGAGAAACACGGGGTGACCTATACTGCGATCGATGTTGGGACGGATCACGAGTCTGCAAAAAAGATGATCGAACTCTCCGGCCAGCGGGGAGTACCGGTAATCACCGTCGATAACGAAGTTATTGTCGGATTTGACGCCGACCGGCTGAATTCGCTTTTTGGTGAGCCTTCGACCGGGGAGGCGTATGATGTCCTCATTGTCGGGGCCGGGCCGGCGGGGCTGACTGCCGCCGTGTACTGCGCACGGAAAATGCTCAACACACTGATCATCGGAGAAAATATCGGGGGGCAGGCACTCGAGTCATGGGCAATCGAGAATTATATGGGATACCGCATGATCTCCGGTGAGGATCTGATGAACAAGTTCGACGAGCAGGTCCGCAATCTCGACGTAAGGTTCGAGCTCGACCGGCTCATCGGGATCTCCCGAAGAGACAATTTCTTCGTCGCGGAGACGATCTCCGAGAACACCATCAGGGCGAGGTCGGTCATCCTTGCCCAGGGGAACAAACCGAGGAAACTCGGGGTCCCGGACGAAGATAAATATCTCGGCCGCGGGCTTTCTGTGTGCGCCACCTGTGACGGGCCCCTGTACCGTGGTAAGAGAGTGGCGGTCGTCGGTGGAGGTAATTCCGCCCTGCAGACGGCGACCGAGATGAGCAATATCGCGATGTCCGTTGACCTCATCGCCAGGAGCAGTATCAGGGCAGACCCGGTCTACGTAGAAAAACTGAAGGAGCGGGGAAATATCACCGTCCACGTCAACTCCCGAATCTCTGCCATCCACGGCGATAAGTTTCTTTCCGGTGTCACGCTCAAGGATGAGAACGGGATGGAG
>Ga0187779_10001182_pt1 | contig 16370 bp, 17 predicted proteins | sample 1015_Q2_SP10_10__FD_132435 | JGI IMG/M metagenome (GOLD analysis project Ga0187779, IMG submission 132435) | Tropical peat soil microbial communities from peatlands in Department of Meta, Colombia - 1015_Q2_SP10_10_MG | ecosystem: Environmental > Terrestrial > Soil > Wetlands > Peat | place... | reverse complement strand
CTTCGGCGAGCGATGGCCGATGCCGATGATTTCGCTGAGAGCCCCTTCATTGGATGTCTTCGAGGAAAAGGATGACATCGTGGTCAAGGCCGATCTGCCGGGTATGAACAAAGAAGAGATCGAGGTGACGGTGACGGGGGACGTGGTGACGATCAAGGGAGAGAAGAAGAAAGAAGAGGAGGTCAAGGAGAAGGACTACTACCGGCGTGAACGGTCGGACGGATCGTTTGTGCGGAGCGTGGAGCTTCCGTGCGAGGTCAAGAGCGACCAGATCAAAGCGAATTTTAAGGATGGTGTGCTGGAAGTCCGAATGCCGAAGACCGAAGAAGCCAAGAAGAAATGTGTCTCGATCAAGATCGACTAATCTGTCAGCAGGAGGGCGGGGGGTCCATGAGGAAGCGCTTTTGGAGAGGACTAGGACTTGTGGTTTTAGTCATGTCCGGCGTGACGCTCTGTCGTCCCCCGACGCCCACCGTGGCCAAGGTCGAAGTCCCTCCGTACGCAACCGTGAGGGCCGATGAGACCACCGTGAAGGAGATCATCGCGCCTTTGATCGAGCGGAGCAGGCCATCCAGGCGCGAGACCTGGATGGCCTCATGACCCTCTACTCGAAGCGGTACAACTACCACAAGCTCAGGAAATCCGTTGCCCGTCGTCTGTGGGAGGAGATCCTCGAGTACCACCACAAGTTACATTCGACGCATCTGTTCACGGATATCAAGACGACCCAGGTGGACGGAGAGACAAGGGCGGAGGTGAAGTGCACAGGGGCTCTGTGGGGGGTGGCCAGCGAGACCGGGGAGAAGGTCACGGTGGATAGTTGGTTTGAGGAAGTGCACTACCTCGTCAAGGAAGACGGAGCCTGGCGCATCATCGGCAATGCGGGAGGAGCGCCTGAGATGCCCCGCTTCGGCCATGCCCCGCATCCATTATTCTGACCGACGCAGGCAATGTCTCGTCGCCCGGTTCCCTCGTCCGGCTTGACTGTAATTCCTGGGCTGGAGTCTGCAATCGTATGACCGATGTCGCCTTCGGCCAGTTTCCCCGACCGATTCCTGGATGCGCGAGAGAACGAAGGTAGGGGAGCCAACGATAGAAGCTAAAAATTTCATAACGCTGCCACTTTCCCAACGAGAACTGTTTTGGATCGCGTGAGCGATTAAAATGGTGCCGAGGGACAGAATCGAACTGTCGACACCAGCCTTTTCAGGGCTGTGCTCTGCCAACTGAGCTACCTCGGCACCGGCGGGAGTTCGTTACGTGAGGCGGTCTTGTCTACCGGATCAACCAGCAAAAATCAAGCTCTGTCAGGCGACCGAGGACTCCTGGCATCGTAGCAGCTTACAAGGAACTCTGCTCAGTCCTCAGCACTCATCGCTCAGCACAGAAGTTATGAAAAACACTGAAGGTGTTTATCCCGTCGCCAAAAGCCATCGAAAGGCTCCGGGTCGAGCGAGCTTGGTTTGGCGGAGAGGGAGGGAATTTGAAGTCGCGCTCACAGGCTGTTCGCGCTCCTACAGAGGGGGTCAACCCCCTCGTATGCTCCCCACGTGGGGGAACTCTTCCCCCACGATGCTCCCTCGTTCAAATCCCTCCCTCATTTTTGATGCGCACTTTTTGTGGCGGAGAGGGAGGGATTTGAACCCTCGGTAGAGGTTTTAGCCCCTACAACGGTTTAGCAAACCGTCGCCTTCGGCCACTCGGCCACCTCTCCACACGATCACTCTGTGCGCGGGGTTCCCGGCCATCTGCGAGGAAAAAACGATGGCCACCGAATTGCCTGCGAATGAGGGCTGATCTTACATCAGGGTATACAAGCGGTACAAGAGATTCGAAGTCGCGGAGGATGATTTTGTCCAGGGAGAATCGACTTCACCCGGCCTAGTCGATCGTCCATTGCGGACCGACAGGTTTTCGAGCCAACTGTGTCATGATTTTCAGGCTGGTCTGCGCCCATGGGTACAGCTGCTTTACGCTGGCCAATATCGCAAGCTGCCATGAAGGTGCAGGGGAGGGTTCTGTGAAGAGTGGAGCCTCAGGTATCATGGCTTGTCGGTATGATGCGGAAGAGATTGCCCGCGGCGTTCCGTATCGAAGTTCAACGTGGCTAGGTCGTATCACGCCGCTGAGTGCCATCATACGAAGGGCGGTGCGTTTCTGTTTAGCGCGGGCTCGGCTGGTCGAGATGGTGCGGAGTAGAGAGTTCGGCATGCTTAGGGATTGGCCTCGTGAGTGTTGCGCGTGGGTTTCCTCACATCCAAAGAATTTGTCCCAGATCTTTATCCAGTCCACGAGGGCGCTGGCATTGTATACAACGAGCGAACAAAGTACCGGATTGAGGCTCCACATTGCCTCGAAGGACCAGTTGATACTTGTGGCCTCCGCAGATTGGGCAGGCCTTCCCGCGTAATTCCCGCCGAATTGCTCCGATCTTGCCGATCTGCTTTTGCATCGGGGACCCTCCTCCACGTGAATCCGCATGCTGATGGTGCAGCGCAGTGCTGAGGGTCATACTGGAGCAGAGTGAAAAATCTGAAAATACCGTAGAGGTAGGTAAGCCCTGCCCAAAGGAGGGAGAAACGCGATCGCCTTATGAATCGTGAATAGTCATAGCAACACAAATATAACAGCATCTTATCATTATACACTTCATCTAAAAGATGCAGTAATAATTTGGGCTGGCACTCAAAAATTGAAGCGATAAAAGGAAGACAGACCAAAGAATCCGCGGAATCTAGGAAGCGGTGGAATGAGACAAAGGGTGGAGGCAGATCTCCCCAGGAGGGAGCAGAGACCTCTTGCTGCTTTGACGTGGGCACAGCCAAAGCAGACACCCCCACCCGCGATTACTTAACCATACCGTTACTGGGTATGCAACTCCGTAGCTACCCTAAGTGAAGATCGATGGGGCTTGAGGGAAGGGAAGGCAGAAGCCGGTAGGTGACACCCACTTAACTTATCTGGGTATCAGAGTAGGGCAGATTTCAGTGTGGCGGAGGGGGCGAGATTTGAAAACCCGGTAGCCCAAGAGAGTATAGGGCGCGATCCGCATCATCGGTTCCATCTCGATCATGTATAGGCGAGCAGCTAGCAGACGAAGGACCGATGCAGCCGATCGGGCACGTCGGATACGATAGTTCATCCACAGTTTGCCTGCGAGAAAGGAACTGGTTGCTTTGAATCTCACATGGGGACTGGTCCGAGCCAAACCTGATCTCTTGGCCTATCTCGTGTTCTTGCAATAGCCAAATCCCACGAATTGCTTAGACAGGTACAACTTTTGACCAGTTCCCATAAGGGGTGCACCATGTTTCTTGATAATCATCCCGATGGGAGAGACGGTGTTAGCCAAAGACAAAATCTGATCTTGGATTTAGGATGAGAGTCAGTGCGGATTGTTGATCGCGCCCTCCAGGTCCAAGAGGATAGCGGGCATCAACTCCTTGAGCATGGTGTCGTACCAGAAGTCGGAAGGAATGGCGTAGGCCCAATAGACGCCTTCGTCATGATCTGCCTTATACTGTTTGCTCCACATCACCTGGCCAGACATCTGATTTTCGAGACGTAACTCGATGGACAAATCATTCTTGATCTTTCCGGCAGGCAATCCAAGTACCCACAGAAGTTGCCCGTAGATTGAAAGCCCATAGGAATACAGGGTCCCTTGATACCCCGTTGAGAGGAGGGTGCCTCGCAAGATGAGTTCACCGTCACTTTCCCGAAAGGTGAAAAAGGCTTCCTTAAACACATGCCGATTCTGCACCTCCAGGGCGAGCGCCTTCGCCATATCTTCAGTCGGCCTGAACTGCCAGAGCCCGGAGGCAATGTGACTTTGAATCGTCTCGGGCGCGTTCAATTCCTGCCATCCAAATGGCATGAGGGGTATCATCCAGAGACCGATATTGTTGCTGTTGTGGGGAGGACGCTGGTCGATGAACGGCACCACCGCAAGAGTCTTCGCCAAGCCGGCAGCTTGCTTCGTTGGCTGTGTCGGACTATAAGCCCACCCCCGCTGGGAGGAACAGCCTGTGGCAAGCCATGCCACCAAGAGAATCAGAGCCAGGCAGAACGGTGCTTTTCTGAGACTCTGTTCATGGTCCCTATCGATGAATTTCATGGATACTTCTCTTCCTAACGTCTTGCTCATCCCTCCCCATCGAATGTCACGTACATGCCTTCGCAGGAAGCGGCCTCTCATGTGTTGTTCTGCATTGAGAGAGCCGTCCTTGAGAGTGGCCACGACTGATGGTAGGCGATGAGGAGGTTGGCCTTAGGCCTGCTCATTTCCGTCTTTGGTTGTCGGCCTGCTCACGATATTGCAGCGCCAACTTTAGCTGTTCCAACGCTTGCCGAGATTCTTGAATCGCTTGAGCCTTGTGCCCGCCAAAATCGTGCGGAGCCGCTTCCATGTATTGAATCGCGCCTTCGAGGGCATGAATTGCATGGGCAAGGCGTGGGTGGTGTGCCTTTTCACTGCCCATTGTTTCTTGGGAAAGTGCTTGCACGGAAAAAATGACGCTGGCAAAGCTCACGCCTAACAGCGTAGGCAGTAATTTGCATATCATAAGGGCCTCCTTCATCGAGATGCTCTAGTGATGCGTTACCTCGATTTCTCGAAGTCGTTGGGTATACGGCGCACACAGTTCCTTGGACTTGGGTGGATCATCCTGATATTTCTCTAGGCAGAGTCGGTAGTCGTGGAGCAAGTCTGCCTTTTCTTCATTGAGATCGGCCGTTGCCTTCTTCACGCGAAACTCTTCATAGTACTGACACCCGGCGAGCCCGATCAGTACAGAACCGATTGTGAAGATGAGTACAAGGCAGGAATTTTTAGACATCTTCAGTCATCCTTTCCCCTTCGGCAACAGGTACTTCTTCTCCAATGACTCCCGTACTCTCGAAGTTGACCTACTAGGAGCAGCCCCGACACCTTCTCACCAACGCACCGATTTTAAAGAAAGCCTGAAGTGCCAGAGACTAGACAAGAACGAGCGTTCAAGTACAAGTTGGCGGCTCATTTCCATCATACGACCGTGTCGGGTCTTCGGAGATGTGCTCCTGAACGTAACGTATGTCGCTTCAACTGGTTGACAAGATACACTACTATCACAAGATTCAGAAGCAACACACTGACCCGAAGGATCGTCACCTCTTCTATCACTTCACGAAATTCAAACGGAACCAGCAGGCTTGTCGAGACTACGGTCAAGTATGCGGCCCAGGAGAACTCCATCCACAGCCCAATGCCTTCCATCAACAACAGACCCGCATAAACGAGGCTCACGAGACCCCCCACCAGCACACTATGAGGTTGAAGCGCATCCACCTTTAAAACCAATGTGTGCATGAGGCGTGAATCGGCTGTCAGATGGAGGGTTTCGATCAGGATCGAAAACAATGTGGCAATATCGGCATGCATCAACTCGATTAGCCCTAAGCCGACAAAGAGCAACAGCACACCTTTCACGATTTTGAACACAGCAATCGCAGCCAGGCCGGCATGGCGTGCATTCGTTGTCATCAATTGAAAAGATTATCACACATGACGAGGACTTCAACTATGAACTTGATGCGTAAGGTTGGCAATCATGTCTACCAGTCATGAACACTGAGGCACCTTCATTCGCCACTTGCCATAGGCTTATCCGTTCGTTGAACTATGGAACGCCAGGCGTCCATCCGACAAATTGCCGCGGTTGAATGTTGGCTGATGAGCGTCACCTGTCGACCAAGTTGGAGACGTCGATCTGGACGAATGAAAGGTGGGAGGGATGCGTCTCCGAGCGAGCCGGTATATTACGGACTTGATCAACGTCATACGGGGGCAGATGGCGGGACAAGATCGTGATGTCCGATGGCGACAGAAATTTCACCGGCATCATGCACTGCTGGTGCGAGCGCTCCTTGCGCTTTCTATCGTGCCGGGCGTGCAGGGCAGTTGTGCCTCGGTGCCGTCACCGGAAGAAAGGACTGCATCGCTGAATCGGACGATTAAGGAAACCTCACGCACGATCGCGAAGAATCCGGTCAACGAGCGCGCGTATGTACTGCGTGGGTATGCGAAAGGAGAATTGGGCGATCTACAGGGCGCAGTGGAGGATCACACGCTGGCAATCATGCTGAACCCCCTGAATCCCGAACCTCTCTAGCAGCGTGGGGTCATCAACATTCGACGAGGGCATCGCGAGGATGGCATCTTGGATTTGAGTCGAGCCATCCGGTTGGATCCGCAGTTCCAGGAGGCGTACCTTAGTCGAGGTGTGGCCAAATGTGAAACCGGCGCATGCGCCGACGGACTCAAGGATTTAACGCGTGCGATCCAGATTAACCCACGTGATTCAATGGCCTTCATAAGTCGAGGGTGGTGAGAGGCGTGATGGGTGACTACGAGGGAGAGATCGAGGATAACACACGGGCGATCCAGCTGAATCCGAACCTTGCAGAAGCCTATGCGAACAGGGCCGTGGCGAAATATCAGACCGGCGACTTCATGGGAGCCATTCACGATTCAACTCTTGCGCTGTCGCTTCAGCCGCAGATGGGCGTCGGCTATTACTATCGCGGCCTCGCCTACCTGGCGATCAATATGGCGGAAGAGGGTCGCAGAGACTTGAAGCGGGCACGAGAACTTTCTCCACAATTGGCGGACGACATCGGACAGGTTCTCCAAGACTAGGGGAGTTCCTGGGAAACTAAGGCAGGAAGTCGGGTCGACTTGACTCCACATTGCCGGACTTGATGATGCAGGCCTGCCCCTTCTGTTGTCCGCGATCGCAATTGAGACTGACCGTCAAGGGGTTGCTGGGATCCCAGACTCCTCGCCCTGCTCGTCGTGCCTCCTCTTGTGCCTGTTGATACTCCTTCACATGTGCGACATTGGGCGGGACTGTCTCGACAACTGCCATGCCTTTCCTGATCAGCTCCAGATTGACGAAGGTCTCCCCGACAAAGATATATGAGAGCAGTTGCCCAGCCTGATCCCGGTCCGTAATATCCGTTTCAAGCTGCACGATCTTCCCGACAACGAGCGTTTCGAGTGCTTCACGGGCCAGCTCTCCCCACGAGGCTTGATCCAAGCTAGGCGCAATAATACCGATCAGGCGGGCCTGAGTGTTCTGCCCATTAAGTGAGATGGTCAAAGTATCCCCATCGTGTACAGAGATGACCTGTCCGACGAAGACTTTGCCGGGCACTGAATCGTCTTTGGCGAGGTCACGAGCAGAATGTGGGGGATCGAGGGGGACTCGGACACCAAGGCCTGCGACGCCGTGCCTGCCTTGACTGTAGCCCCACGGTCTGACGTTCTCACACCCTGCCAAGACAAGTGAGAGCAGGAGAACGATCGGAAGGGAAGCGAGAAGAACGTAGGGTGGGAAGGAGTTTACGTGCTTGGGGAATCTCTTCATTGGTCTTGTTGTTAGTGGTGTCAAGGCTAGGCTGTCGGCGAAGTGGTGTCAAGCGTCAAGAGGAGGCGTATACCCAACAGTCCTGACTTTTTGCAGAAGCATGTCGGTTGCTTGGATTGTTCGGGCAGATCCACTCTAGCAATGCGGTGTTGTAGCGGAGCTTCAAGAGCGGACACTCGTTGATTCGATTACACGGCGGTTGGCTGACAGCAGCAAGTAACAGCAGCCTGTTCGGGTCAATGTGAAGCGGGAAAATCCCTATGAGTCGCTCTTGATGTACTCATTTATGAGGCCAATATCATCCATCTTAATTCGTCCCTCGCGCAATAATCTGGCCATCAGGACACGGAAGGCATGAAGATACCGCTCCGTATGGCTCGCTTCCAGTGTGTCTCCCGCTCTTTTCGCAGTTCTCCTGATTCGATCAATTAACTGAAGGAGACGATGAAGACGATAGTGCCTCAAGCTTTGCCCACTGAGTTTGTAGAACGCAAAGACAATGGATAGATAGCTCCCCAGGCCTGCCAAAAAATGCGGGTCCAGAAAAAACGGAGGATCATGGTTATAAAATCGAATCGCCCCGTGATGGAGAGGGTAGTAAAGATCTACAGAGCCATTGACGGTCTTGCTCACGTTCAACGGGATATCCTTCAGGAGGTCATGAATGTGATGCGATAGTTTGGTGGCGATTTCGAAGACCTCAGAATCGCTGAGGTCCGTTGATGCTGCCAAAATAGTCTTGGCCCCAACAGTCGTGATTTCCTTGGGCGAAACCTTATAGGTGGACGGTGGGATCTTGATAATTTCAAGGTACGGCGCCAGGAGTGTGAGCGCCTCTGCAGAATCTACGCTGAGCAGATGCAAGGTTGGAGTGTCGAAGAGTTGTTTAATCTCCTGACTGTTGAGAGCCATTAGAAAAAACGCTACATCAAGATTTCCTTTGAGCACCTCTTGCATTGCCTTTTGAAAGTCCCAGGCTGCACCTTTTCGATCGATAGGAATGCCTTCATGTTTGAGCACAAGACTGGCGATAAATGAAGTGCCGCTCCCGTCTGGGCCAATATACACCTTGCTGTGAGGCTTAATGTCACGGACATCCGTATAGTTGAGCCGCCGATTTGAGACAACATGTAACAGCGACAGGTACAGTGGCATCACAGCGCGAAGACGAACCTCTTGACGCTTCGCCGCACTGCGATCCTGTTGTTGATTGATGGGTAGCAAGCAGGTGGGTGGTGTATCCATATGCAAAGGGAGCCCATCCTCGACAAAAGCAAGCTGGGCTCTGCCTTGATTCAGATTCGCAACATTATCTAAGGAGCCGCAAGATTCGACGGCGGCAAAATCTCGGATCAGTTTGAGGGGCGACCATCGCTCAAGCCCGGTTGTTTTATCCAGTACCGCTTCGAATTGGGGACCAATGAGTGAAGCTGTGCTGGCATGAGGACCCGTGAGGAGATAGTACTTGGTATGTGTCTGTTCAACCAGGTAGATGCTAAAACCAAGTAGGGGAATGAGAATGAGAAAAATCAAAACGAGCGACTTATTACTTGGCATAAGAGCATGGAAGATCGGATGACGATGGACCATCCGATTAGCTCTATCCAGAAATCTGATAGCACGATAGACGAGTGTTTGTTTAGGAAGAGTTCTTGCCTTTGCAGTCATTATTCGATAGCTACCCAGGCAAGGTGTACTTGCGTCCATTTAGCCTGGCTGTGGAGCGAATTTCAAGACGAACCCACGATAACAAAGAGAGGCTTGAACAGGCAATGGGATGAATGGCTGCCGGTCGGATTGACTGCACTGGTGCTCAATACGGTATTCACCAACGGTTCACTAGGATGGAGCATACTTAGTAACAACTTGTATCTGAGACTTCATTACCCCACAATCACACCAACCATAATGCAAGGTGTCCTTCAGATGTCTTGGTGTTATCCATTCTCCATCATCTGCCTTATCGGTTTTCTGTCGTGGAGTGGCTTTGGCTGCACACTCTCGCCAAAGGTGAACGTGTCCGAAGGAGTAGCCAAATCAGCTGCGTCGGAACTCGGGACGGGCATGGAAGGGGCGGCAAAGACGTTCGGTGCCGAACTGGCGCATGCGAGCAAGCCATATGAAGAGGAGTTGCTAGCTCGAGTCAGCGATCTAACAGCTACAGCAAAGGAGCTTATAGAGGCAGCTCGGACTATGCCAACGGCATTTGGTGAAGCTGTGACAGATCGGCTGGTAAAAGAACGGTCCTTTCAAAATGCTCTTCGCGGGTTTTCGGTGCTGGCTCAGTCTCCGGAGCACCTTGCTTCGGCGGTCGAAAAAGGCCCTGATCTCCTAAAGACCAAGATTGAGGAGTTGCAAGCTGAGTTCAAGAAGGAGGATGGTTTTGTGACCCAGCAACGTGCCGCGCTGTTTGATGGCATCAAAAAAGAGCGCGAGGCGATTACCGAAGCGATCCGCCAGGAACGGGCGAACGCCATGAAGGACTTCGATGCCCTGACCAAAAGCGCTATCGACGAAGTATTCTCACAGGCAACGCGTCTGGTGCAAGATTCGCTCTGGCTCGTCGTTCTTCTCGTAGTTGTATTATGGGGATTGCCGTTTGCGTCAGGGTTTTTTGTGGGACGCCTTTTCGGAAGGAAATGAAAATGATCATTTTAATACTTGACTGACAGGTTATTCTTCCACATCAAACGCCTATACTGAGGAAGGCCGAAGTCATAGCCCTCGATCAGTTGACTGTGTAGCCTTTGCCCTCAAGACAGGTTCGAACAGCTCGTTGAAAATCCCCGGCTCGCTGAGCACCTTCCGTCCCAGCCTGCGCAGGATCATAACCGGTTTGCCCGATTGCCCAGTTATTACATTCGCTTCGATCTGACGTGATCTGGCTTTGGCTTTGCCCTTGGCGTGGATAGACGAACATGGCTTGAGGGGTAGATGGTGCTGGCAATGTCTGGGCTTGTGGAGACGGAACTGCCGGTGGCGGTAAGGCCAGAGGCGGAGCTGGAGCAGGTTGTGGCGCTGCGGTTTCATACCCAGGAGGAGGTGCGACGACAACATACTCTGGTGTGTTGGGGACAGCTGCGTAGTAAATGCCGTTCGCATAGTAATATGGGACACCGCCAATCCAAATTGTGCTGTATGAGGGAGGCAAGATCCGGAGACGGATGCCAAGGGGAGGTTGGACAACGATGAATCCTGATCCCTGCGCACGGAACCAGACCCCCGATCTGAAGAAGTAATGTTGTTTCGAATAGATAAGATCGACATATCCAGGGGGTAACGCTGGTACCACATAACCCCTTGCAGGGTAGAAGTGATCATGGCTGTGTCGGACATCCAATTCCCAATGTGGGGAATAGTATCGATCCCGATCAAATCCGTGGCCCCGCTCGGCTAGGGCCGGACTGGTCACGAAGGGTATCATGAGGAAGACGATGCACAGTATGCGGTAAGTAGATCTTGCCACGTTCGTCATGTCAGTCCTCCTATCATTCACAGCATTGCAGCAGCACTTGCTGATTTCTTATGATTCTCTTTCTTCGTGGCTTTCCGGGTTGCCGCTGCCGCATCCGCCAGCATGTAGAGTGCCAATACGAGCAGGAGGGTTCCACTCGCAAACCATTGGACCCCAGCAAGCTCAGCGGAACTGGACCATGGAAACGACGTGAATCCGAGTATCCCACAGAGCGCGCTAGGCCTGGCAATGAGGCGGACGATAAGCGTGTGCTTGCTTCCAAGCTTCATAGTTTACTGAACATGCGAGACTTAACTGCCCTCACCCTTGGTCATTGACAGCTGCCATTGGAATTCCACGCGCTACCCTCGGCCCTCCGTTTATCTAGTCGAACTAAGGTACGAAAAAGTTACAGGCTCGTCGAACTGAAGAGTCTTGACATGAGAAGGATTACAAGACCTGCAGCGCTGGACCTGGGGGATGAGTGGTAGGGAAATTCGGTGCGCGACCGTTTCGCTATGGAACATCGGGCGACGAGAGGACAAACATCACCGGCTGTCCGGTGGGGTCCTGGAGCCAAGTCACGGTGGCACTTATGTTCTGAGGCAAGACGGTCGCAAACAGCCAAATCGTTTGTTCTCCTGGACTGATGCCCACGTATATCGTGCCGGGTGCACTGGAGGAGAGCAGGGAGTCCATCGGCTGCTTCCCGGTCACACAGACCTGGTCATAGAAGAGGCGTTCTCCATTCCGGCTATAGGGACTGAGCGTGGGCAGTGGGCCTGAACGGCAGGGCCAGGGCGTTCCCGGTTTGGCGATCTGTTCAAACTCGTCACGCACATGAACGAGTTGCTGGTAGACCTCGCGGACCGCGCGATGATACGGGAGTGGTGAGGCAAAGTGCGGGTACCCAATCACGAACCCGGAGATGAGTGCCGGGAGCACTAGCCACCACAGCCTCGCATGAGGCCGGAACAAGACCCAGCCAGCGGGGAGTGCACCGAGCAATCCAAGCAGGAGCCATAACATCGCTTCACCGAGATACGCGTGCTCGACGTAGTAATCGTTGCCCGCGTGAACGCGAATCCACGTGAGAAAGATCATGCCTCCACTGGCGAGCACGATAAGCGGGAAGATCCCACTGAGAAGCGCCAGTGTACGGCGAAGGACGGCGGCGAATCTGATGGTCCAGGAACTCACACTCCAGGACTTTAGCAGAGTGTACCTAAGTGACAAAGAAAAACATGAGCGAGTCACACTGCTCTTCTGCTGGTTCTGATCACCAAGACCCATGCCCTGCTCCGGAAAGCGATAGGTCCTGGAGCACACAGCTCGTATTGCGCATTGATACCAGAACGACTACGGAGGTAGGTCGAGAATGAGGCGTCGGATTACAGAATAAGCGTACGCCCGAGAGGAGACATTTCAAACTTGGTCGTTTGACAAGGAAATTTTGGCGTGCTAACCATAAATATAAGGTATCAATTTCTTTTGAAACTTACCCTGATTCAAGTATCATTCAGTATTGGACCATAGAATCTCGCAGCTCTTCGCCGAGATGAATCGCACACGCCTCAGATTTCTCTTCATCGTTCTCCTGGCGCTTCCCTATTCCTTCGACGTTGTCTACTGTGAAGACTTGACCCCGTCTCATTTTGCTCAAGCTGTGAGTGGAGAGGGAAAGGACGTTGATCCTTCTGACCTCAAAGATTGCCTCCTTGTCCCTGATGACCAATCCGAACACATCGGTTCTGGCTGTGCTGTCTGGGGAACAGGTCTGCTGCGGCCTGCTTGTCAAACCAGCGTATCGCTTCCCGGTCATTACCTAGTCATCGCCTCGCTGATTTCACGACCTCCTCCGATCCTCTAGTCTCTCTGATTCTGCTTGGTCTCATTACCTGAATGTTTCTCGACCTTCTTGCGGATACGCGTTGGGCTTCGTACGGGTTCTTCGTTTTCTCCAATGCGGAGGACAAACTTATTAGCGAGTTCATTGAGATCTGCTCTCCATGAGGAACTATGATTAGTCGAATTGTAGAAATCGCACTCGCTCAGCGGGTATTGGTGGGCGCCGTAGGTCTGGCGTTACTCTTCGGTGGCCTCTTGGCTTTCCACAGCCTCGACATCATTGCGTACCCCGATCCCTCTCCGCCGATGATCGAGGTGATTACGCAATATCCCGGCTGGTCGGCTGAGCAGATGGAACGCGCCATGACAATCCCAATAGAAATCACTCTGCAAGGGATGCCCGGGTTGACCGACATTCGAAGCTTGTCCATCTTTGGTTTGAGCGATATCAAGGTCTACTTTGACTTCGGTACGGATTACTTTCGGGATCGGCAAGAGGTACTTAATCGGCTGCAGCTGACCACCCTTCCCCAAAATGTGCAACCAACTATCTCTCCGTGGTCGGCAATCGCAGAGATTTACCGATATGAAGTCGTCGGAGAAGGGACGAACCTCACCGATCTCAAGACCATTCAGGATTGGCAGATCCGTCGTGAGTTCAAGCAGGTGCAGGGGGTGATCGACGTCACAACGTATGGAGGGACCACCAAGGAGTTTCATGTCAATGTCGATCCGGGGGCGCTGCTCAACTACGGTCTCGAGCTGCCAAAATTGATGACGGCCCTCACCAACAGCAATATTGACGTCGGAGGTAACTATTTGTCGGTCGGCTCCCAGAACTTTAACGTCCGCGGCTTAGGGCTGATTTCGAGCCTGGAGGATATCGGGAATGCGGTCGTAGGTGAAAAAAATGGGACGCCCGTGTTCGTGAAGAATCTGGGAAACGTGAACGTCGGCTATCGCGTGAGACTCGGTAAAGTCGGGATCGATGACCGGGATGATGTGGTCGAAGGCGTGGTGCTACTTCACCGTGGGGCCAAGGCCTCCCCCGTCCTTGAGCGTGTCCAACAGAAGGTAGACGAGCTGAACACCTGGAAACTCCCTCAAGGCGTGAAAATCAAGACTTTCTATGATCGGAGCGTCCTCATTCACACGACGATCGAAACGGTCCTCGATATTGTGATAACTGGTATCGTCTTAGTTTTCGTCATCCTGTATGTGTTTCTCGGTCATTTCCGGGCGGCGTTGATTGTGGCGCTTACTGTCCCCACGGCACTCTTGTTCACATTTTGTCTGATGGTGCTGACTGGGGAATCGGCGAACCTCATCTCGTTGGGTGCTATTGATTTCGGCATTATCGTGGACTCGACGCTTATCATGGTAGAGAGCATCTTCTATCATTTAGCTAACGGCACAGGATCGAGGCTGACGGTGCCCATGCACATCGTGCGGGCGGCGAAGGAAGTCGGGAGGCCGATCTTCTTCGCAACCACGATTATCGTCGTTGCGTTCATTCCATTATTCACAATGACAGGGGTGCCAGGTAAGATTTTTGCTCCCATGTCGCTGACGTATGGGTTTGCCCTAACCGGGGCCTTGCTCATGGCGTTTACACTTGCCCCGACCCTCTGCAGCTGGCTACTCCGCGGGCCGATCCGTGAGGAAGACACGACCGTCGTTCGATGGATTCGGCAGGGGTACCTGACTGCCTTGAAGTGGGCACTTGCCCATCAGATCATCGTCATCGCCGTTTCGTTGGGCCTCATGGTCCTGGCCTTGGCAGTCGTGCCTTTCCTGGGCGGAGAGTTCATGCCGGCGCTGGAGGAGGGCAACTTGTGGGTACGTGCCACGATGCCGGTCGACATTGCGTTCGAGCAGGCTGCCCAACTAGCGTCCGAGATCAGGGCGATCTTCCGCCGCTTCCCCGAGGTGACCACGATCGTCTCCCAACTCGGCCGACCGGACGATGGCACCGATCCTACCAGCTTCTTCAATGCCGAGTTTTTGGTAAACCTCAGGCCAAGAAAGGAGTGGCGTCCCGTATTACGCACAAAGAAGGATTTGGTCAGAGAAATTGAGACTGTGTTGGAGGAGATCCCCGGCGTGACCTTTAACTTTTCTCAAGCAATTCAGGATAATGTCCAAGAAGCGATGGCCGGCGTCAAGGCTGAAAACGCGATCAAGCTGTTTGGGACTGACCTGAAAGTAATGGAAGCCAAGGCAGAGGAGATCAAACAGGTAATGAATCAGGTCTCAGGAGTCAAGGATCTAGGCATTTTCCATCTCCTAGGGCAACCCAATCTGTCGATTGCGGTAGATCGTCAAGCGTGCGCGCGCTATGGTCTCGCGGTGGCTGATGTAGAGGCGGTCATCCAGGCGGCGATCGGCGGGCAGGCGGTCACTCAGGTGTATGAGGGCGAACGCTGGTTCGATTTGGTGGTACGGTTCCAAGCTGAGTTTCGTGGAGATCCCGATGCGATCGGCGAGATCCAGGTCAGCACGCCAGACGGGGCGCGTATCCCGCTCAAGCAATTAGCCTCAATCACGGAACAAACCGGTGCCTTCATCATCTATCGAGAAAACAACCAGCGCTATATCCCGATCAAATTCAGCGTTCGGGGTCGGGACTTGGAGAATACGGTCCGAGAGGCGGATGCCAGGCTCCATGAGAAGATCACTCTGCCAGAGCGGTACCGGACTGAGTGGCATGGAGAATACGACCAGTTGCAGGATGAGAAACAACGCCTGGCACGAATTGTCCCTTTGAGTCTTTTGGTCATCTTATTCCTTGTGTATCTGGCTGTACAGTCTTTCAGAGAGGCCATCCTGGTTCTGTTTGCAGTCCCCTTCGCTTTGATTGGAGGGGTGCTCTCCCTTCTGCTGACAGGGACGAACTTCAGCATTTCTGCGGCAGTGGGATTCATCTCGCTCTTTGGAGTGGCGATCCAGGGAGCGCTGATTCTCGTCGTGAGAATCCGTCAGTTTCTAGACGAAGGCCACGATCTGGAGACCGCGATTTTAAGGAGCGCCGAGGTTCGAATGAGGCCGGTGTTAATGACTACCCTGGCCGCTGCCATCGGCCTCTTACCCGCCGCAGTCGCCACGGGCATCGGGGCCCAATCCCAGCAACCACTCGCGCGCGTGGTAGTTGGCGGGATGCTGACCTCTGCGCTGCTCATCTTGCTGGTGCTCCCGGTCTTTTACCATCTCGTCCATAAAGGCTGGCGGAACGTAGGAGCTTTTCAAGGAGAGGAACCGAAATAGAGATAACAGCTGCACCACTATAAGCTTCTGTTCAACCCGCGTTTTTATCTACAGTCGTTTGTTCTATTGGAAAAGTCGAGTAAAGTCCCGGAGTCCACGCTAAGCCAAGCGCATCGTGTGGCGCTCCCGATGGGACTTGAACCTGAAACCTCCCGATCCGTTGTTGTATCTGAGGAAGAGGACACTCAGGGATAATGTCAAAGCCGGCCAGTTTTGAGGGACGGAAAGAGGTCAGGAAAGGTCATCTAGCTTGCAACCCCGCAACCCTTGCGCACCCACCATCCGACCGCTTCCGAATTCCATAAAAAATCCAATTCCAACCTCGCGAGGGAAGCGACTCGGTTGGCGTACCAATTTGTAACGGTTTTAAAAGTTGGACATTGACTCGAATATGGCGG
>Ga0187779_10001181_pt1 | contig 16373 bp, 13 predicted proteins | sample 1015_Q2_SP10_10__FD_132435 | JGI IMG/M metagenome (GOLD analysis project Ga0187779, IMG submission 132435) | Tropical peat soil microbial communities from peatlands in Department of Meta, Colombia - 1015_Q2_SP10_10_MG | ecosystem: Environmental > Terrestrial > Soil > Wetlands > Peat | place... | reverse complement strand
TGCTGGTGATCTTTACCGCGACCTTCGCGTTCGGCCAGGGCATCTCGACTGGCTCACTGTCAGGAACAGTGGAAGATCCGCAGCACGCAGTGATCGCAGGAGCAACCGTGACCGCCACTCAGGCGGGTACCAATGTAAAGATCTCGACACAGAGCACCGAGACGGGCTTCTTCACCATCGCCGGGTTGCAACCCGGTACGTATACCGTAGCCATCGAAGCGCCGAAATTCTCGAAGCTCACCATCAATAACGTGCAGGTGAACGCGAACATCACCACCTCGCTGGGCGGCCGCGCGCTAAGCCTCGGGACCCAGGAAGTGGTAACCGTCGAAGGCAGCGCTCCGCTGGTGCAGACCGATACGATGAACGTCTCCGGCACCTTCGACACCAAGAAGGCCGCCGACCTACCGATCGGCAACGGCTTTGATAGCCTCGCTCTCTTCCAGCCCGGCATGGTGGACACTGCCGACCAAACCTTCAGCAATTCCAACGGCCCCGGCGTAAGCTCAAATGGCCAGCGCGGCCGCTCCAATAACTTCCAGATCGATGGCCAGAGCAACAACGACAACTCAGTGGCCGGTCCCTCCTACTTTTTTGGCAACCAGGATGCCATCCAGGAAGTCCAGGTGCTGACCAACTACGATGCCCAGTACGGACGCAACATGGGCTCGGTGGTGAACTACGTCACCAAGGCCGGAACCAACAGCTTCCATGGTACTGCTTACGAGATCTACAACGGCAACTGGGCCGATTCGATGGAGAACCAGGAAAAGTCGCCGTTGCTTGGCTTTTGCTTGCCAAGTCAGAGCCCGACTGCCGACGGCTGCACCCAGCCGGTGGTACCTCGCTATGTAGACAATCGCTTCGGAGGCACACTGGGTGGGCCCATCGTGAAGGACAAGCTGTGGTTCTTCGGTTCGGGCAACTTTGAGCGTCAGCGCGTAGGCGCATCGCCATTTTCTTCCGGATCAAGCCTCACACCCGACACCACTGGTCTGGCCCAGTTGGCAGCAGCCTTCCCGAACAACGCTGCAGTCGCGGCCTTACAGGGCATTGGCCCGAATGCAGTAACCGCTGGTGGCGGGGTGACCTACTCAAATCCCACCACGATTCTAGTCAGCCCGTTGGTGCCGCCCATTGTTGCGGGTGTCCGTCCGCCTCCCGGGAACAATGTGTGCGCCCAGGCAGTCCCGGACCCTTCTTGCGTTCCAGTCGAGTTTGCGCGGGCGAACCGAAACTTGGCCAGCCTCTTCAATGATTACGAGGGAACAGGCCGGGTTGACTGGCAGATTGATTCCAAGGACCGCTTGTTCGGCCGTTACGTTTATCAGAACACGATCAATACCAACGTCGAGCTTGTGAGCGCTGCCGGCAATGCACAGGGCGAATACGTCGATGTGCCTGCTGACGACCAGGCGATCGGTGTTGAGTGGGACCGTAACGCCACCAGCAACCTCTTGAATCAGGCGCGCTTTAGCTTTTCTCATTTGAAGGTATTCTTCGAAGGAGGCGCATACCCCAATTGCGTTGCTGGGACAGTGCCCGAGTGCCCGACCAATATTGCGATCGGGTCAACAATCGGCACTCCGATCCTCGGTCTAGGCCAGGCGACCAATATGCCTCAGGGACGTCTGGTGGATGTTTATTCGTATCAGGACAACATCACCTGGACGCACGGCAAGCACACTTTCAAGTTTGGTGGTGAGTATGACCATCAGCACTCGCCGAACACCTTTTTGCCGAACGTGAACGGTGCTTATAGCTTCCGTAACTTCAATTACTTCCTGGCCAACCTGCCAACTACTGTGCGCCTGACGGAGGGGAACCTAACGAACACGTTCAGTGAAAACGATCTTGCGTTCTACGGGCAGGACGATTGGCGTGTGCGCGACAACTTCACGCTAACGCTCGGTCTGCGGTGGGAGTGGTTCTCGCAGGCCATCAACCTGCTGCATGATTCGACCGTGGCTCGCGAGTCAAATCCAGCGACAGCCGCCTTCGATCCCGGCTATCCGCTGGCTCTGAGGACCGTGCCGCATATCCCGCAGGACCTGAATAACTTCGGACCGGTGATCGGTTTTGCTTATACGCCGCGCATGTGGACGGGTTTGTTCGGGCAGGATAAGACGGTCATTCGCGGCGGCTTCCGCGTCGCCTATGATCCCGAGTTCTACAACATGTTCCTGAACGTGGCTACGTCAACGCCGACTGTCAACGCAGGTACGCTGACGGCCGGCTCACAAGCGGTGTTGATTCCCACTGCTTGTCCGGGATGTTTGCCGGCGAGCGGCTTGGGCGGCGATGTGGTGAACACTGTTGGGCCGCTCATTCCGACGGGCCCCGGCGTCTTCCCTGGCAGCCGCACCTGGACTACGGTTTCGCCTAACTTCCACAACCCCTACACGGAACAATGGAACCTTGGCATTCAGCGTGAGATTACGCCGCATATCGTGGCGGAGGTGCGTTATGTAGGCAACCATAGCGTCAGCCTCTTCCAGGACGTGAACGGGAATCCGGCCCTGCAGCCGTTGATTGATGCTGGATTCGGGAACGTGATTCCTTCGGGCTTGTCGCCCTGCGTTGCGCCGACCTATCAAGACCCGCCGCCACCACAGGCGCCGAAGTCGCAGAATGGTTACGCAGATTGTTCGCACACCAACGTTCTGCAGCGCGCCAATACTGGGTTCTCCATTTACCACTCACTCCAGTCTCAGCTGCGTATCTCGAACTGGCATGGCGTCACCGCTGGTGTTCAGTACACTTTCAGTCATAACATCGACAACGTGAGCGAGATATTCAGCACTGCTGCAGGCGGTAACACGTTGGCCTTTCCGCAGAATCCGTTCAACGGGAACCAGCAGGAAAGGTCGAACAGCGGCCTTGATTTCCCCAATGTCGCTTCTATTTACATGCTCTATGATCTGCCGTGGTATCGCAGCCAGCATGGCGTCCTAGGACACCTGCTGGGCGGCTTTTCGGTGAACCCGACTTGGCGTTTTGCCAGTGGCCAGCCGTATACGGTCGTCAGCGTTGCGCCTCTGGTTGGTCTGCCTGGTTCGACCATTTGCGACCCCACGTTCACCTTTAGCGCAACCTTTGCTGCCTGCCGTCCGTTCGTCGGTAATCCAAGTGCCCCCATTGACACGGTGGGTATCTGCTTGGATCCTACGCAGCCGAACTGCGCCATGGTCACGTACACGAGCTTCCTCAACGCGCAAACGGCAGCAGATTTCGTGCCTACGACTCCATCCAATGTGCACTGGATTTACAACGAAACAGGTTCGCAAACTTTGTTTGGAACTCCGTTTGGCAACTCGAGCCGTAACAGCCAGCGCGGGGACACAGTCAACCAAGTCAACCTGGCGGTGTTGAAGAACACGAAGATCACTGAGCGCTTCTCGTTTCAATTGCGCGCGGTGCTCTACAACGTGATGAACCGCCAGTTCCGTGGCGTTCCGGATCCAGTCATGGAGGATGAGACATTCAATCCCACAACTTGCAACACCTGCTCGTTCGGCAACACCTTCTTCAACTCTTCCGGTGGCAATGGTTCCAACACCGTGTTTGATGGTCTTGCCCGCCGCCGTCTGGAAGTGGGCCTGAAGATCATCTTCTAACCTCAGCTTCTGCTGTTTCTCGAAGGCCAGCCGCAAGGCTGGCCTTCTTTTTGTTAGAATCCTGCCAGGAGATCGGCAGATGGAAAGCAAGCCGGCACAGAACATTCAGGATTCATTCCTCAACAATGCCCGCCGCGAGAAGGCCCCTATCACCATTTATCTGCTGAGCGGGGTCAAGCTCTCGGGACGGATCAAGTCTTTTGACAAGTATTCTGTCGTCCTGGACACCGCCAATAACCAGGAGCAGATGATCTTTAAGCACGCCATTTCCACCGTGGTCTCGAGCAAGGGCGTGCAGAGCCACCACGCAGCCGAGCGCTCCCCGGCCGTCGCGGCTGCGGGCGCCTCCCCGCACGTGTCAGAGGATCCGGTTTAAGCTTCTGCAGGATTCTTCCTTGTCACCCGCCAGAAAGCAGTCGGCCGCCGGTCTGTTGCAGTCTGCCCGGCACAGTTCGCCTGGAACTGAGCCTGTTTTCCTCGTAGGCGTGGACTACCGCGGGCGCCTGCGTGTTGCCAGGCAGGCGCGCGATGCAGCAGCGCTCCACGTTGAGCAGACCGCAACAGCCGTGAAGAAGAGTGAGGCCAGCTTCGGCGCTCGCGATTCTCTGGCCGAATTGGGTGAACTGGCGACCAGCGCGGGCGGTGAGATCGCGGGCGAGTTCCTGCAAACGCGGGATAAGCCTGATCCAGCCACGTTGATCGGGCGGGGCAAGTTAGAAGAGATCGCTGGAGCGGCGCAGTCGGCGGGCGCGCAGGTCATCATCTTCGACCACGACCTCACGCCCTCGCAGCAGCGGAACATCGAAGCAGTGGTGAAGACGCGGGTGATCGACCGTACGCAGCTCATCCTTGATATTTTTGCCCGCCACGCCCGCACGCGGGAAGGCCAGCTGCAGGTCGAGCTTGCCCAGATGGAGTATCTGTTACCGCGATTGACCGGACGCGGTGTTGCCATGTCGCAGCTGGGTGGCGGCATTGGCACTCGCGGACCGGGCGAGACCCAGCTTGAAACCGACAGGCGCAAGATCTTCCGGCGCGTTCGCCATCTCAAGGAGCAGCTGGAAAATGTCAGGCGCATCCGCGCCCAGCAAAGGCAGCGGCGCGGGTCGGTGCCGGTGGCCACGGTGGCCCTCGTGGGCTACACGAACGCGGGGAAATCCACCCTCTTCAATGCGTTGACACAGGCGGGAGTGGAGGAGTCCTCACGCCTGTTCGCAACCCTGGATCCGACTCTGCGGGCCATCACCCTGCCTTCCCGCCGCAAAGTGCTGCTTTCAGATACGGTGGGATTCATCCGCAACCTGCCGCACACGCTGGTAAGCGCTTTTCGCGCGACTTTAGAAGAGGTGCAGCGCGCCGAACTGCTCCTGCATGTATCGGATAGCACCAGCCCTCATCAGCACGAGCAGGAGCAGCAGGTAGAAAAGGTTCTGGAGGAGTTGGAGGCGCACCGGCAGAACAGAATCCGTGTGCTCAACAAGATCGATCTGCTGCCTCCTGATGCTCAAAAAAATCAGAACCGGATAGCGGGTGAAGTCCACGTTTCAGCCCGCACCGGCGCAGGTCTGGATGAGCTACTGCATCGGATGGATGAACTCTTGCAGCATGATCCGCTCCGCCGCGTCCGGCTGCGCATTCCGCAGAAGGAAGGGAAGGCCCTGTCGCAGCTGGAGGCGGGCGCGCGCGTACTGCACCGCGCCTATCGTGACGGCAGCGTACAGCTCGAGGTGCAGGCGCCGGAATCACTCGTCCGGCGGCTGGGGCGGTTTGTCGTGAGCAAATAGGTCTTGATCGCCTGCCAAGGCTCCAAGGCAGCGTTGACACTGCTCTCGGGCAGATGTTAGTTTATTAAGTTTTACAGCCCTTTCCCTTTCATCACTGAGTGCTGTCCTCCCTGGTGGGACCCGTCAGTCGACCGGGCACAACACTGTGTGACCACGGCCGGGGAGCGGGTCGGGGATAACAAGACGCGCCGGGAGAACTTCATCAGCCAATGGAAGCTCTGGTCAAATCGCTTGAAAGCCTGTTTCTGGGCAGCGTTCCGACCATCCTTCTTTTTCTTCTCCTTTACATAGCGTATCGGACCCTAGTGCATGTCCCTCTGCAGCGGGTCTTGAAAGAGCGGTACGACCGCACAGCAGGTGCCATGGCGCGCGCCAAGTCCGATATCGCCAAAGCGGCTGCGCGCACTGATGAATATGAGCAGAAGCTGCGGGAGGCCAAGGCAGGCATTTTCAAGGCACAGGAACAACGCAAGCAGCAGATGATCGCCTCGCGCGAAGCGGCACTGGCGGAAGCCCGCCAGCGGGCGCAGAAAATGGTGCGTGATGCGCAGGCCGCATTGGAAAAAGACCTTTCCGAGAGCCGCACCCGTTTACGGGCCGACGCCGAAAGCCTGGCTGCCGAGGTTGTCCGCAGCGTTCTGAAGCCGGTGGCGGCCGGCGCGCGAGGTGGCATGTGATGCGCGCTGGGATTGCCACGGTCCTGTGCATTTTCGCACTGGCGCTCTGCGCCTTTGCACAGAACTCTGCGGGAAGCTCAGACCAGGAACGGACGAAGCCTGCGGCATCCGCGGAGCACGAGCATGGAGCATCTGGATCAGCCGATGCCGAAGAGGCTGAAGGCCAGGATCCGAATGCGCAGTTCAAGCAGTCCACATCGGTGAAGTGGGTAGCACATCAGCTTGGGGTGAGCGTTAGCACCGCCTACTGGATCTGTGTGGGGTTGAATTTTCTCATCATCGCCGTGCTCACTTATGTGGCTTTCTTCAAGACCGGCCTGGCCTTCATGTCCATGCCGGCGATTCCCAAAGCCGCGGCAGAGCGCCGCGCAGAGATCCAGAAGCAGTTCGACGAAGCTCAGAGGGCCAGTGACGACGCTAACCGGCGGCTGCGCGAGATTGAAAACAAGCTGGGAAAGCTGGGCGCTGAGATCTCCCAACTGAACGTTAATGCGGCAGCGCAGGCACAGTCCGAAGATGCCCGCTCTAGAGCTGCCGCGGAGGAAGAAAAACAGAGGCTGTTGCGCAATGCCGAGCAGGAGATCGCGGCGACTGCGGCCAACGCCCGCCGCGAACTCCGAGCTTTTGCCGCTCAGCTGGCAGTGGAACTCGCGGAGAAACAGATCAGGATCGATACCGGCGCCGACCAGCAGCTGGTTCGCAACTTTACCGACCAGTTGGGAAGGGACGGCAACTGATGGCGGTCTCCAGCCGGTACGCGCGAGCCTTCATTGAGCTGGTATTCGAGCAGAAAGCAGACGCTCGGCAGGTGGGAGCGCAACTTCAAACTCTAGTTGCGCTGGTTGCCAGCAACGACCACTTGCGTGATATTTGGGAAAACCCTTCCATCCCGGTGGAGCAGAAAAGGGCAGTGCTGGATGAGATTGCAGCAAGAAGCGCTTTCTCGCCGCTGCTGCGAAACTTCGCCGCCGTGATCCTTGATCACGACCGGATGCCGTTTCTGCCGGAAATCGTCGAGCAGTATGAGGAAGAGCTGGACCGACGGATGGGGCTGGCTGAAGCGGATGTCACCAGTGCGCGTGAGCTCGGCGCCGAGGAGCGGACGCGGATTGAAACCCGCATGTCCTCGCTGACAGGCAAGTCGGTGAGGGCGAGCTATAAGACCGATGCCGGTTTGCTGGGAGGCGCGGTCATACGTATCGGCAGCACGGTATACGACGGCTCTGTCCGTGGACGGCTGGAGAAGCTCAAAGAACAGTTGATGGCCGGCTAGCGGCACAAGAATCGAGACCGAACTTTATGGCAACGATCAAAGCAGACGAAATCACACAGATTCTCCGCGAAGAGATTGCTCACTACGAGTCCAGGATCGCGGTTGACGAGGTCGGCACGGTGATCTCGCTGGGCGACGGTATCGCCCGTGTCCACGGACTGGATAAGGTCATGGCCGGCGAGATGCTCAGCTTTCCGCACGGTGTCTCCGGCATCGCCATGAACCTGGAGGAAGACCAGGTGGGCGTGGTACTGCTCGGCGACTACACCGAGATCAAGGAAGGCGACCAGGTAAAACGAACGCAGCGCATCATCAGCGTGCCTGTCGGCGAGGCGATGGTCGGCCGGGTAGTAGACGCTCTGGGCCAGCCCATCGATGGCAAAGGAGCCATCTCGACCAAGCAGTTCATTCCCATCGAGCGCATCGCGCCCGGCGTCATTGATCGCCAGCCGGTGCGCGAGCCCATGGCCACTGGTCTCAAAGCCATCGATTCCATGATTCCCATCGGGCGTGGCCAGCGCGAACTCATCATCGGCGACCGCCAGACCGGCAAGACAGCCGTTGCCCTCGATACCATCATCAACAATGCCAAGAACAACCTGATCTGTATTTACTGCGCGATCGGGCAGAAGCGCTCTTCCATCGCGCAGGTGGTCAAGACGCTGGCCGACTACGGCGCCATGGCGTACACCATCATCGTGGCTGCGTCGGCTTCCGAACCGGCGCCGATGCAATACATCGCTCCTTACGCTGCCTGCGCCATGGGCGAGTATTTCCGCGATAACGGCAAGCACGCTCTAGTGATCTATGACGATCTCTCCAAACATGCGGCTTCGTATCGTGAGATCTCTTTGCTGCTGCGCCGCCCTCCGGGGCGCGAAGCCTATCCGGGCGACGTCTTCTATCTCCACTCACGATTGCTGGAACGTGCCGCCAAGATGAACCAGAAGCTCGGTGGCGGCTCGCTGACTGCGTTGCCCATCATCGAAACGCAGGCCGGCGACGTCTCTGCATACATTCCAACCAACGTGATTTCCATCACCGACGGCCAGATCTACCTTGAAACGGATCTTTTCAATTCCGGCATTCGCCCGGCGGTCAATGTAGGGCTCTCCGTCAGCCGCGTGGGCGGCAGCGCCCAGATCAAGGCCATGCGTCAGGTTGCGGGTTCGCTCAAGCTGGAACTGGCCCAATTCCGCGAACTGGCCGCATTCGCCCAGTTCGGCAGCGATCTCGACAAGGCTACGCAGGCGCAATTGAATCGCGGCCAGCGTCTTACCGAGATCCTGAAGCAGCCGCAATATCAGCCGCTCTCGTTCGAGAGACAGATCGCGATCATCTTTGCCGGCACCAGTGGCGCCCTCGATGATCTGCCCATTGAACAGTGTCGCGGGTTTGAAAAAGGCCTAGGCGACTACATCGAGACCATGAGCCCCGGCATTTTCAAAGCGATAGCAGAGAAAAAGGTTCTGGAAGACAACACCAAGGCCGATTTGGCCAAAGTGATCGGCGAGTTCAAGCAGAAATTCGTCGCCGAGCATCAGGCAGCAGCATCGGCAAAATAGGGCAGGGAAGCAGATTCAACGTGGCCAATATCCTTGACATCAGGCGCCGCATCCGCAGCGTGACCAACACGCGGCAGATCACGAAGGCCATGAAAATGGTCTCTGCCGCCAAGCTACGGCGCGCTCAGGAGCGGGCTCTCGCCGCCCGGCCCTACGCCCAGATGCTGACCAGCATCCTCAAGTCACTCATGGAACGGGTTGACCCTTACAATCCTGAGACCGGCGAGGTACGCCATCCCCTTCTGGTGGAGCGCGAAGAAAAAACCATCCTGGTGATGGTCGTGACTGGCGACAAAGGGCTGGCAGGCGCCTTCAATACCAACATCTGCAAGACCTTCCAACGTGCCCTCGACTTCAAGCCGGACAAGGACATTGATGTGATCGCGGTTGGCCGTAAAGGGCGCGATTTTTTGCGCCGTCGCTATCCTTCAGGTGAGCCGGGTGGAGAACGCAAAGGGCGGGTGCAGGTGGTTGGAGAGCAGATCGGAATCTTTAATCGGGCCGAGTTTTCCCACGCTACGGAGTGGGCCAACCGGTTGATCGACCGTTACGAAAAAGGCCAGGCCGATTCTGTTTATCTTCTGTTCAACGAATTCAAGTCGGTCATCGCACAACGGATCGTCCTGGAGCAGATTCTCCCCATCCATCGTTTGGGGGAACGCGACATTCTGCAGGCCGAGGCGCTCTCCGTGGAAGCGCGCCGGGAAGCCGCCTTGGCTGCTGCCCGTGCTGGCGTGAGCCTGCGCGAGGCCGACACGAGCGAGATGGATCGCGAGGCCGCAGAGTTCGGCGCGCGCAAGATAGAGTACATCTATGAACAGCCGCCTGAAGTTCTGTTTGCCGAACTGTTGCCTAAGTATCTTGCCACCCAGATGTACCGGGCGTTGATGGAATCAGTCGCCGCCGAACATGCCGCCCGCATGACCGCAATGGATTCAGCCACCAACAATGCTTCAGAAATGATCGATTCGCTGACCTTGGCCATGAACCGCGCCCGCCAGGCGAAGATCACCAAGGAAATCATCGAGATTGTGAGCGGCGCTGCCGCCTTATAAAAGAGACGAGACCCTACTTATGCCAGAAAATATCGGGAGAGTCGTACAAATCGAAGGTCCGGCTGTGGACGTGCAGTTCGTCGAAGCTAGCATGCCGCCGATCTACCAGGCCCTGCGTGTCACCAGCGAGGGTTTCAACGTGCCCTCACCGGTTGACGTCATCCTCGAGGTGCAGCAGCACCTGGGTGAAGGCCGTGTTCGCACCGTTGCCATGCAGCCGACCGATGGCATGGTTCGTGGCATGAAGACCATCGATCTGGGCGGGCCCATCTCCGTGCCGGTCGGCAAAGAGACCCTCGGCCGCGTCATCAACGTGATCGGCGAGCCGGTGGATCAGCTGGGTCCGGTGGGCGCTGCCAAGAAGCTGCCCATCCATCGCTCCGCTCCCAGCTTTGAAGAGCAGGCCACGACAGCGCAGATGTTTGAAACCGGCGTGAAAGTGGTCGATCTGATTCAGCCGTTCTTGAAGGGCGGAAAGATTGGTCTATTCGGTGGCGCCGGCGTCGGCAAGACGGTGGTCATCATGGAGCTCATCAACAACGTCGCCAAACAGCATGGTGGCTTCTCGGTCTTTGCTGGCGTCGGCGAGCGCACGCGCGAGGGAAACGATTTGTGGCTGGAAATGACCGAGTCCGGCGTCATTAAGCCAGGCGATTGGAAGAATTCCAAAGCTGCATTGGTCTATGGCCAGATGACCGAGCCGCCCGGCGCTCGCCTGCGGGTCGCGCTCACCGGCCTCACCGTTGCGGAGTACTTCCGCGACGTAGAAGGTGCGGACACTTTGCTTTTCATCGACAATATCTTCCGCTTCACTCAGGCGGGCTCGGAGGTGTCGGCCCTGCTCGGACGCATGCCGTCGGCAGTGGGTTATCAGCCCAATCTGGCCACCGAGATGGGAGAGCTGCAGGAGCGCATCACTTCCACAAAAAAGGGTTCTGTGACCTCGGTGCAGGCCATTTATGTACCCGCCGACGACCTCACCGATCCTGCGCCGGCCACGACCTTCGCTCACCTCGACGCCACCACTGTACTTAGTCGAGCACTGACTGAGATAGGAATCTATCCGGCTGTCGATCCGCTGGCTTCCACCTCGCGTATTCTGGACCCGCGCATCGTCGGCCAGGACCATTACGATACGGCCCAGGGTGTGAAGAAGATCCTCCAGCGCTACCGCGACCTGCAGGACATCATCGCCATTCTGGGCATTGATGAACTCAGCGAAGACGACAAGCTCACCGTTGCGCGCGCCCGCAAAGTGCAGCGCTTCCTCTCTCAACCCTTCCATGTAGCTGAGCAATTCACTGGCTACGTCGGGAAGTACGTAAAGATCGCTGATAGCGTCCGCAGTTTCCGCGAGATCATCGATGGAAAGCACGACGAGATTCCGGAACAGGCCTTTTATATGAAAGGTGGCATCGAAGAAGTGCTTGAAGCCGCGGAGAAACTTAAGACTGCTGCGTAGAGAATAATGGGAATTGGAAAACTGAGCTGAAATGGCAGATGTAATCCAACTCGACATCGTAACTCCGGAGCGCCGGGTGATCAGCGAGCCGGTGCAGGAAGTCACCATTCCCGGCGAGACCGGATACCTCGGCATCCTTCCCGGGCACGCACCATTACTTACGGCCTTAGGCGTGGGAGAGATCAGCTATCGCGGCGCTGCGGGCTTGAAGCGCTTGGCGGTGGCCTGGGGCTTTGCTGAGGTACTGGGCGGCAAGGTTACGATCCTGGCCGAGACAGCTGAGCGGCCTGAAGAGATCGATGTGAGCCGCGCCCATGCAGCCAAAGAGCGCGCCGAAAAACGCCTGAAGGCCCCGCCTACCGATCTCGACTATGCTCGCGCGGAAGAGGCGCTGAAGCGGGCCCAGACCCGGTTAGACGTGGCCCAGGGCAAATAGGCAGATGAATTCCATTCCACTTGGGGCATTCTTTCCCTGCTCTTTAAGGTCTAACCGCGACTAGATCAGGTATGAATCCAATGGGAAACGCCTGCACGTCCTGACCTGTAGCGACGTCAATCCGGTGCACCTGGCTGTCGCTTCCCCCGACGAAAACGTTGGCACTGTCGACTGTGACGCCTCCTGTGAACGTGGCAGCGTTCGTGCTTAGCGAGACGGGCGCAGAGGTACCGTTTCCCACATCGTAGCCGAGCACTACGCCCGGCGCATCACTCGTGAGGTACACGTGTTTGCCGTCGGGTGTCACGATGAATTGGCGAGGCGTAAACGCCGTGCCCAAATTCGTGGTCACAGGCGCGCTGGCAGAAGGTGGGCAGGAACCAGAGGTCAGGGAGACAGCAATCACATCTAGATTTGGGGAGTCCGCACCCAGCATCTGACTGCCGTCGGCAAGACTTTGGACCAAGCTGGGAGATCCGCCCGGGCCGGTCACAAGCGTGTCGTCGCAAGTCGAGATGAAGGGGGTCCCGCTATCGGCAAGAAAGACCGCGGTGCCGTTGGCAAGAATACTCAGGGAAGTTGCGGCGCTGGCCGCAACCGCTGACGGCTGAACCCCACTCTGGATGGTGTAGACGCTCGTGCCGCTTGCTAAGTAAGCGTGCAGGCTGTCAGGAGTGAAGCCCGCAGCTGCATTGGGCGCGGTGGCGATTGAAAACGATTGCACCGAGTTGCCGTTCTGGTTCAGCAGAGTGACCGTGTTGTTTGCGGAATCTGCCACCAGGACAACGTTGCTGTCTGGTGAAACTGCAAGCACCCTGCCGGGCATGTTGCTGATGGTGTTCGCAACCGTGTTGTTGGTCGCGTTGATGATCATCATTCCCGCGTCCGACCCCAGGAAAGCCTGCCCGCCGCTGGGAGCAAACACCAGGGAATTTGGCAGGTTGGGCAAAGCGATCGCTGTGCCGGCCGTATTTCCAGTGATGGGAATGAGGTTGGTCGACGCCGTGCCCGCTACGTAGGCGGTTGATGCAGCACTCCCTGGAACAGTCCCGATCACGCCATTGCTATATGTGGCAAAAGGCAGATTTGTATTGCATGCGTTAGGCGTGCAGCTAGCAACGAAAGTGGTCGACCCGGCGGCAACAGCGAGCGCTGTTCCCTGAACACCAATGGTGGCTACCGCAGGCTGGCTGCTTGTCCAGGTCAAGCTGGCGCCTGTTACTGTGCTGCCGGTGGTGTCGGTAACTGTGGCCGTCAGACTTTGAAGGTTCCCAGCTGCCGTAAACGCGATGCTGCTGGGTGTAATGGTGATGTTCGCCACCGGGCACTCGATGAAAGTTGCCGGAACGCTGTTTACGGGATTTGCGTTATTGGTCGTCGCGATGACCTGGGTCACCCCTGGTAGCTTCGCCTGCGCCGTATTGACGGCTCCGGTAACCGTGAGACCGAATTCCGCAACTGAGGTATCGACGACCCTCCAGCTGAAACTTCCCACGCTCGCGGTGATGTCGGTATTGCCATCAAAAGCCTGGGCGGTGTAAGTGAGCTGGCCATTTTGGGGCACTCCGATGCCCAGCCCAGCCACGTTGCAGCTCGCTCCAGATGGGCTGGGGTTATTGCCAATCACAACTCGCGTTACCGGCAGGTGAATGAAAGCGTTGACTGAGTTGCTCGCAACACCTTGCACCGTTGCCTTGATCGTGGCCTCGATCCCCGCCGTGCCAGTGGCTGCTGGCGTGCAGACAATGGGTGTTACCAGCGAATCCCAGGTACCTCCGCACAACAGGCCGCTGTTGGAGATCTGGATAGCATTCGCTGGACCGCTGACCATCGTGGTGGTGAAAGTCGGGGTTTGGTTGAAGACCGTCTTGCCGGCAGAATCTTGCGCCAGAATCTGCATTTGCAACACGTCACCGGAGGTCAGTGAAACGGATGGATTCGGGGTCAGCGTGACAGTCGTTACTGTGCCCACACTGCCACTACTGCTGCTACTGCTGCTCCCACCGCAGCCCGCCAGAGCGAAAAGTCCAAACAGTGCCAGCCCGAACAGCCCCAGCGCCCGAAAATGCCCCATGAAACCTCCCCGCCCCTTCGGGGCGGAATCTCAGCTCAACTTTCCCTCTGCACCGGAATTAGATAGTTTACGCGAAACCTCTTCTGCGCTGCCAGCGCGCAGACCCTCCCACAGGCCCTTCCTTGCCCGCCAACCCTTCTCTTACTGCCGCTTGCCAAGTGCGATTCAATGATTATGATGAGCAAATCCGCCCCCGGGATTGCTCGATTCCTGCTGTAAGTCACGCCAGTGGCCAGTAGTACATGGACAATTGCTGCTCCCTTCCGTAATCTGGCTCTGACCGCCTGGCGGTGGGAGCATCGTACCTATGGCACACTTTCCCCAACCGCAGCGAAACGTGCGGGCTCCCCGGGTGCGCGTTCCGGATAATGCCCAAGTAGTTTTCATCTCAGAAAACTATAAGATTCCAGCCGTGTTGAACAAGCTCTCCAGCACCGGAGGTACTGCCCGCCTGGCGCGTAAGTGCCCGGAGGGCGCTCTGGCGGAGATCAGGCTCAACACTCGCTCCGGCTCCGTCCAGGCGCTGGTAGAGATACTCTCTTCGCCAGATCCGGTGCTGCACGAGCAGCCTTTCCGCTTTGTCGCCATGGGCGATGAAGACCGGCAGATGTTGCAGTCGGCGCTCGCTCATCTGCGCGCGCAGGGCTACGGCGAGGGCACTGTCACCGTCGGATTCTGAGCAGTCAGACGCTCGGAACTGGGCTTGAGGATCGCAGGGCAATGCCTGTCTCAGCGCCCGCTCCGCATTTACAGATTGACGGATTTCCCAGAGCTTGGTATATTTGAAAGGTTCCGCGAGAGTTCTGGAGTATCTCTGTGGGCCGGTTGTTTTTTTCCGGCACTTGCCGCTAAGGGAGCGAGAACGCGGCTGCTAGATTCGTACCTGCCTCGCTGAAACGTGACCTGCGCTGCCTTCCGCCATCGGAAGGGTATGCAGGTCGAAGCTGACGAAACGGAACTTCACCGGTCCCTGGGCTCGAAGTCACCGTCGTTGGCCACTTACAGGAAGTCCAAGTTTCTTGCGCCCACTTGGTATGTGCTGTTCGCGCGCGGGAAGTATGGCTGCGCCTGTGCGCCGCCAGCCAAAGCAGAATGCGCGGAGCTGTGTGCTTCGCAGGGAGCGATTTGCAGAGTGCCTACATTCCACCAGTTGGTCCGTAGAGGCCGGACATCGCCTAAGTACAAGACGGCGAGCCCGGCGCTGGAAGAGTGCCCGCAGAAACGCGGTGTTTGCACCCGTGTCTATACTCAAACGCCCAAGAAGCCGAACTCAGCGCTGCGCAAAGTGGCTCGCGTGCGCCTGACCAACGGCATCGAGGTCACGACTTATATTCCTGGGGTCGGCCACAACCTGCAGGAGCACTCCATAGTGCTTATCCGTGGCGGCCGCGTGAAGGATCTGCCCGGCGTCCGTTATCACGTGGTGCGCGGCACGCTCGACACCACCGGCGTGGCCAACCGCAAGCAGGGCCGCTCCAAGTATGGCGCCAAACGGCCCAAGTAAGGATTCGAATGCCAAGAAAAGGACACATCGCCAAGCAGGAAGTTGACGCCGACCCCGTCTACAACTCGACCCTGGTAACTAAGTTCGTGAATTCCATGATGTGGGACGGCAAGAAGTCCACTGCCCAGGGCATTTTCTACGGCGCGATGAAGCAGTTGGAGAAAAAGGGTGGCGATGAGTCGCTCAAGTTGTTCGTCAAGGCGGTGGAGAACGTCAAACCGCTGCTGGAAGTAAAGACCCGCCGGGTGGGCGGCGCCAACTATCAGGTTCCGGTGGAAGTGAACGCGGACCGCCGAACCTCGCTCGCCATCCGCTGGCTCATTTCCTACAGTCGCGGCCGTGGTGAGAAAGGAATGACTGACAAGCTGGCCAATGAGCTGCTCGATGCCGCCAATGGCAAAGGTGCAGCCATCAAGAAAAAAGAAGACGTGCACCGCATGGCGGAGGCCAATAAAGCCTTCGCGCATTACCGCTGGTAGCGGAAGGAAGAAGAGAGAAGAGAAGTGGCGAGAACCGTTCCATTAGAACGCTGCCGCAATATCGGCATCATGGCCCATATTGACGCTGGCAAGACCACCACCACGGAGCGCATCCTGTTCTACACGGGCAGGACGCACCGCATCGGTGAGGTGCATGAAGGCACCGCCACCATGGATTGGATGGAGCAGGAGCAGGAGCGCGGGATCACCATCACCAGCGCCGCCACCACCTGTGTGTGGCGTGATATTCGTATCAACATCATCGACACGCCCGGCCACGTGGATTTCACCGCCGAAGTCGAGCGCTCGCTGCGTGTCCTCGATGGCGCTGTGGCCGTGTTTGACGCCGTTCACGGTGTGCAGCCGCAATCGGAGAAAGTCTGGCGCCAGGCCGATAAGTACGGCGTACCCCGCATCTGCTTCATCAACAAGATCGACAAGATGGGC
>Ga0187779_10001180_pt1 | contig 16377 bp, 12 predicted proteins | sample 1015_Q2_SP10_10__FD_132435 | JGI IMG/M metagenome (GOLD analysis project Ga0187779, IMG submission 132435) | Tropical peat soil microbial communities from peatlands in Department of Meta, Colombia - 1015_Q2_SP10_10_MG | ecosystem: Environmental > Terrestrial > Soil > Wetlands > Peat | place... | reverse complement strand
CTGGCGCGCAAGGTCGGGCGGGTCCTGGGTCGCGAGCTGGGGCGCGCCGAAGTGTTCGAGTTCGCCAACGAGAACATCTTCGTCAAGATCCTGGATAACGTCCGCCAGCGCGACGTCTACCTCATCCAGCCGACCTGTGCGCCGGTCAACAAGTCGATCATGGAACTGCTGATCATGATCGACGCCTTCAAACGCGCCAGCGCCGGCCGGATCACGGCGGTCGTGCCGTTCTACGCCTACGGCCGGTCGGACAAGAAGGATCAGCCGCGGGTGCCGATCACGGCCCGCCTCATCGCCGACATGCTCCAGGTGGCCGGCGCGGACCGCATCCTCACCATGGACCTCCACCAGGGCCAGATCCAGGGCTTCTTCAGCATCCCCGTCGACGAGCTGACCGCGGTGCACCTCCTCAGCAACTACTTCCGCCGCAAGCATCTGGCCGATCCGGTCGTGGTGACCGACCTGGGCTTCGCCAAGCGGGCGCGGGCCTTCGCCGAGCTGCTCGATGCGCCGCTGGCCATCATCGAGAAGCGGCGTCAGGGCAACCTGGACCGGGCCGAACTGCTCAATGTCATCGGCGAGGTCACCGGGCGGCGGGCGATCATCGTCGACGACGAGATCGACACCGCGGGCACCCTGATGGAGACGGTCCGCGCCCTGGAGAAGGAGGGCGTCACCGAGATCTACGCGTGCGCCACCCACGGCGTGCTGAGCGATCCCGCCGTCGACCGCATCCGCGACTCAGGGCTCCGCGAGGTCGTGGTCACCGATACCGTCCCGCTCCCCCCGGCCAAGCGCATCAGCAAGATCCGGCAACTCTCCGTGGCACCGCTCATCGGCGAGGCCATCCGGCGCATCCACGATGGCGAATCGGTGGGTGCGCTGTTCTCCAGCGAGCTCCAGCTCGTCGAGGAGATGCTGCTCTGGGAGGGCAACGAGCCGATCACTGAGCACGGCGACGGACCGGTGGAGGCAGCGGCCACTCGATGAGCCTGAAGCTTTATCGCCCCGTGGAAGGCGGCCTCGAGCCGCGCCCGGTCCAGCCACGCGACTGGCGCACCCGCCTGCGGGCCGCCCGCTGGTCGCCGGCGCGCCTCGCCAACCCGGAAGCCACCCTGACGAGCCCGCTGCAGGGCGTGCTCTTCTTCGGCGGCCTCGCCGCCCTGACCCTCATCCTCCTGCTGCTGGGCTACCTGACCGGCTTCTGGCCCTGACCATCTCCGACCGGGTCTTCGCGCGGCAGTCCCCTGCCGCCGCGGGGCCTCGGACCGGCCTTGCGTGCGCGACGGCGAACCTGCGGACGCGGTCCGGCCAGGGCTGGCCGCGGGTCAACGCCAGGCGGCCACCGAACCGGGAGATGAGGCCTCTCGGCCTATACTTTCGTTTCCCATGAAGAACCTGTTGTCGCGCTTCACCGGCGGCGGCGAGCGCGAGGTGCGGCGCCTGCACCCGCTCGTCGACGAGATCAACGGCCTGGAGGCCGAGTTCGAGGCGCTGTCGGACGAGGAGATCCGGGAGCGCATGGTCGCCCTGCGGGCGGAGATCCTCGAGGACGCGGCGCCCTCGGAACCCTCGGACGACGAACTCGACCACCCGCAGTCGGAGCGCCGGCGGGAGCTGCGCATCGCACGCGAGAAGGCCGATACGCGGCACCTGCAGAGCGTGCTCGACGATGCCCTGCCCGAGGTCTTCGCGGCGGCGCGTGAGGTCAGCCGCCGGCACCTGGGGATGCGCCATTTCGATGTCCAGCTGATGGGCGGCGTGGTGCTGCACCAGGGCAAGATCGCGGAGATGAAGACCGGCGAGGGCAAGACCCTCGTCGCGCCCCTCGCCGCGGCCCTCAACGCGATGGCTGGCCGCGGCGTCCACGTCGTGACGCCCAACGACTACCTGGCCAAGCGCGACCCGCAGTGGATGGGCCCGATCTTCCACGGCCTGGGCCTGACGGTCGGGATCATCCAGCACGACACGGCGTTCGTGTTCGATCCGGCCTACCGCTCGACCGATGAGCGGACGCAGCACCTGCGCCCGGTCCCGCGCGCCGAGGCGTACGCCGCGGACGTCACCTACGGCACGAACAACGAGCTGGGCTTCGACTACCTGCGCGACAACATGGTCCAGGAGGCCGGCCAGCGGGTCCAGCGGGGCCGCTACTTCGGCATCGTGGACGAGGTCGACAACATCCTCATCGACGAGGCCCGCACGCCGCTCATCATCAGCGGCCAGGCGGCCGAGTCGGAGGACCTCTACTACCAGTTCGCGCGGCTGGTGCCCCGCCTGAAGGAGCGGCCGGATGGGGAGGAGGAGGGCGGCGACTACTTCGTCGACCTCAAGGAGCACGCCGTCTCGCCCACGGAAGAGGGCGTGGCCCACATGGAGCGCCTCCTGAACGTGCCCAACCTGTACGCCGCCGACCCGCGCATGGCCCGCCACTTCGAGCAGGCGCTGCGCGCCCACGCGCTCTACCGGCGTGACCGCGACTACCTGGTCAAGGAGGGCGAGATCGTCATCGTCGACGAATTCACCGGTCGCCAGATGCCCGGGCGTCGCTGGTCCGAGGGGCTCCACCAGGCGATCGAGGCCAAGGAGGGCCTGCGGGTCCAGCGCGAGTCGGTGACCCTGGCGACGATCACCTTCCAGAACTACTTCCGCCTCTACGACAAGCTGGCCGGCATGACCGGCACGGCCGTCACCGAGGCCGAGGAGTTCTACCGCATCTACGGCCTGGACGTGGTGGCCATGCCCACCCATCGGCCGATGATCCGCGACGACTCGCCGGACCTGGTCTACCGCAGCGAACCGGCCAAGTTCGAGGCCCTCATCGACGAGATCGAGGAGCTGCAGGAGGCGGGCCGGCCCGTGCTGGTCGGCACGGTCAGCGTGGAGAAGAGCGAGATCCTCTCCGAGATGCTCAAGCGGCGCGGCATCCATCACGAGGTGCTCAACGCCAAATACCACGAGAAGGAGGCGGAGATCGTGGCCCAGGCCGGCCGCAGCCGGGCCGTGACGATCTCCACCAACATGGCCGGCCGCGGCACCGACATCATCCTGGGCGGCAATCCGGCCGGCATCGCCTCGCAGCAGCTCCATCGCCAGGGCCTCAACCCGGCCGAGGTGGAGCCGGAGGTCTACGAGACCGCCCTGGAGGCGGCGCGCGTCGCATGTGCCGAGGATCACGAACGGGTCGTGGCGGCGGGCGGGCTCCACATCATCGGCACCGAGCGCCACGACGCCCGGCGCATCGACAACCAGCTGCGCGGCCGCGCGGGGCGCCAGGGCGACCCCGGCTCCTCGCGCTTCTTCCTCTCGCTCGACGACACGCTGATGAAGCGCTTCGCCTCTGACCGGGTCGCCTCCCTGATGCAGCGCTTCGGCCTGGAGGACGACGCGGCCATCGAGTCGAACCTCGTGTCGCGCGCCATCGAGAGCGCCCAGGCCCGCGTCGAGGGCTACAACTTCGATCAGCGCAAGCGGGTCGTCGAGTTCGACGACGTCATCAACAAGCAGCGCGAGACGATCTACGCCGAACGCGACAAGGTGCTCCGCAACGAGGATCTGACGGAGACGGTGCGGGCGTTCCTGGACGACGAGATCGGCGCGCTCCTCGACCGCCACCTCATGCCCGACGTCCCGCCCGACGACTGGGACCTTGACGAGCTGTCCAAGGAGCTGGTCGGCCTGGGGCTGGACCCGGCCAGGGTCACGCCCGACGCCCTGTGGGACATGGGCGGCCGGGATGCCATCATGACCGGCCTGCAGGAGCTGGTGGATGCCACGCTCGCGGAGCGCGAGGCGACGCACGGCCCGGACGTCTGGGCCGTCGTCGAGCGGATCGTGCTGCTGCGGGCCATCGACAGCCTGTGGGTCGAGCACCTGACCGAGCTGGACGACATGCGGCGGGGCATCGGCCTGCGGGGCTACGGCGGCGAGGACCCGCTCCAGGCGTTCAAGAAGGTCGCCTTTGCCCTGTACGAGGAATTGCGCGGCTTCATCCGCGAGCAGGTCGCCCACACCATCTTCCGGGTCACGGTCACCCAGCAGCCGACCCCGCCGCCCGAGGCCGCCCAGCCGATGCCCGGGCCGGGGCAGCCGCCGGCGCCGGCCCGTGACGGCACCCTGCCGCCGGCGCAGCCACGGCCAGCGCCGGCCCCGGGGTCTGCGGCGCCGGCGGGCCAGGTGGCGCCCGCCATCGCCGGCCTGCCTGGACGGGCGGCGGCGGCCCCGGCGGGAACGCCGAAGCTGGGGCGCAACGACCCATGCTGGTGCGGCAGCGGGCTCAAGTACAAGAAGTGCCACGGACGCTGACCGGATCGCTCGCCCGGGTGGGCCTGGCGATGGTGGTCGGCACGGTCGGTGTGACGGGCTACGCCGCCTTCCGCATCTGGCAGCAGGGTCAGGTCGATGAGGGCGACCGCCCGGCCGACGCGGTGGTCGTGCTGGGCGCGGCCCAGTACGACGGCGTGCCATCGCCGGTCTTCCGCGCCCGCCTTGACCATGCCCTGACGATCTTCCGGCGGGGCGGGACCAGGTACTTCGTGGTGACCGGCGGGCGGGCCCCGGGCGACCGCTTCACGGAGGCCCAGACCGCCCGCGCATACGCCATCGCCCACGGCGTGCCGGCCGAGCGGATCCTCGACGAGTCGACCGGCCGCGACACCGTGGAGTCACTCACCAACGTGACCGCCGTCTTCCGCGCGCATGACCTGCATAGCGCCATCTTCGTCAGCGACAGGACCCACATGCTGCGGGTGCTGCGGATCGCGTCGGACCTGGGCCTGACGGCCTATGGTTCGCCAGCCACCGACAGCCCCACCGACGCCGACCCGGCCAGCGTGGCCGACGCGATGGTCCACGAACTCGGCGGCCTGGCCCTCTATTTCTTCAGCCACTGAGGCGTTCTTCCCGGGCCTGACCTCTTGAGTCCCGACGGTCCCCTTCGTATACTTCCGAAAACACGCCGGCGGCCCAGCCCGACGGCGTTCGATCTGCCAGGCCCGGCATTCCGCGACGTGACGCACTGCCCAGACGCGGCCGGGAGAGGGAGCGAGGGATCGGGTGAAGTCAGGCGCCGTCGACGACGAATTCGTCGATCTGATCGCCTGCGAGCGTGACTGCCGGACCTGCAGTTACGCCGCGTGGCTGGATTGCGACGGCAACTGCGGCGTCTGCCCTCACAACTCGTACTGCCCCTGCGTGAACCCCGTCGTCGCTCGAAGCAAGACCGCGCTGCGCATCATCGAGCTGCGCCCCGTCCTGCTCCAGGACCTGCGGAACCGCCAGTAGTGGACGCCTCGGCCGTCCGCGACCTGGTCGACCGAGTCCGGGCGACCTCGGGGCGGCTTTGACCTCGACGCCAAGACCCTGACCCTCGCCGGGCTCGACGAGGTCGCGGCGCGGCCCGACCTATGGGCCGACCCGCCGACAGCGCAGCGCACCCTCAGGCGGGCCGAGCGGCTGCGGGAGGAGATCGAACTGTGGCGTGGCCTGGAGCGTCGCGCGGCCGACCTCCTGGAGCTCGCCGAGATGGCCCAGGCAGACCCCGACATCGCCGCCGGCGTCGACGGCGAGTACGCCGCGCTGCTGGCCGACTACGAGCGCCAGCGCACCGATCTGCTGTTCGGCGGCCCGTACGACGAGCGCGACGCGCTGCTGACCATCAGCGCGGGGGCCGGCGGCACCGAGGCGACCGACTGGGCGGAGATGTTGCTGCGGATGTACCTGCGGTGGGCCGAACGGCACCGTTTCGCCACGGAGATCGTGGACCAGCTGGAGGGCGAGCAGGCCGGCCTCAAGAGCGTCACCGTCGCCGTTCACGGGCGGGTAGCCTACGGCTGGCTCCGGGCGGAACGCGGCGTGCACCGCCTCGTGCGCATCAGCCCATTCGATGCCCAGAAGCGGCGCCAGACGACCTTCGCCCTCATCGAGGTGTTGCCCGAGGTGGAGGACGACGCCGAGATCGAGCTCGACTGGGACGAGATCCGAGTCGACACGTACCGCTCCCAGGGCGCCGGTGGCCAGCACGTCAACAAGACCGACTCGGCGGTCCGCCTGACCCACCTGCCGACGGGCATCGTGGCCCAGAGCCAGAACGAGCGGTCGCAGATCCAGAACCGCGAGACGGCCATCAAGGTCCTCAAGGCACGCCTCCTGGAGCGGCGCCTGGAGGAGAAGGAGGCCGAGATGCGGGCCATCCGCGGCGAGCACGTCGAGGCCGGCTGGGGCAACCAGATCCGTTCCTACGTGCTGCACCCCTACCAGATGGTCAAGGACCTGCGCACCCAGGTCGAGACCAGTAACACGAGCGCCGTCCTGGACGGTGACCTGGACGCCTTCATGACCGCCGAGCTCGAGCGCGAGGCCACCGACCAGCCCGGCGGCGGCGCGTGACGGCCCTGACCGAGCGGCCCATGACCCCGGCCGACGTGGGAGCCTGCCTGGGCGTCTTCTACGCCTCGCTCAACGAGCTGTTCGCCCGCTGGAACCAGCCTTCGCTGCCGCCTGACGAGGGCAGCGGGCTGGCCTCCTTCTTCGGCGAGCTGGCCTTCGGCCACGGGGGCCGAGCCTGGGTCGCGGCCCGACCCGACGGGGACCTGGCCGGCTTCGGCATCGCCCTTGAGCGGGAGGCCACGTGGTACCTGTCGTTCCTCTTCGTCGAGCCGGGCATCCAGACCGCCGGTGTGGGACGGGGCCTGCTGCGGCGGCTGCTCCCGAAACCGGGCAGCCCGGCCGCGGCGCCGGGAGCGCTGCATCATACGTGCATCGACGCCCTGCAGCCGATCTCGGCCGGCCTGTACGCCACGTTCGGCATGCTGCCGCGCGTGCCCATCTACGAGGTGTTGGGCCGGCCGCGTCCCGGGGCGCTGGCCCCGCTGCCCGGCGGCATCGTGGCGGTGCCGTTCCACGCGCGGCCGGGGCACACCAAGACGACGGCCGCCCCGCCGGTGGATCCCGCCTCGCTGCCTACCGACCTACTGGCGGAGCTTGACGCCATCGACCGGCGGGTGCTCGGCTGGCGGCGCCGGCAGGACCACCTGGGGTTCATGGCGGACGGCCGCCTGCTGGTGCGCTTCCGCGGCCGTGATGGGGCGCCGCTCGGCTACGGCTACGTCCACTCCAGTGGCCGGGCCGGCCCCATCGCCGTGCGTGACCCTGAGCTCCTGCCGGCGGTGACCGGCGACCTGCTGGGTCGCCTCGAGCCGGGCGGCGCGTGGCGCCTCTACGTCCCCGGCCACTCGACCAGCCTCGTGCCGCTCATCGAGGCCGGACTGCGCATCAACGGCAACCCTGCCCTGTGGTCCGGCAACCACGAAGGCCCGGCCTGGGACGGCTACCTGCCCGCCTCGTTCGCGCTGCTGTAGGCCAGGCATGGTCGAGCACGCGCAGGCGGTCATCATCGGCGGCGGGGTGGGGGGCACGAGCATCGCCTACCACCTCACCGAACTCGGCTGGCGGGACGTGGTCCTGGTCGACCGGGCCGGCCTCACGAGCGGCTCGACGTTCCATTCGGCCGGCCTGGTGGGCCAGCTGCGCAGCACGACGACCCTGACCCGCATGATGATGTACGGCGCGGCGCTCTACCGCTGCCTGAGCGCCGAGACCGGGGTGGACGTCTCGTGGCATGAGGTGGGCTCGCTGCGCCTGGCCAGCACGCCGGCGCGGTTCGAGGAGTTGCAGCGCCAGGTGGGCTGGGCTCGCACCTTCGGCCTGCCGCTCGAGCTGCTGACCACGACCGAGACGGCGGCGCGCTTCCCGCTGATGGATCCGGGCGGGGTGCTCGGGGCGGTGTTCCTGCCGACCGATGGCTGGCTCGATCCGTCCAACCTTGCCCTGGCGCTGGCCGCCGGGGCTCGCGCCCGCGGGGCCCGCATCCTGACCGAGCATCGGGTCACGGCCATCCACGTCGAGCAAGGGCGTGTGCGCGGCGTGACGACCGACCGCGGCGAGATCACCGCTGACGTCGTCGTGAACGCCGCCGGCATGTGCGCCCCCGAGGTCGGCGGCCTCGCCGGCGTCGACGTGCCGCTCATCCCCATGGCCCACCAGTACCTGCTGACGAAGCCCCTCGCCGGCGTCACGCCCGACATGCCCACCATGCGCGACCCGGACAACCTCGTCTACTTCCGCGAGGAGGTGGGCGGCCTGTGCATGGGCGGCTACGAACGCGACCCCGCCCCGTGGGCCCTGGACGGCGTGCCGTCGGACTTCAACGGCCGGCTCCTGCCACCCGACTGGCCCCGCTTCGAAGCCATCATGGAGGGCGCCGTGCGCCGCGTGCCGGCGATGGCCGACGCGGAAGTGACCCGGCTGATCAACGGCCCTGAGGCCTTCACCCCGGACAACGAATTCATCCTGGGCGAGTCGGCCGTGCGGGGCTTCTTCGTGGCCGCCGGCTTCTGCGCTCACGGCATCGCCGGCGCCGGCGGCATCGGCCAGCAGCTGGCCCGCTGGATCGTCGACGGCGAGCCCGAGCTGGACCTGTGGAAGATGGACATCCGGCGCTTCGGGCCGCAGTACCGCAGCCAGGCCTACACGCTCGCCCGGACGTACGAGAACTACGCCACCTACTACGACATCCACTACCCCAACGAGGAACGCCAGGCGGGGCGGCCGCTGCGCCTTCCGCCGGCCTACGAGGAACTGACCGCGCTCGGCGCCGTGTTCGGCGAGAAGTCAGGCTGGGAGCGGCCCAACTGGTTCGCCTCCAACGAAGACGGGGCGGGCGTGGCGACGCGCGCGGAACTGGAGGCCCAGCGGCCGCGTGGCTGGGCCGGCCGGCACTGGTCGACGGCCATCGGCGCGGAGGCCCTCGCCTGCCGTCGGCGGGCGGCCCTCTTCGACGAGAGCAGCTTTGCCAAGATCGAGGTGGCCGGGCCCGGCGCGTGCGCCTTCCTGCAGCGCCTCTGCGCCAACGACATCGACCGCCCCGTCGGCAGCATCGTGTACACCCAGCTCCTCAACCGGCGGGGGGGCATCGAGAGCGACTTCACCGTCACCCGCTGGGGCGAGGACCGCTTCCTGATCGTCACCGGCACGGCCTTCGGCAACCACGACCTGGGGTGGATCCGCCAGCATGTCCCCGCTGACGGCAGCGTGCTGCTGCGCGACATCACGGCGGCCAGGGCCTGCCTGGGGCTGTGGGGGCCACTGGCGCGCGACATCCTCGCGCCCCTCACGCGCGACGACCTGAGCGACGCCGCGTTCCCCTACCTCACCGCCCGGGAGATCACGATCGGCAGCGTGCCGGCGCTCGCGCTTCGCGTGACCTACGTGGGCGAGCTGGGCTGGGAGCTGTATCCGCCGAGCGAATACGGGCGAACGCTGTGGCGGACGATCTGGGCGCAGGGGCGACCCGCCGGCCTCGTGCCCGGGGGCTACCGGGCCATCGACGCGCTGCGCCTGGAGAAGGGCTACCGGGTGTGGTCCAGTGACATCACGCCGGAGGAGACCCCCGACATGGCTGGCCTGGGTTTCGCCGTCCGCATCGACAAGACCGGCGGGTTCATCGGCCAGTCCGCGCTGCGGGCCGCGCGCGAGGCCGGGCCTCCGTCGCGTCGCCTGCGCTGCCTCGTGCTCGACGACCCGCGCTCGATCGCCCTGGGCAACGAACCGGTGCGCGTCGACGGCCAGGTGGTCGGGCGCGTCACCTCGGGTGGCTTCGGGTACGCCGTCGAACGGAGCATCGCCTACGCCTACCTGCCCGTCACGCACGCCGGCTTCGGCACGCGCGTGGAGGTCGACGTCTTCGGCACCTGGGTCGGCGGGGCCGTGACGCGCGAGCCGCTGTACGACCCGGGCAACGAGCGCGTCCGGGCGTGACGGATCCCGCAGGGGCCGCCACCTTCGGCACGGCCTGGAGTGCCGGCCTGCGCCGCGGAAGCGAGGCGGAGCTGCGACGCTGGCTGGGACTGGCCCTGGCGATGTGCGATGAAGCCGACACGATGGCCCTGACCGGCTTCCGCCGCGAGCTCGAGATCACCACCAAGCCGGACCGCAGCCTGGTCACCCAGGTGGACCAGGCCATCGAACGCCACCTGCGGGAGCGCATCCTGGGCGCCCACCCGGATCACGGGCTGATCGGGGAAGAGGAAGGCGAGACGCGCCCCGACGCCGCGGTGTGCTGGTACGTGGACCCCATCGACGGGACCCACAACTTCATCCGCGGCGTACCCCTCTTCGGCACCCTCCTGGGCATCAGCCGCGACGGCGAGATGCAGGTGGGCGTGGTCTCCGCCCCGGCCCTTCGCCAGCGCTGGTACGCCTGGCGGGGGGGCGGCGCGTGGGTCACCGGGTCGCCCGGCGCGCCTGCACCCGGCCCGCGACGGATCCACGTTTCGGCGATCACACGCCTGGCAGACGCCCAGCTGGTCTACAGCTCGCCGACCGACATCGAACCCGAAGCGCCCGGCTTCCGGGCGCTGGTGAGCCGGGCCTGGCGGGACCGCGGCTTCGGCGACTTCTGGGGCTACTCCCTCGTCGCGGAAGGAGCGGCAGAGGCGATGATGGAGGTGGGCATGCACGCCTGGGACCTCGCCGGCCCCCTGGTCGTCCTTGAGGAGGCCGGCGCTCGCGTCACCGATTTCGACGGCCGGCGCACCATCGACGGGTCCACGATGCTCGCCTCCAACGGCCTCCTGCATGACGAGCTGCTGGCCGGCCTGCGCCCCTGAGACGCGGACGGGTCACTTGCAGTCGAGGCCGCGGGCGGGCACGGTGAGGTCGAGCAGGTACGCGTTCACGGGCGTGTCGATGCACGGTGTGCCCAACCCATATGAGCCGTGCCCCTCCCCGGTCCGGGTCAGCAGGACGCCGGAACTGAGCTCCCTGGCCAGGGCCACGGACCAGGCGTAGGGCGTGGCCGGATCGCCGGTGCCGCCGATGACGAGGATGGGTGGCGCACCGGGCGCGGTGATCGGTGCCGGCGCCGAGGTCGGGTGGACGGGCCAGAACGCGCAGGTCAGCCCGCTGGCGGCCAGGACGCGCCCGACGCGCGGGGCGGTCCTGGTGAGCTGCTGGGCCAGCGTCATGTAGGCCGCCGGGTCGGTGGGAGCCGGCTCGTCCGCGCAGTCGATGGCGTTGTTGGCCTCGACCTCGTTGCTGTACTCCCCGTCGGGCTTGCGGCCGTTCAGGGCGTCAGCCGTCTCCAGGAGGAGCGAGCCGTCGCCGCGGGCCGCGAGTTCCAGCGCCTGGGCGAGGTAGGGCCAGCCGAAGCCCGGGCTGTACAGCGCGCCCAGGATCGCGTTCCAGGCCATACCCGCCGTGGCCGCCCGGCCGCCGCCCACCAGCGGTGCGGGGAGCGGCTTGCGATCCAGCGCGGCGATGAGGCGGTCGAAGATCCGGCCGGACGCCCCGCCTTCGTGGAACTCACAGCCGGGGTTCGCTGCGCACGAGGCGAGGAACCGGTCCAGCGCGCCTTCGAAGCTGGCCGCCTGGCCGCGCAGGCGGCCCATCAGGTCGAGGGCCGGATCGACCGCCGCGTCGAGCACCAGCGCCCGCACATGATCGGGGAAGAGACCGGCGTAGGTCGCCCCCAGGAACGTGCCGTACGAGTAGCCCACGTAGGTCAGCTTCGGGTCGCCGAGGGCCGCCCGCAGGAGGTCCATATCGCGGGCCGCGGAGACGGTCGAGACGTCGCCCAACAGCGGCCCTGCGGCGGTGCCGCAGGCCGCGGCGAAGGTCCTGTCGGCGGCCTCAAGGGCGGTCCACTGGGCCGTGTTCAGGGGGTCCGGATCGACCGAGAGGTAGGCCTCGAGGTCGGCCTGGCAGCGGACCGGCGTGCTGAGGCCCACGCCCCGCGGATCGAAGCCCACGATGTCGAACCGTTCGCGGATGGCGGCCGGGAAGATCGTGGTCGCATCCTGGCGCACGAAGTCGACGCCCGACGCGCCGGGCCCGCCGGGATCCGTCACCAGCGAGCCGATGCGGAGGGCGCCATCCGTCGCCGGCAGGCGGATGAGGCTGATGTGCGCGACGGCCGGCCCGCCCCTGGCATAGTCGAGCGGCACGCTGAGCGTGGCGCACTCGAACGGGGCGCCGCAGTCGGTCCACGCCAGGGGCGCCGACGGCCGCACGGTGGCTGTGCTCGCCGACGGCCCGGCGGCCGTGGTCGAAGGCTGCGACGGGGTCGTCCGGACCGGGCTGGCGCAGCCCGCGACGAGGGCCAGGGCCAGGAGGACCGCTGCCGGCCGCCATCGAGCGCGCCGCGAGGTCGCCATCACGCCGCGCAGCATACGGAGGTGCGGGATTCGTGCGCGTGGCGCGAGTCGTGCACGACATCCGCACATTTACCCCTTGCGCCGGTGCACCGCCGTCCCTACACTCCGCTGCCATTCCCGCTGCCCGGAGGGGGCGCGGGGACGAAGGCTCGTGGGCGTGCCGGCAGGTGGGGCCGCAGCACGCCGCGCTGGCACAGGAGGGTGATCGTGACGATGCAACCGGGCGTCGCGCCGGCCGACCAGGCCGCCCAGGACGACGCCCATCTTCGCTCCCTGGGCATCGCCCCCGAGCTGAAGCGGTCGCTCGGGTTCCTGTCGAACTTCGCCGTCGCCTTCAGCTACATCTCGGTCTCCACCGGGACGTACACCCTGATCGCGCTGGGCCTCCTCGCCGGAGGGCCAGCCTTCTTCTGGTCATGGCCGCTGGTGATCATCGGCCAGCTCTTCATCGCCATCAACTTCGCCGAACTGGCCAGTCACTTCCCCGTGGCAGGGTCCATCTACCAGTGGTCCAAGCGGCTCTCCAACCGGACCCTGGGCTGGTTCACCGGCTGGTTCTACTTCTGGGCCGGCGTGATCACCGTGACGTCGGTCGCCGCCACGGTGCCGCTCGTGCTCGGCTCGATCCTCGGCGTCAACGGGGCCACGACCTACGGGCCGCTGACGTGGAACACGTGGGTCGCCCTGGCGGTCCTGGTCATCACCACGATCATCAACGCCTACGGCATCCGCCTGCTGTCGATCCTCAACAACATCGGCGTGGCGGCGGAGATCCTGGGCATGCTCGTGTTCGGGCTCATCCTGCTGATCTTCTACAACCACCAGCCGTTGTCGATCCTGACCACGACCGCCGGCACGGAGAGCACGACCGGGGGGAACTACCTGCCCGTCTTCGCCGTGGCGGCCTTCATGTCGCTCTTCGTGGTGTATGGGTTCGACACCGCCGGCACCTTCGGCGAGGAGACGGTGGGGGCCAGCCGCCATGCCCCGCGCGGCATCCTCAGCGCCATCATCGTGTCGGGGATCATCGGCGGCGTCTTCCTCCTGGCGATCATCCTCTCGACCAAGGACATCACCGGCGAGATCGCCGCAGCGACCGCGTACTACGCGGGCACGGGCGGCAGCAACCCCATCGCCGACGCCATCGTCGGCAACATGGGGGCCGACCTCGGCAACATCTACCTGGTCGTCATCCTGGCCGCCGTCTTCGTCTGCACCCTGGCCATCCAAGGGGCCACGACCCGCCTCATGTTCTCCATGGGCCGCGATCGGCGGATGCCCGGTGGATCCCTCTGGGGCAAGGTCAGCCCGTCCTTCAGGACCCCCGCCAACGCCGCCATCGCCGTGGGGGTCCTGGCCGCCATCCCGATGCTCATCAGCAGCAGCGCCGGGATCATCGCCATCGCCGCCACCGGCACGATCTACCTCAGCTACTTCCTCTGCAACATCGGCGTCCTGGTCGCTCGCCTGCGCGGCTGGCCGCACCAGAAGGCCGCCTTCAACCTCGGCGGCTGGGGCATGGTGGTCAACATCCTCGGCCTGATCTACGGCGGCGTGATGCTGGTCAACTTCGCGCTGTGGCAGTACGGCGCCTTCGGCGACTGGGGCAACGCCCTGCGGGCCAACACGAACCCGACCATCGACAGCCTCTCGATCTTCGGCATCTCGCTGTCGAGCCTGCCCCAGCTGCCCCTGTACGAGACGTTCCTGGCCCTCATCCTGGTGGTCGGGGTCGTCTATTACGCGGTCGCGTTGCGAGGCCACATGGGCACCCGGGAGGCGGCCGACACGGCCACCGGCGAGACGGCCATCGCCTAGGCCGCGTCGGCGGCGCGGCATGTCCGGGGGGCCGGTCAGCGGGGAGCTCCTCACCGGGGAGCTCCGTACCACCCTGGTGGCCGCGCTTCAGCGCGTCCCGGAGTTGGCCGGCCGCGACCTCGTCCTGACCACGCTCTCGGGTGGCATCACCAACCGTAACTTCCGGGTCGACGCGGACGGCGGCCTGGATGCACCCGGGGGCGACACCGTCGTCCTGCGCCTGGGCGGCAACGACACCCACCTGCTGGGCATCAGCCGCGAGGTGGAGCACGCGGCGACCGTGATGGCCGCCGGCGTCGGCGTGGGCCCCGAGGTGGCGGCCTACATCCGGCCGGAGGGCTACCTCGTGACCCGTTTCATCGTCGGCGGGCCCATCACCGACGACGCGGTGCACGAGGCGGCCACCATCCGGCGCGTCGCCGACTCCATCCGGCGCGTCCACGACGGGCCGGCCATCCCGGGCATCTTCGTGCCGTACCGCATCGGCGAGGCGTATCGTGCGCTGGCCGCCTCACGCGGCGTGGCGATCCCGGATGCCTACGAGCGGGCTGAGGCGGTCGTGCGACGCGTGGAACGCGCCTGCGTCGCCGCGCCGCTGCCCATGCAGCCATGCCACAACGACCTGCTCAACGCCAACTTCATCGACGACGGGGTCCGGATCCGCATCGTGGACTGGGAGTACGCGGGCATGGGCGATCCCTTCTTCGACCTCGGCAATTTCAGCGTCAACCACGGCCTGGACACGGACGAGGACGAGGTGCTGCTGGCGGCGTACGAGGGGTCCGTGCGGCCGGAGCGCCTGGGCCGCCTGACGCTCATGCGGGTCGTGTCGGACTTCCGCGAGGGCACCTGGGGCGTCCTTCAGCAAGCCATCAGCACGCTGGACGTGGACTTCCATGCCTACGCCGCGCGGCACTTCGAGCGCCTCCTGAGCCAGGCTGCCACGCCGCGCTTCGAGCAGGCGCTGGTCCAGGTGACCGCCTCGGGCGACACGGTCGCGTAGGTCGGGGCGTCTGGTCGGCCCGGCCGGCGCCTGTGCTACCCTCGCGCCGCCGTGACCGCAACGCTCGAGCCGCCGGCCGTCACGCCGCGACCACCGGAACCGGACGCCCTCCGTGCCTCGCTCGTGCTGCACGACGTGAGCATGGTCTACCCCAACGGGAAGCGCGCCCTGGTGGACGTGGACCTGGTCGTGCCGCGCGGCGACTTCGTCTTCCTCGTCGGCCCTTCGGGTGCGGGCAAGACGACGCTGATCAAGCTGCTCATCCGGGATGAGGTGGCGACGACCGGCGCGGTGCTGCTGGCCGGCCAGGACCTGGCCCACCTGCCGCGGCGCCAGGTGCCGCTGATGCGCCGCCGCATCGGGATCGTGTTCCAGGACTTCAAGCTGCTGCCCAGCAAGACCGTGCGCGAGAACGTGGCCTTCGCCCTCGAAGTGACGGGCACACCGCGCCAGCAGGCGGCGCCGGTGGTCGAGCGGGTCCTCGCCCTCGTGGGGCTGACCGGCCAGGCCGCGCAGCGTCCGGCGCAGCTGTCGGGCGGGGAGCAGCAGCGCACGGCCATCGCCAGGGCCATGGTCCACGACCCCGAGATCATCATCGCCGACGAGCCCACGGGCAACCTGGACCCGCTCATCAGCTGGGAGATCCTGCAGCTCCTGCTGCGCATCAACGAGCTCGGCACGACCGTCCTCATGGCGACCCACAACGCCGAGGTGGTCACCGCCCTGCGGCGCCGCGTGGTGGCCCTGGAGGAGGGCCGCGTGGTGCGCGACGAGGTGGGCGGCTATCACCGGCAGTACTGAGCCGAACGTGGGCGACGGGATCCCGCCGTGCTGACCTTCACCGCGTTCTCCGTGCGCCGGGCCCTCCAGGGCCTGTGGCGCAACCGCGTCATGAGCCTCGCGGCGACCGTGACGATGGTCCTCATGCTGCTGCTCCTGGCCGGCCTGCTGATCGTGCTGTCGGGCCTGCAGGCGGGCCTCTCGTTCGTGGAGCAGAAGGTCGACGTGCAGGCGTACCTCTACGACGGGGTGCCGCCCGACCGCGTACAGGCCCTCATCGGGCAGGTGCAGGCGCTGCCAGAGGTCTCGGCCGTGACCTACACGACCAAGGAGCAGGCGCTGGCCGACTGGCAGGCCACGCTGCGCTCACGCGGCCAGCAGGACCTCACCGCCGTCACCGGCACCAACCCGATCCCCGCCAGCATCAACGTCAAGCTGCGGGAACCGGGCGTCTACGGCACGGTCGTCGACGTCCTCAAGGCCGCCACGGGCGTGGTCCAGCGGGTGGACGAGACGCAGCAGGTCGTGGACGCCCTCATCACCATCACCAACGTCCTCCGCACG
>Ga0187779_10001179_pt1 | contig 16379 bp, 13 predicted proteins | sample 1015_Q2_SP10_10__FD_132435 | JGI IMG/M metagenome (GOLD analysis project Ga0187779, IMG submission 132435) | Tropical peat soil microbial communities from peatlands in Department of Meta, Colombia - 1015_Q2_SP10_10_MG | ecosystem: Environmental > Terrestrial > Soil > Wetlands > Peat | place... | reverse complement strand
TTTGGTACGGCGTCGGCCGAGGGTTGTCCCCACTCGATCGATTGCGCCTGGAGGTGGGCCGCCGCTCCGATCAAGACCTGAGCCCGGTGCAGGCACAACGTGTACCGCGCGAAGTGCGGCCCTTAGTCGACGCCATCAACGCACTATTATCGCGCCTGGACAGCGCGCTAGCTGCTCATCGGCGCTTTGTGGGCAACGCCGCGCATCAATTGCGTACGCCGCTGGCCGGGCTTCACACCCAGGCCGAGCTGGCGCTGCGCGAGAGCGACCCCCAGGCGGTACGCCGATCGCTGGAGCAACTTCACGAAGCCGCAGGCAGGGCCGGCCACCTGGTCAATCAGCTGCTTTCGCTCGCCCGGCTGGAGCCGGGAAGCCGACGCTCGCCACAGGTCGAGTCACTGGATCTTACCGAGCTGGCACGTGACACGACGGCGCGCTGGGTACCACGAGCGTTGGCGCGGGGCATCGATCTCGGGTTCGAGGGCGCGCACTCTCAAGCACACGTGCGCGCGAACCGCATTCTGCTCGAAGAGCTGCTGGGGAACCTGATCGACAATGCGATCCGCTACACCCCGGACGGTGGGGAGGCCACCGTGCGCGTGGAACTCAACGCGGGTACGGCCGTGCTCAGGGTGGAAGACAATGGGCCGGGCATTCCCGAGGACGAGCGCGCAAGCGTGCTGGAGCGTTTTCACCGCGGCAACGCGGCGCTACAGAGGTCGGGTAGCGGTCTTGGCTTGGCGATCGTTCGCGAGATCGCCGCCACGCACGACGCTGATGTACGCCTCGAAGTGGGCGAAGCGGGCTGCGGTACGCGCGTGAGCGTTGCCTTCCCTCTGGCAGAAGCGTAGGCCAGCGTTTACGCTTCCCACGCGTTCCTCAGCCGAATACCAGACGCCGTGCCCCGCGGATGAGCAGAGGTGCGGCCAGCTTCTGGATGGTTCGGTTCAGTCGTAGCGGCTGCAATACCATCTGCACCGCCATGCGGTACGGGTAATGGGGACGCAAGCGCTCTCGCACTTGCTGCATGAACGCCGCGAAGTGCTCGTCGCGGAACGCTCCCCCCGGATGTCGCATGAGCCAGGCATGCTTGAAGCCCACATACGCGTCCTCTTGCTCTGCCTCGGTAAAGCGCTTGTATAGTGCGCGCAGAACACTCAATCGGCCAACCCGCTCCTGCGCCTGGTAAGCCTGATAGAAGCTGCGAAAGTAGTTGTAGTGGCGCACCTCATCGCGCCGTATCAGGCCCGCAAGCCTCTCGAGCACGGGCTCGCGCGCACAGGCCTCCACCGTCGCATAGAAGGTCGCGGTTCCTGTCTCTACGACGCAGCGGGCCGCCATTTCCAACGTCCGGCTGTCTTCCAGCTGCTCGAGCGTGCAGAGTCGAGAGTATTCCTGCAAAAATCCGGCGTACGCCTGCTCCCAGGTGAGATCGGGCCAGACCGCCTCGACGTAGGCGCGTAGCGCCTGGCCATGTTGGAGTTCCTCCGACTGCCAGCGCTTGGCCAACCAGTCTCGCGCGACCGGATCGGGAAAGTGACGGACCAGGTTGCCCGTATAGACATCAGCCGCTGTTTCGATAAAGGAGGCGCCTGCAACGAGATAGAACGTGAACCAGTCGTCCCGCACCAGGTTGTGTTCGATGCGACTCAGGTCGAGATCGGCTATGGTCCAGCGACATGCATCGGTATGCCCCCCTCGGCTGATATCCGCTGTCATGCGTCGAGGTCCTCCTTGTTCAGATGAGTGCGTTGCGCACCGGTCGATCAAGTTTGCGGAGCGCTTGCAGCTAACTTCCCGCCCGAGCGACCGCAGGAGCGGGCGAGCCGAGCTCAAGGTCGTCAGCCCGCATCCGCTCTTCTTCACGCTGTTGCAGAGCCCACATTTGGGCGTAAATTCCAGCGATTTCTAACAGCGCACGGTGCGTGCCCCGCTCGACGATCCGGCCGCGGTCCATGACAAGGATCTGGTCCGCATCGACGATAGTCGAGAGCCGATGCGCGATCACCAGCGTCGTTCGCTCGCGGGCTATGTGCGCCAGCTCCGCTTGGATCGCCTTCTCGGAGTGAGAGTCCAACGCCGAAGTGGCCTCGTCAAACACAAAGATCTTCGGATCTTTCAGGATCGCGCGCGCAATGGCTACCCGCTGCTTTTCTCCGCCAGAGAGCTTCAGCCCGCGCTCGCCCACCATCGTGTCGTATCCTTGCGGCAGGCTCTGGATGAACTCGTGGATATGGGCTGCGCGCGCTGCTTGAACCACTTCTTCGCCCGAGGCTTCCGGGCGTCCATAGCGAATATTGTAGAACACCGTGTCGTTGAACAGCACCGTGTCCTGAGGAACGATGCCGAGGGCAGCCCGCAGACTGGTCTGAGCGACATCCCGCACATCCTGACCGTTGATCGTGATGCGTCCGCTGCTCACATCGTAAAAGCGGAACAGAAGTCTCGAAAGAGTCGATTTGCCGGCCCCACTGGGGCCGACTACCGCTATGGTCCTGCCCGCCGGAATCTCGAAGCTCACGTCGTACAGGATCTGCCGCTGCGGCTCATAGCCGAAGCTGACGTGCTCGAAGCGCACTGACGCGGCGCCAGCCACCAACGCCGGCGCTCGCGGCTGGTCCTCAACCTCCCGGTTTTCCCGCAGCAGGCGGAACATCTTGTCCATATCCGCCAGCGACTGCTTGATCTCGCGATAGACCATGCCCAGGAAATTGAGCGGAATATATAGCTGAATCAGCAGGCCGTTGATCAACACGAGGTCGCCCAGCGTGAGGGTCCGGTTCACCACTCCTTGCGCCGACAGGATCATGAGCAGCGTCACAGCGACCGCGATGATGGCGCTCTGTCCGATGTTGAGCACGCCAAGCGAAGCCTCATTCTTGACCTCCGCCGACTCGTATTGCTTCAAATTCTCATCGTAACGGCGCGCCTCGAATTCCTCGTTGTTGAAATACTTGACTGTTTCGTAGTTGAGCAGGCTATCGATCGCCCGCGAGCTTGCTTTAGAATCGAGCTCGTTGGCGCGACGCCGGATCTCCATGCGCCACTCCGTTACGCCGAACGTGAAGCCGAGATAGACCGCGACTGCGGCGAACGTGATGGCGGCAAAACGCCAATCGAACTTGGACAACAGGACGGCGGCTACCAGGCTGAATTCGAGGATCACCGGAATGATCGAGAACAGCATGTAGGAGAGCAGCGTCGAGATACCGCGCGTACCGCGGTCGATATCGCGTGATACCCCGCCCGTCTGGCGCTCCAGATGGAAGCGTAGCGACAGCGAGTGAAGATGTCGAAACACCTGCAAGGCAACGCGACGAATGGCACGTCTCGCAACCCGCACGAACACGATATCGCGCAACTCCGCGAACAGAGTATTGGAAGCACGCAGCAAACCGTACACGATCAGCAGCGACAGCGGTAGTACGGCCGCGGCCTGCGTGCTGCTCAGTCCGTCCACAATCTCCTTCATCACCAGAGGTACCGCGACATTGGCAAGCTTGGCGGTCACCAGAAACGACAGAGCCACGATGACACGACCCTTGAATTCCCAAAGGTAGGGGAGCAGTGCGCGGATGGTGTTCCAGCCCCCCGGCTCGGGTGGAGGCGAGGAAAGCATTGTCATGGGTGATGGCGGATCGAAACGCATACCGGTATTACCGGGATTAAGATTAACATCTGAGCGTAGAGGTGGGGTCCGGATCAGGAATCCTAAAGGCCTCGGCAGGCATTGCCGGGGATTCCGGTTGGGCGAAGCAGGAAGGGATCCGAGCGTGTCGGATTCTGCCGCTGCTTTGCTGAATCGCCGATTCGTATAATTCGACACACGCGGCGAAGGTTGCCCGCGGCAAGGGGAGCGTAATTCGATGAAATCCAGAATGAACAGGCAGCGGGGCCTCAGCCTGATAGGGTGGATGATTTCGATTCTGGTGGTGGGCCTGTTGCTGTTTGCCGGCTATCTCTGGTTGATGTTGACTTGGAGCTATTCGAGTGGCGAGCGGGCGGGATGGGTGCAGAAGCTATCCAAGAAGGGATACATCTGCAAGACGTGGGAGGGAGAGATGGCGATGGTATCACTGCCCGGGTCCATCCCCGAAAAGTTTCTCTTCACCGTAAATGACGAGCAAGTCGCGCAACGCATTCACGCGGTGATGGGGAAGCGGGTATCGGTGGATTACGAGGAACACATCGGACTGCCGACTTCTTGTTTCGGAGACACGCGACATTTCGTGAAAGATGTGAGGGTGATCGAGGACACGCCCGCCCCGCTGCCCATCCCAGGTGCCACAACCGAACGGGGTTCAGGTGCCCAATAGCGGTCGCCTGCGTCATGGCGTCCCAAAACGCTCACCGCGATTCAGTGTCCGTGGATCTTATGGGACTCGCACCCACGGCGCGGGCGCGGTGTTGCTGGAGGAGCTACAGCCTACCTGGGCGGGCGCACTGCTCAACGCTCACGCGCCGCATCGTGGAACGCTTTGCGGACTGGCGAAAGAACATACTCGAGAACGCTGCGCTCGCCGAGCGCGATCTCCGCATCCACCTGCATTCCCGGCGTAAGTGGGTAGCGCACGTTGTCTGACTCGAGCATCTGTGCGTTAAGCTCGACGATGCTGCGGAACCTGTAGCCCGCTGCAGGGGTCATCTTTGCGTTCCGTTCTTCCTGCTCTGTAGCGTCAGCGCTCACATGCTTGACCACACCGTCTATCATTCCGTACTTCTGAAACGGATAAGGGCGAATCTTGAGGCGTACGGTCTGCCCTTCGCGCACGAATCCGCGATCCTCGTTGCCAAGCCAGACTTCAGCGCGCAACGGTTCGCCCGCTGGCACGATGGTCAACAAGACGGTGCCTGGCTGCAGGACAGCTCCCTCGGTATGAGTCGCCAGGTCCTTGACGATTCCATCTTGGGGCGCCTTGAGCTCAAGACCTTCCTGCCGGATGGATTGCTTTTGCCATTCTTGCTCAGCCTTCTCGAACTGCGCAGTGGCCTCGACACGCTCGTTGTACAGCTGCTGCCGGTAGTTCGACTCCAGCTCCGCAAGGCGCTTCTCTGACTGCTGGATCGTGGCGCGCAGGCCAGCGATCGAATGCCGCTGGGCTTTCAATTCCTGTTCCGCCTCGATCCTGACGCGTCGACGGTCCTCAGCCTGCAGACGGCCTGCGAAGCCTTCCTTATGCAGTTGTCCCCAAGAGCGCTCCTGATCTTGATAGATCGGCAGCGTCTGCCTTAGCTTCGCTTCGGTCTCAAGGGCAGCTCGAAGGTCCTGCTGCGCTTTCGCCAGAGCGGCCTTTTCGGTATCCAATGCGTCCAAGTGAGCCTGGCGCCGCGCATGATACTGAGCCAACACTTGCGAGAACAGTGCGGCGGGATCGTCCGCCTCATGCTTTGGTTCGACGCCCGCAAGCTCTGCATCGATGCGCCGCAGGCCAAGACCGGCGAGCTGCCGCTGAGCAAGCAGCTGCTTGCTATCCGCGTTCGACATCTGTGGATCCATGCGGACCAGCACCTGACCGGCTCTGACCGTATCTCCCTCGCGCACCAGGATCTCCTTGATGATCCCTGCGTCGGCTGGCTGCACCACCTTGACATAGCTCACCGGAACAAGCCGGCCTGACGCGACCGCGATAATGTCGAGCCGCCCGATGATGGACCACACAGCCAACCCACCCAGCAACGCAGCGAGCGCGTAGAGAACAACGCGAGGTAATGGCGATGGCGGTTCGCGCTGCAAGCGCAGAATCGCCGGAGAGAAGTCCACCGCGTCCGCGCTCAGCACCTGCACAAAGGTACGCACGAGTCCGCCCCGTAACTGGTCAGGACAGCTTGACCAGCCCTTCCCTCAGCTTCGAATCGCTGTGTACGGGCTGCGCCTGCTTGCCAAACTGATTCGAGCCCACATTGTCCCGCGCTGCAGCGACTCCTATGCCGGCCAGCGTTCCATCGACTCCGTACTGGTAGGCGAGATCGCCGCCGAGTACGGCGTCAGATGAGCTCAAGTGGAACTGCGTCATGGCGTTCGTCAGTGCCCAGCTGGACGTACCATGGTTACCGTGGCGAGCCGTGTCGAACGCGTTCACGAGTGACTTGAAGTCGTAGGTATCAATATGCGCTGGGTCGAGTCCGGTTCCCTCGCTTACTACTTGCAGAGTTGTGATGGCCTGATACTTCTGCCCCTTGTACCACTTCTCGAGCGTGATGCGTTCATGGCCCCCTACATCCAGAATCAGGTCGTTGCCGGAGCGACGCAGACTTAAATCCTCATAGCGAATCCCGCCACCAAGCGACAGGGTGCTTGTGCTCCCCCTCCCGCTGCTGACCACGTCGCGGCCATCCCCGCGGTTGAACGCGATGACATCGTAGCCACCGCCGAGGTACAGGTGATCCCTGCCTTTGCCGCCCACCAGCAACGAGTTGCCAGAACCATCGATCAGTACGTCATTTCCGGCTCCTCCATCGAGCAAACTATTGCCCGAAGTGTCGCTGAGTCGATCGTTGCCGCTGCCGCCTTGTAGCAGGTCTACGCCTTTGCCGCCGTTCAGATGATCGTTGCCGGCGCCACCCCGCAACACATCGTCCCCGTCGCGGCCTGAAAGCCGGTCGTTCCCCTTCGCGCCGCTGATATCGTCGTCGCCCGAGGTGCCATACAGGCGGTCGTTGTGTCTGGTCCCCCTGATAGTTCGACCGGGTTCCGGTGCCGGGCCGGGAGACGTAGGCTCAGTCGGAACGGGATCGTTCTGAGTCGAATCCACCGGCGGTGGCGAGGGATCGCTCGGTGCTGAGTCTACCGGCGGTGTCGGATCGCTCGGAGTTGACGGGTCACTTGGCGCGGAGTCCACCGGCGGCACCGGGTCGCTTGGCGTCGAGGGATCGCTCGGTGCTGAGTCTACCGGCGGTGTCGGATCGCTCGGAGTTGATGGGTCACTTGGCGCGGAGTCCACCGGCGGCACCGGGTCGCTTGGACTCGAGGGGTCGCTCGGTGCTGAGTCTACCGGCGGTGTCGGATCGCTGGGAGTTGACGGGTCGCTTGGCGCGGAGTCCACCGGTGGCACGGGATCGCTCGGGGTCGGCGTTGGCTGCGCCTCATCGGTGAAGAGCGTACCGGTCAGTGCGTAGCTGTGCGCCGCGTCACCGCCCGCTGCCAGTGACGACACCTCGCCTGAGGCCAGGGTCATCAACGAGACGGCGACGGATGGATCAGCCACGGAAGGGTCCGAGAAAGCCGCGCCTACGAGACTAGCTAGATCGTAGACTTTCGCGGCACCGTCGGCATCGAAGAATTGGACGCGGTCGATGGTTTCATCGATTCTCGACGCCATTCCACTCCAGGGGTCGAACCACGGAATTGTGATGGTGTCGGTGATCGAAGCGTCTGTGCCGAGAATGCCCAGGGTGAGGTTGCCAGTCGATGGATCAACTGAAGCGACCAGATCGGAGGGAGCCACATCCTTGCCAAACGAGATCGTGTCGACGCCGCTGCCATCCCAGTCCTGATTGTCGATCGTGACTGAGCCGTCACCGCGGTTGAAGCTATACACGTCGTCACCGGCGCCGCCGGACATGAAGCCGCCGCGCGCGCCCGCTGCCATGACGTCGTTGCCGTCTTCTCCGTAGATGATGTCGTTGCCCGAGCCACCGCTGATGACATCGTCTCCGGATCCGCCGAAGAGCTGATCGGCACCGGCACCTCCATCTAATTTGTCGTTTCCGTCACCGCCCATGAGCGTATCGTCGCCGAGGCTGCCGTGCAGGAAATCGCTTCCTTCGGTGCCGAGCTGAGTTCCCATGACGCCCTGGTTCGGAAGGGCGAGCAGGTCGGCCAGACTCGCAGTGGATCCGTCGTCGAATTGGAACTGCATGTTGATCACCGGCGGAGCCGACGTATCACCGGCCACCGCCTGCGTGCCCGTCAGGCCGAACACTATTCCAGCTTCGTTATTCACCGCCACAGCGAACTGCACCGGCGTGCTGTGCGGCGTGCCAAAGTCTGCAGTCGCTCCCACCTGTAGCGCAATATCGCTCAGCTTTATTCCCGGCCCAAACTGGATAACATTGCTCACTGGCGTGTTGATCCAGTCGATCAATGCTGTGAACGCCGCCCGGGCTGCATCAGGATCGACGGTCCCGGGTACATAACCAGTACCCCATACATATTGCTGATGCATACCGCTCAGCGTCGAGGAGATGTCATAAGGCAGTGCGTCGAGCAGGCTCTGGTTAGCGGTCGCAAAGTAGCTGTTCGTGTAGCCGGACGCCTTGGACGTCGAGAGTTCCTGCAGACCCTGCTCGGCGGCCGTCAGGAACTCCGCGTACTGATAGGTCCGTGGAAGAGCGAAACCGACCGAGTCGACACCGTCGCCCAGCTGATAGTTGATCGTATTCACGCTGTCAGTAGCGTTGATCGTCTCGTTTGCCATGATCGACCTCCAGTAGAGCCGCTAACTCGGTTTACACTCGAAACGCCGAACTGCGTTCGATGATGCCAATTGGTTCGGGCGATGTGCGTTCGCCGAACACATGACCTTCGGCGCGGCGCGATTTAGCTCTGGGAAAGATGTGTTAAGTAACTTGATCTGTTTCGTCTGCCGGCAAGTACGAAAGGTCACGAATTCCTTTCATCATTACACGATGTCTCCGCCGGCAGACAGGATGCCGCAAGCTAGATGCCACGCACCACGCGTGTGTCAAACGCTTTTACTTGGCGACACCTCTGGCATCGCGCGCGAGACAGTCGCGAAGCGCTGGTGTCAAGTCCAGCTGCAATTCGTTGTAAGGTCGGAGAAAGCCCCAGGAGGAGCGATCCGATAAGCCAGGAGAGAAGTGTTCGGTGCAACGCGGCCCGGAGTGGCTCGATGCTGTCGTCCTATTTGCGATCCAGCGTGGCGCCGCTGCGGGTTGTACTCTGGACGCGCAATGTCAGCGGTGCCGTATTTCGCAAGCCCCATGCCAGCAACTATTTGAATCTGTTAACTGTTATAGGCGCTACCTTGAACCGCGGAGAGGGCGTCCTCGGGCGCTTCGCCATGACGTCGCGGGGCTAACGCAAGCGGGCGGACCACAGCGGTCGAGCTAGATTCGGATCCCGCAGCCGATTTCTCGCCGAGACGAATGACAGAGTCACACGCCAGGCCGCGCGGCGCTTGGTGCGAGATAAACAACACTGTGGTCCCACCTTTCAGCTGGTTGATGGTTTGCGCAAACTGTTCGCTCGTCTCCAAGTCCAGGTTGCTGGTCGCCTCATCGAACACCAGAACCGCAGGCTCCTTGAGCAGGGCGCGAGCAATGGCGATCCGCTGCCTCTGACCGCCTGATAGCCCTACGCCGTGTTCACCGAGCACCGTCTGGTATCCCTGGGGCAACCGTTCGATGACCTCGTGGATCTCGGCTTTGCGACACGCATCCATTATCTGATCAAAGGTGGCGCCAGGATCGGCCATCGCCAGGTTATCGTAGACTGTTCCAGCGAACAGCAGGGTTTCCTGCGGAACCATTCCAAAGCATTGCCGCAGCTCGTTCGCAGACAAATTTCGGATGTCGCGGCCGTCGACGAGTATCTGGCCCTCTGATGCCGGATAGAACCCCAGCAATAGTTTCGTCAGGGTACTCTTGCCCGACCCGGAAGCGCCCGTGAGTAAAGTCAGCTGACCGGAATTGAGGCTCAGGTTGAGGTTGCGATAGACGAACGGGTGCTGTGGGCTGTATCGGAAGCCGAGATCAATGATCTCGATGTGGCCCGCGCGATGTCGGCTGCGGGCCGGCACAACAGCGTAAGGCTCGGTCGGCAGGTTCATCACATCGCCCAGGCGCTTGACTGCCACCGATGCTTGCTGAAACTCTTGCCACAGCCCGACCAGGCGCAGCATGGGCTGAGACATACGATTGGCGAACATCTGGAACGCAACGAGCATACCGATCGTGAAGCCGGTGCTGTGCATGACCAGCAGAGCACCGACGATCAAGATGCTCAACGTCATGGCCTGCTCGAGGGTTCCAGCGAGCACGTTGAAGGTGTTGGCCAGCTGGCGAGTGGAGAAACCCGCTGCCAGGTAGCTGGCCAAGTATTCGCCGTAGCGGCGTTCGAGTAGCGGTTCGGTCTGCAGACTCTTGACTGTGGCCATTCCTGCGACGTACTCGGTGACAAAGGCCTGGTTACGGGCGCCCAGCAGGAACTGACGATTGAGCCGGGCGCGAAAGATGGGTGTCACGGCCAGGCTCAAAACGCTGATTGCCGCGAGACAACACAGCGCGATAAGCGACAGCTGCCAGCTGTAGAACAGCATCACGCCCAGGAAAATGAGCAGAAACGGGAGGTCCAGAACAAGCGATACTGCAGCGCCGGACAGAAAATCCCGGATCGTCTCCACACCGTGCAGGCGCGACACGATTACTCCGGTGGGCCGCTGCTCGAAATAGCGTAAAGGTAAACGCAGAAGATGCCCGAACACGTGGCTCCCGAGCACTGCATCGATGCGATTACCGGTGTGGATCACGAGGTACTGACGCAGCCAGGTCATGACGGTGGAGAACAGCATGAACATCACCAGGGCGAAACCCACCACCGCCAGTGTGCTGTGGGTCTGATGCACGATCACCTTGTCGATAATCACTTGAGTGAACAAGGGTGTGGCCAGAGCCATCAGCTGTATGGCCAACGAAGCCAGCAACACATCACGAAAGATGCGTTTGTGCTTGGCCAATTCGGGGATGAACCAGCCAAAGCCGAAATCCTCGCGTGCGGCCGAGTCGGATGGACTGCCATCATCTGCACGCCGACCTTGCTTCTCAGCGCGCTCCAAGGCCAGCAGCACCGGCTCGTACCGGTTCCCGAACTGCTCGCCGCTGAGCGTCTCTCCGCTCTGAGCGCCGGCAGGAAACAGCAACACCCGCTCGCCGTCAGTTTTCAGGATCAGCGCTGGGGCTTCTCCGTCTCTACGGCTGAGGGCAACGGCGGGCAGATCGTGCGCTTGCGGCCCACCGCGCGAGACCGGTTGCTCGCGAACGCGAAAGCCGAACGCGTGTGCGGCGTCGCATAGGCTGCCCACCGTGTAGGGTGGTGGATAGTGCTGGACAACCAACCGCGCGTCGAACGGGACCCGGAACAGTTGACAGATGCTGCCCAGCATCCACAGCAGCTCATCCCTCTGCAGGGGAGCGGACAGGCGAACCTGTGGCCGGGGGGATTCGGGTTTGGACTTGAGCAAGCCGAGCACGACGGATTCTCCAGAACTGGGGGCTTAACCGGCTCCCAGCGAGCAACCGCCATGCCACGCCCTCGTCCTGCGTCGCCTCTCTATGCAGGGAAAGCGCCGGGCGGCGCGCCCGATCGGCCCGCTGCACGCGCCCTGCGCTTAGGGTTCGCGTGATCGCGTATCAGCAACGCCGAGAGTGCGGCATGATCGGACACGCGCGCCCAATGCGGCCCTCTGTGCACATGCGCCAGCTGCACCCGGAACCCGCGCACATAGATGCGATCCAGGTGAAGCACAGGCAACACAGCCGGGAAGCTGCGCGCCGGGCCTCGACCATAGGTTTCGAACACTTCGGACACGCTCAGCGCGCGCATGAGATATTCGCTTGCGCGCCGGGTCCAGTCGTTGAAGTCCCCAGCGACGATCAGCGGGGCGGAGTGCGGCACGAGACGCTCGATGCGGCTCGCCAGCACCTCCAGCTGCTTCTCGCGCCACACGCGCAGCAACCCCAGGTGCACGTTGATCGTGTGCAGCCGCTGGTCCCAACCTGGCACTTCGATTTCGCAGTGCAATAACCCGCGCCGCTCCAAGCGGTGCATGGAAACATCCTCGTTGTCCCAGCGCTTGATCGGAAATTTGCTGAGGATCGCATTGCCGTGATGCGCGTCGTCGACCACCGCGTTGCGCCCATAGGCGAAATCCCGCCAGACCGCATCCGCAAGAAACTCATACTGGGGCGCGGTCGGCCAGTCGTCGTGTCGCCGTGCCAGACGGGCGTGGAAGCCGACTACTTCCTGGAGAAATACCAAGTCCGGCTCCACCGTTTGCAGACGGTCTTTGAGGTCGTGCAAGCTCACGCGCCGCTTGAATTGAGCGAAGCCTTTGTGAATGTTGTAAGTCAGGACGTGCAATGTTTGCATTCCGTCTCCGCGCCGAGCTGTCAGCTGCTTCTGTCTCCCAGTTTACGGATCGCGGCGGCATTGCTCCAGGAGAAACAGCGTTGCGCCGCCTCCTGGCATCGCAACCAGACGAACCCAAGATGCTCCCGCGGCGCGACCCTCACAGGAATAGGAGCCGCCAGCTCAAGCCCAAACACGTGCTCGGCGTTATGCGTCACGCCCGGCGCGTAGCGCCAGCGCCACTCGGGGAAGATTTCGTACTCGTTGGTCAGATGCCAATCGGTCAGGCAGTACTGCCGAGCGTCCAGACCCGTCTCCTCCTGCACCTCCCGTACTGCGGTCTGCTCCAGCGTCTCCCCCTCGTTTTGACTGCCCGTCACCGACTGCCAGTAGCCCGGGTGATCTGCTCGTTCAAGCAGCAACACCTGAAGGTCTGGCGTGTGGACCACCACCAAGACCGAGATTGGAACTTTGTGGATCAACTCGAGCCCGCGACAGCCGCTTTCTCCAACCCGCCCGGCCGGTTCGCGTTTCGTCTACGGCGTGCGCAGCCGAAGATGAAGCTCGCGCAGCTGCCGTTCGTCCACCGGGCCGGGCGCGTGCGTGAGCAGGTCCTGGGCGCGCTGTGTCTTGGGAAAGGCGATTACGTCTCGTATAGACTCGGCCCCCGCCATCAACGCCACGATGCGATCCAGCCCGAAGGCGAGGCCACCGTGTGGCGGGGCGCCATATTGGAGCGCATCCAGCAAGAAGCCGAACTTCGCGCGCGCCTCATCCGCCCCGATGCCAAGTGCCGCGAACACCTTGGCCTGCACGTCCTGGCGATGGATACGCACCGAGCCCCCGCCGATCTCCCAGCCATTGAGCACAACGTCGTAGGCTTTGGACAAAGCTTTACCCGGATCGTTGTCCAGGTAGTCCTCGTGACCGTCCATGGGCGCCGTGAACGGATGGTGCAGTGGATCCCAGCGCTTCTCGTCGTCGCTCCACTCGAACATGGGAAAATCGAGCACCCACAGCGGTTTCCACCCGGTTTGCACAAAGCCCCGGTCGTGGCCGATCTTCGTCCGCAGCGCGCCGAGGGAATCGTTGACGACTTTCGTCTTGTCGGCTCCGAAAAGCAAAAGGTCTCCGTCGCGCGCACCCGTGCGCTCGAGGAGAGCCGCTACGGCCCCGTCGGAGAGATTCTTGACAATCGGCGACTGCAAGCCGTCGCGTCCGCGCGCGGCGTCGTTGACCTTCACGTACGCCAGACCTTTGGCGCCGTGGATTGCCGCGAGTTGCGCATAGGCGTCGATCTCCCCGCGCGTGAGCTGCCCGCCGCTTGGGACGCACAGCGCGGCGACGCGTCCGTCGAGCATATTCGCCGCACTCGAGAATACCTTGAACTCGACCTCTTTCATCACGTCGGTGAGCTCAGTGAGCACGAGCGGTACCCGCAGGTCTGGCTTGTCCGAGCCGTACAGCGACTGCGCGCGGGCGTAGCTCATGCGCGGAAACGGGTCAGGGAGACTGACGTCCAGAGCCTCTTTGAACACCGCGCGCAGCATCTGCTCCATCAGCGCCGTGATCTCGGCGATGCCGAGGAACGAGGTTTCGACGTCGATCTGAGTAAACTCCGGCTGGCGGTCGGCGCGTAGATCCTCGTCGCGGAAGCATTTCGTGATCTGGTAATAGCGATCGAACCCCGCCACCATCAGCAGCTGCTTGAACAGCTGCGGCGATTGCGGCAGTGCGTAGAAGTGACCGGCGTGCACGCGGCTTGGGACCAGATAGTCGCGCGCGCCCTCCGGCGTGGACTTGGTCAGCATGGGCGTTTCCACATCGATGAAGCCGTGCGCATCCAAAAAGCGCCGCACGCTCATCGCCACCTGGTAGCGCAGCCGCAGGTTGCGCTGCATCGGCGGTCGGCGCAAGTCCAGAACGCGGTGCTCCAGACGCACGTTCTCATTCAGGCTCTCCTCGTCGAGCTGGAACGGCGGCGTAAGCGAGGCATTCAGAATCTCGATTGTGGCGGCCAGCACCTCGATCTCGCCGGTCCGCAGATTCGGGTTGACGGTGCCCTGCGGGCGCGGTCGTACGCTCCCCTCGACGCGGAGCACAAATTCCCCGCGCAGACGATCGGCGATCGCAAAGGTGTCGGGCGTGTCGGGGTCGCACACAACCTGCACCAGCCCCTCCCGGTCCCTGAGGTCGACAAAGATTACGCCGCCGTGATCGCGCCGGCGGTGCACCCAGCCGAACAAGGTGACGGATTGCCCAAGATACTTCCGGTCGATCAGCCCACAGTAATCGGTACGCATAGAGAAACGCCGCAGAGAACTTCGGTCAGGTCAAAAGATGCGCGCGACGCAGCTCAAGCGTCGGGCGCGGCGTTCCCCGCGATCAGTCTACGCGGCGCGGCCGGCGAGGCAACACCCATGGAGATGACATATTTGAGCGCCTCGTCGACGCTCAACTCAAGCTCGATCACATCTGAGCGCGGCACGATGAGAAAATACCCTGACGTGGGGTTGGGCGTCGTGGGAACGTAAACGCTGATGCAATCGCCGCCCAGCCTTTCGGCGACTTCACCGCTCGGAGCACCAGTGAGAAAGGCTACGGTCCAGGCCTTGCTATGCGGGAAGTGCACTAGCAGTGCTTTGCGGAAAGCCTGGCCTTGCGTCGAGAACAGCGTGTCGGAGACTTGCTTGACGCTGTTGTAGATGGTCTTTACAACCGGAATCCGGGCGAGCACGCTTTCGCCGAAGTGCACCAAGCGCTGGCCGATGATGTTTGCCGCGAACACGCCGCTCAGAAACAGCACCAGCAATGTCAGGACAACACCGAGACCGGGGATGTTGAAGCCGAGCCACGTCTTCGGCTGCAATGATTCCGGCAACAGCAGCAGCGTGCTGTCCATGGTGCTGACGATCAGATTCAGGACCCATAGCGTAATGACCAGGGGGACCCAGATCAGCAAGCCCGTGATGAAATACTTCCTCACCGCGCGGGCGCTCCCCTTTCACGATGCAGCGTCATGTGCCGGACTGGCAGGCCGGGCAGGCGCCGGCACCGCATTCGGCGGCTGATTTGCTCGATTCAGAAGACGCCGCGCTGTCCGCTTTCGCCCCATCCGACTTCGACTCTTCCGTCGCCTTGGGCTTGGAACCATTGTTCTTGAAATCGGTGGCATACCAGCCGCTCCCCTTGAGCTGGAAACCGGCGGCCGAGATGAGTTTGGCCATGGTTGAGCGGCCACAGCTTTCGCAATCGGTGACGGCCGGCTCAGAGAGCTTTTGCAGATACTCCTTTTCGAAGCCGCAGGCCGTGCAGCGGTATTCGTAGATCGGCATATCAAACCTCTGAATGCTCGTAAAAACAATATTATAACGGACAACCCCGATCCCTTTATGGGGGCAGGACGCATCGAATCCAATGGCATGACCCACGCTACCGGCGCATCCCTGCCGATCTGGCCCTTCCCGCGGGTGCTTGCTCACCGCGGCGGAGGTACGCTCGCGCCCGAGAATACCTTAGCGGGGCTGCGTGCCGCCGCCGGATACGGCTTCCGGGGAGTCGAGTTCGACGCAAAGCTGACGCGCGACGGCGTGGTCGTGCTGATGCACGACGAAACGCTGGAGCGCACTACCGATGGCCGCGGCCTGGTCGCGCAAACCGATTGGGCCGGGCTGCAACGTCTGGACGCAGGGAGCTGGCGCGATAGTCGTTTTGCCGGAGAGACCATCCCCACTTTGACTGCGGCGCTGCGGCTGTGTGCCGAGCTGGGCCTGTGGCCGAATGTCGAAATCAAAGCCTGCCCCGGGCGCGAAGCTGAAACCGGCGACGCGATTGCGCGAGAGGTGCTTCAGCGCTGGGCGGGCGGCACGTTCCCGCTCCTGTCATCGTTCTCCCCGGTGGCTTTGGAAGCAGCCCGCTCCGCCGCACCGCAACTTCTCCGCGGACTGCTGGTAGATACCGTTCCCGACGATTGGCTCGAGCAAGTCGAAGCGCTCGGCTGTTTCTCTCTGCACTGCGATCAGCGTGGCGTGACTCAGGCTGTGGAGGGGATCGCAGGGCGCATCCCCATATTGTGCTACACAGTCAACCAGCCGGAGCTGATGCGCGAGCTGCTGGCCCACGGCGTGAGCGCGGTTGTCACGGATCGCATCGACCTCATCGCTCCGGGCGCGTGATCCGGTGTGAACCGGGGCGCGATATCGAGCCGGATGCAGCCCAGCGGCTGAAGCTCAGGCCGCCGCGCGCTGCTGAGCGGGGTTGCGAAACTCCGCGAGCAGCCTTGCTTGCATCT
>Ga0187779_10001178_pt1 | contig 16381 bp, 15 predicted proteins | sample 1015_Q2_SP10_10__FD_132435 | JGI IMG/M metagenome (GOLD analysis project Ga0187779, IMG submission 132435) | Tropical peat soil microbial communities from peatlands in Department of Meta, Colombia - 1015_Q2_SP10_10_MG | ecosystem: Environmental > Terrestrial > Soil > Wetlands > Peat | place... | reverse complement strand
TCGGCGACGACGACCAGTCCATCTACGCCTTCCGCGGCGCGAACATCGCCAACATGCAGCACTTCGAGCGCGACTTCGGTACGCCTGCGGCCCCCGTGAAGTTGGTCAAGCTGGAGCAGAACTACCGCTCGCACCGCCACATCCTCGACGCCGCGAACGCACTGATCAAGCACAACCGGCAGCGGCTGGGAAAGAACTTGTGGACCTCCGACGCGCACGGCGAGCCGGTTCGCGCGTTCTTCGCGCCGTCCGACGTCGACGAGGCGGCGTTCGTGGTCGATGTCGTCAAGAGCCTGGTCGATGACGGCGTGTCTCCGGCGGCGATCGCCGTGCTGTATCGCTCCAATGCCCAGTCGCGGGTGATCGAGCACGCGCTGTTCAACGCCGGCATGCCGTATCGCGTGTATGGCGGCATGCGCTTTTTCGAGCGGGCCGAGATCAAGCACGCGCTCGCGTATCTGCGCTTGGTCGCTGCTCCGGACGACGACGGAGCGTTCCTGCGAGTCGTCAACTTTCCCCCGCGCGGCGTCGGCGTTAGGTCGCTGGAGGCATTGCAGGAGCGCGCCCGCGCCACCGGCGCCAGCCTTTGGCAGACCGCGTGCGGCACTCCGGTCACCGGGAGGGCGGGCGCCAGCATGAGCGCCTTCGTCAAGCTCGTCGAGTCCATGCGTCAGTTGACCTCGGGACTGGGGTTGGCGGAAACGGTCGGGCGCGTCGTAGACGCGTCGGGGCTGCTCGCGTGCTACGCGGCGGAAAAGGGCGGCGAGGAGCGCGTCGACAATCTGAGGGAGCTGGTGAGCGCCGCCGAGAGCTTCGTGCGCGAAGCCGAGCGGGAGATCGGCGACGAGGCGCCCGATGCGCTCACGGCCTTCCTCGCGCACGCCGCGCTCGAAGCGGGTGAGACGCAGGCGGCCGAAGGTACCGCTGCATTGCAATTGATGACCGTGCACTCCGCCAAGGGACTGGAATTCCACACCGTCTTCGTCACCGGGCTGGAGGAGGGGCTTTTTCCCCACGAGAACAGCCTGTCCGAATTCGACGGCGTCGAGGAGGAGCGCCGTCTCGCCTACGTCGCCTTGACGCGCGCGAGGCGGCGCCTGTATCTCACGCTTGCGCAAAGCCGCATGCTGCATGGTCAGCTGCGCTACAACGTCGCGTCGCGATTCCTGAGCGAGATACCGCAGGGGATCGTCCAGTGGCTCTCGGAGACTCGCCGCGCGGGGATGCCTGTAGCCGGGCTGCAACCGCCTGCTGCGGTTGGGCGAGAGTCGAGGGATGGCAGCGGCTGGCGCATCGGGCAGAGCGTCAAGCACGCCAAGTTCGGGCTGGGCATCATCGTCGACGCCGAGGGACGCGGCACCGATGCCCGAGTGCAGGTCAACTTCCGCGATGCCGGGGTCAAGTGGCTCGCGCTGGAATACGCCAAGCTCCAGCCCGCGTAGGTTTGTCGACGCAGCGTCGCAGCGCGGGTGGAGCGTGCGAGACTCGGGGAATCACGAAGCATCGACGCGGCGGTGTCCCGGGTTTCGCCGGAGCCTGTCCCCTCGGCAAACTCGGGGCAGGCTCTGAGCGACGTCGAAGGGGGTTCAACCAGGGCTACCGCTACTGCTCACCGGGATCGGTTCGTTGGCGTGGAATACGTCGCGGAAGCTCACGTAGTCGGAGATGTGCAGCGTCGCGATGAAGGCGAACATATAAGGCACGACCAGGAACACGCCGAGGAGGCCGACAAACGCTTCGCCGAAAAGCTGAGCAATCGAAAGGACCAGTCCGGGCAGCAGGCCGCCCAGACCGAACACTGCGATGCCGTACACCGCGACCGGACGCCAGTTGGCCAGCGCTGCAGCGAGGCTCGTAGCGAGCGCTGTCACGGCACCTGCGTCATGAAAGACCACGAGCGCAGGCGCGAACCATAGGGCCAGCAGGGTCGGCAGCGCGCAAAGGGCGCCGACCAGCAGCGCGAGTTGGGGCCTCCCGCCAGCAAGCATCTCTTCGGTCGGCTTTTCGGCCCCGGAAAAAACCGAGATAAGCGTTCCGCCGTCGACCAGTGTCGTCGACAGCACCGCCAGCGTCATGCCGGCGAGGAACACGATTCCCAGCGCGACCAGCGCATACAGATTGCTCCGGAAGCCGCGGAAGAGCTGCTCGAGCTTCGGCTTGCCGCCGCGCTCCTGCGTCCACGCAGCGGCGAGAAAGCCCACGGCGAACACCGGCTTGAGCAGTCCGGCGACGATCTGCCCGACCGAAGCCCATGGGCCGAGGCCGGCAATGGCGACCATCAGATAGTAGGCGAACAGCAGCGCAAGCCACGCCAGGGGCGCCTGGCGAAATATCGAGTACGCTGCCTTGAGCCATGCGATTCCGTGACGCGCACCGTGCCTCGCGAATGGAATCGACGGGCGGGTCACGGATTACCCGCCTCGAGATGCCCCGCTGCGACAGCTCGATCCCTCAGGATCAGCTCGAACGGGGCCGGGTCGTGCGCATGCGTCAGCTCGCCGGGACGCGGCAGGTGCAGATCGTACAGCCGTGACAGCCAGAAGCGCAGCGCCGCCGCACGCAGCAGGGCCGGCCATGCCGCGCGCTCCTCCTCGTTGAAGGCGCGCGCCTGCGTGTAGGCGCGGGTCATCGCGTTCACGCGCGTGTGGTCGAGCGCTCCGACACGCTCGCCGTCGACGACGGTACACCAGTCGTTCACGGCAATGGCGAGGTCGTACGCCAAGGCATCGGTCGCCGCGAAGCCGAAGTCGATCACGCCGGTGACTCTTCCGTCCACGAACAGAACGTTGTCGCGAAAGAGGTCGCCATGAATCGCTCCGCGCGGGAGCTTCAGCCTGGTGAGGCGCGTTTGAAACTTGATCTCGGAGGCGACCAGAGCGTTCTGCTCGGCGGACAGGAACGGTCGCACGGCGCGCGCGGCTTGCCGCCACCAGCCCGGTCCTCGTCGGTTGGTGAGTCGGCCACGGTACGTGGCGATCGCGAGATGCATGCGGGCAAGCACATTGCCGGCAGCAGCGCAATGGGCGGTGTCGGGACGCTCGACCGCGACACCGTCGAGACGCGTGACCAGGCCCGCCGGCTTGCCGTTGAGGAAGCTCCACAGCGCGCCCGTTCGATCGGGCTCGGGTGCAGGCGCGCACACACCCGCTCGCGCGAGATGCGCCATCAGGTTGAGGTAGAACGGCAGGTCCTCATGGGGCAGCCGCTCGTATAGCGTAAGGACGTAGCGCCCTTTGTCGGCGGTGACGAAATAGTTGGTGTTTTCGATTCCGGCGGCGATCGGCTCGAAAGCACGCACCTCGCCTATCACGTAGCGAGTTAGCCAAGCGGCAAGCTCATCGGCGGTGACGGTCGTGTAGACGGACATCGGGCATCGCGGCGCATCCCCCGCTCCGCATTCTGGGTCACCGTTCGATGCGCTCTCTTCGGGTCAGAAGGAGAACAGGAGCCACATCGGGACCCTGAGGCCCGTGTCGAGGCTGTCGCGGCGTACGAAGGTGCCGTTCGCGCCTTCCGCGACGAGGTAATAGGGCCGACCGCCCTTGGGTGTTACCTTGACCATGATGAGGCGGCCGCTGACGCGATATTCCTCGAGAGTTTCGCGCTCGCGGCGAACGATCGTGACCTGCGGCTCGAGTTCCGCATCATTGGAGATTTCCGGAGGAGGGGCCGGTGGCTCGGGCGATGGCTGGAGCGCCGGCGGCGCAGGCGCCTGTTGCGCGAAAGCGTTCACGGCGACGGCGAGCGCCAGCGCAAACACGTTACCGAGCATGGTGGCGCGCATCGTCTGGGTCCTGCGATCGCCAAATTCTAGCAGGATTCGCGATGCCTGCAGCGGTGGCGCGCGGCGCTCAGAGATTGAGCATCTTGGCGCGCTCTTCCCGGGTCGGCTGGAAGCCGCGGGTTTCGTAGTAGTCGAAGATCGCCTCGACGATGGCCTCGGGCTCCTCGATGATCCGCACCAAGTCGAGGTCCGCCGCATCGATCATGCCTTCGCCAACGAGTCGGTCGCGCATCCAATCGATGAGTCCGCGCCAGAATTCGCCGCCGACCAGGATGATGGGAATTCTGCGGCTCTTGCCCGTCTGCACCAGCGTGAGGCATTCGGTGAGCTCGTCGATGGTGCCGAAGCCACCCGGAAGAACGACGTACGCCGACGCGAAACGCACGAACATCATCTTGCGCGCGAAGAAATAGCGGAAGTTGATGCCGACATCCTGGAACGCGTTGCCGGCCTGCTCGTGCGGCAGCAGGATGTTGAGGCCGATTGCGGGCGAGCGTCCGGCGTGCGCGCCGCGATTCGCGGCTTCCATCAGGCCCGGGCCGCCGCCGGAGATGACCGAGAATCCCGCGTCTGAAAGCAGTCGCGCGATGCGCTCGGCCTTGCGGTAGTAGGGGTGATCCGGTCCTATGCGCGCGCTGCCGAACATGCTCACTGCGGGTCGCACGCCGCGCAGCCGCTCGGTGGCGACCGCGAATTCTGCCATAATGCCGAGCACCCGCCACGCTTCCTGCCCGTTGGTCGAGTACATCGCCTGAGGGTCGATCAACTCGGGAATCTTGTTCGTCTGAATCATGCCTAAGCTCGTTCTGGTCGATGGGTCATCGTACCTGTATCGCGCGTTTCACGCGTTGCCGGATCTGCGCACGTCGCGCGGAGAGCCTACCGGCGCGATACGCGGCGTCGTTTCCATGTTGCGCCGATTGGTGCAGGACGGCAAGCCGGATTACTTTGCCGTGGTGTTCGACGCGCCGGGCAAGACCTTTCGCGACGAGTGGTATGCGGAGTACAAGGCGAATCGGCAGCCCATGCCGGACGATCTCGGGCGGCAGATACCGACGTTGCACGAGCTCATCCGCGCGCACGGCTGGCCGCTGCTGATGATCGAGGGCGTCGAAGCGGACGACGTCATCGGCACGCTGGTCAAGCAGGCGTCGGCGAAGGGCATCGAAAGCACCGTGTCCACCGGCGACAAGGATCTGGCGCAGTTGATCGCGCCCGGAGTCACGCTGGTCAACACGATGAGCAACGAAAAGCTCGACGAGCAGACAGTGGCGGCCAAGTTCGGCGTCGGCTCGGCGCAGGTTCTGGACCTGCTGACGCTTACCGGCGATGCCATCGACAACGTGCCCGGAGTCGCCAAGGTAGGCCCGAAGACAGCGGCGAAATGGCTCGCGGAATACGGAACCGTCGAAAACGTCATGGCGCATGCCGGCGAGATCGGCGGCGTCGTTGGCGAGAACCTGCGCACGGCGCTCGCGTGGCTGCCGCAGTCGAAAAAGCTTCTCACCATCAAGACCGATTGCGATTTGCCGGTTGCGCCCGGGGATCTCCGGCTGCAAACGCCCGATACCGCACGCCTCAAGGAGATGTACGACCGGCTGGAGTTCAAGGAGTGGCTGCGCACCTTGGGCAGCGCCGTTGCGGCCGATGCGCCTACCCCCACCGCAAGCGCTCCGGCGGCCAGGGTAGTCACGCGTCACTACGAAACCGTGCTCGATGAGCAAACGCTCGATCGGTGGCTCGCGCAACTCGAGACCGCCCCGGTCGCGTGCATTGACGTCGAGTCGACGGCCGCCGATCCGCTCCGCGCGTGCGTCGTCGGTCTGTCGTTCGCGATCGAGCCAGGCCGTGCGGCCTACGTGCCGCTCGCGCATTCCTGTGCAGGGGCGCCGGCGCAACTATCGGCTGAGCGCGTGCTGACCCGACTCAAGCCCTGGCTGGAGAGCGGCCAAGCGAAAAAGCTCGGGCACAACGTCAAGTACGCCCAGCACATCCTCGCCAATCACGGCATCGCGTTGCGTGGAGTCACGCACGACACCATGCTCGAGTCGTACGTTCTCGAGTCGCACCGGCAGCATGACGTGGAAAGCCTCGGCTCGAGGCACCTCGATTTGAAGCCAGTCGCCTATGCCGACGTCGCCGGCAAAGGAGCGAGCCAGATCGGCTTCGACCAGGTGGCTGTGGAACGGGCCGCCGAATATGCGACGCAGCACGTCGACGTCATCGTGCAGCTGCACGGCGACTTGTATCCGCGAATCGCCGCCGACTCGAAGCTCGAGTTCGTCTACTCCGAGATCGAAATCCCGACGCGGGAGGTGCTGTTTCGCATGGAGCGCGAGGGCGTGCTGATCGATACAGCGTTGCTCGCCGGCCAGAGCCGCAACCTGGGCGAGCGCATCAACGCGCTCGAGCAGCAGGCTTATCAAGCGGCGGGACAGCCGTTCAACCTCGCGTCGCCCAAGCAGCTTGGCGAGATCCTGTTCGAGCGCATGAAGCTGCCGGTCGTGCGAAAAACCGCTACCGGACAGCCTTCCACCGACGAGGATGTGCTGCAGCAGCTCGCCGCGGATTACCCGTTACCGAAGCTGCTGCTCGAGCATCGCGCGCTGTGCAAGCTCAAGTCCACCTACACCGACAAGCTGCCGCAGATGGTCAACCCGCGCACGGGACGGGTGCACACGAGCTTCGGTCAGGCGACCGCGGTGACCGGGAGGCTCGCCAGCACCGACCCCAATCTGCAGAACATCCCGGTGCGCACAGCAGAGGGAAGAAAGATCCGCGAGGCCTTCGTCGCGCCGCCCGGGCATCTGCTCGTTTCGGCCGACTATTCGCAGATCGAGCTGCGGATCATGGCGCACCTCTCCGGCGATGCCTCGCTGCTGCACGCTTTTGCCGAAGGTGCCGACATCCATCGCGCCACCGCGGCCGACATCTTCGGCGTGGCGATCAACGAGGTTACCGCGGACCAGCGTCGCTATATCAAGGCGGTGAACTTCGGGCTGATCTACGGAATGAGCGCCTTCGGGCTGGCGGCACAGCTCGGCATCGAGCGCGGCGCCGCTCAGCAGTTCATCGAAAAATATTTCGCGCGTTATCCGGGAGTTGCCGAGTACATGCAGCGCACGCGCGCGCTCGCGCGGAGCCAGGGTTATGTGGAGACCGTCTTCGGGCGCCGCCTCTGGCTTCCCGACATCAATGCCGGAGGCGGGCCGCGGCGCCAGGCAGCCGAGCGCGCAGCGATCAACGCGCCGATGCAGGGGACGGCCGCGGATCTGATCAAGCTGGCGATGATCGCCGTGCAGCGCTGGCTCGACAGCACGAACATGGCCACCAAGCTGGTGCTTCAGGTGCACGACGAGCTGGTTTTCGAAGCGCCTACGCAGGAAGCCGAGCGCGTCATCGCGGAGCTTCCAGGGCTCATGAGCGGGGTCGCCGGACTGCGCGTGCCGCTCGCCGTCGACATAGGGAGCGGCCCGAACTGGGACAAGGCGCATTGATCCAGGCGCGCTCCCGGGCACCTGAAACACCTTGTCGTCTTCAGGCTGCGCCAGGTATTCGCCTCCGCCGCGGTTTGGTGGCGAACGCGCTGCATATCGCCCGCGCTGCGCGCAACCGTTCGTGGCGCGCGGGGAACCGTCCGTAAGTCGAGATACCTCGAGGTGGACCCTGAATGTAACTTAATCCGCTAATCGGACGAGAGCCTGCCATCGCCATGCTCGTTCCCGCTCACGTCGGTCATCTGGCCATGCTGCGCACCCTGATTCGGCAGGCTGCGGCAGAGGGCAGTTTCGAGTCGAATCTCGCTCTCGATACTCCGCAGGCGGCCGAATTCTTCTCCAAGCTCAAGCGCGCGCTGACGCACGGTTATTTCGCCGAGACGGATCCGAAGACGGGGCGCATCGAATCGGTCGCGGTCCCGGGGTATGTCTTCTGGCCGGATGATCGAAACAGCAGCAACCCCCCAGTGGGCTTCGGGCTGTTTCGGGCGCTCGAGGGGGGATACGAGCTGTGGCTCGCGGGCCTCGAATTCGGGCGCCGCGGCAGCGGACACGGCCGAACGCTCATCGACGCGCTGTTTGCGACTCCGCAGGGGAAGGTTACCTGGATCGTGCGCATTCCGCGCGCTTCGCGCTACCGGGCGACCGTGCAGCATGTGCTGCGGCCGCATGGCTTCGAGCCGGCGGGCGACACGCCCAATCAGCGCTGGTTCCTGCGCGCAAGCGCGCCGCCGCACGTGATCGCCAAAGTACGCAACATCGTGGCCGCGCACCCGCCGCTCAACTGACGGGACTGCCGGGAGAGCCGTCCTCGAAGATGTCGCAGTAGCTCGTGTAGATCGAGGCGATTGCAATCGGCACGAGCACGAACCATCCGAGCATCAACGGCACCGACGCCACGACCGCAAGCAGGATTCCGATCAGCCCATAGACGAGGAAGGGCACCACGTTCTTCAAGCATCCGCTGAAGGACAGCTTCATCGCGGCCCACGGCTCGGAGCCGCGAAGGACCACCAGCGCTGGGGCGAACCAAACCGCCATGATCAGCGGCAAGGTGAGCGCGAGAAAAAGCAGCGCGCCGATCATGACGACGTAGAGCATCCTTCCGAGCGCGGGGCCTATGGACGCCGAATTCTGCAGCGCAAACAACTGCTCGAATATGGACGCCCCGAAAGCGACGAGCAGGATGCCGGCGATGATCAGGGTGGCAGCGGCCAGGAGCGCGGTGTAGATCAGGCCTACCATCAGCAGCGCTCCGGCGTGGGCGCTGAATCCCGCGAACAGGTGATTCACCTTAAGCGGCTCGCCCCGGTCGACGGCCCTGCAGCCCAGCATCAATCCCCCTGCGAGTACCGGGAAGAGCACCGAGTTGGCAAGAGGTCCCACCAGGGGAATGAATTGCAACACGACCTGCAGCACCAGCAGGATCACGACGATCAGCAGCCACGGCCCCACGCCGGGCACGAAAAGCCGCCACGCCTCGCTCCACCACGACGCGCCTCGGCCGGCATCGACTCCGCGAGAGGCTACCGACGGGATCACTGCATTCGGGCTGGTTTCGTTGGACATGGCTTTCCCGGAGTCCCGCATCGAAAAACGTAGCCTAAACCATTCCAGGCGGGCGCCCGCAGGAGCGCGAGGACCCCGGATCGGCCTCAGCCCCTTGATTTTGGCCGGCCGGCACCCTATTATTAGCACTCGTCGAATTTGAGTGCTAACACATCGCCTCTCAAGCGACCCCTAAAGCCTGACCCTTCTACGCCGACCGGTGGTCAGCGGTAGGTTATTTGTAACACATTGATTCAAAAACCATTGTCAAGGAGTAAGCACTAACCATGAAGATCCGTCCTTTGCATGACCGGGTAATCGTGAAGCGGCTGGAGGAAGAAAGGAAATCCGCCGGCGGAATCGTGATTCCGGATACGGCAGCCGAAAAGCCGTCCCAAGGCGAGGTCGTGTTCGCCGGGCCGGGCAAGACCGACGAGAACGGCAAGCTCGTTGCGATGGGCGTCAAGGTGGGCGACAAGATCCTCTTTGGCAAGTACTCCGGCCAGGAATTCAAGATGGATGGCGCGGACTACCTGCACATGCGCGAGGACGACATCATCGGCATCATCGGCTGATCTCGCTCGCGCACACACACCACAGATTTCAGGAGATACCACCATGGCAGCCAAAGACGTACGCTTCGGCGAAGGCGTCCGCAACAGAATGCTGATCGGCGTGAACATCCTCGCCAACGCCGTCAAGATTACCCTCGGCCCGAAGGGCCGCAACGTGGTGCTCGAGCGCAGCTTCGGCGCGCCCACGGTGACCAAGGACGGCGTATCGGTCGCGAAGGAAATCGAGCTCAAGGACAAGTTCGAGAACATGGGCGCTCAGATGGTCAAGGAAGTCGCGTCCAAGACCTCCGACGTTGCCGGCGACGGCACCACCACCGCCACCGTGCTCGCGCAATCGATCGTGACCGAGGGCATGAAGTACGTTGCCGCCGGGATGAACCCGATGGACTTGAAGCGCGGCATCGACAAGGCGGTCGTCGCGGTCGTCGAAGAACTCAAGAAGATCAGCAAGCCCTGCACCACCAGCAAGGAGATCGCCCAGGTCGGCGCGATCTCGGCCAACGCCGACGAGTCGATCGGCAAGACCATCGCCGATGCGATGGACAAAGTGGGCAAGGAGGGCGTGATCACTGTCGAGGACGGCAAGGGTCTCGAGAACGAGCTCGAGCTGGTCGAAGGCATGCAGTTCGACCGTGGCTACATCTCGCCGTACTTCATTAACAACGCGGACAAGCAGGTGGCGGTCCTGGAAGAGCCGTACATCCTGCTGCACGACAAGAAGATCAGCAACATCCGCGATCTGCTGCCCGTTCTCGAGCAGGTGGCGAAGTCGGGTAAGCCGCTCTTGATCGTCGCCGAAGATTGCGACGGCGAAGCGCTGGCAACGCTGGTCGTGAACAACATCCGCGGCATCCTGAAGACCTGCGCAGTGAAGGCGCCGGGCTTCGGCGACCGCCGCAAAGCCATGCTCGAGGATATCGCGATTCTTACCGGTGGAACGGTCATTGCCGAAGAGCTGGGCTTGAAGCTCGAAAACGCCTCGCTCAAGGACCTGGGCCGTGCCAAGCGCATCGAAGTCGCCAAGGAAGACACGACCATCATCGATGGCGCCGGCGAGAAGAAGGGCATTGAAGCGCGGGTCAAGCAGATCCGAGTGCAGATCGATGAAGCGACCTCCGACTACGACAAGGAAAAGCTGCAGGAGCGGGTGGCCAAGCTCGCCGGCGGCGTGGCGGTGATCAAGGTCGGCGCCGCGACGGAAGTCGAGATGAAGGAGAAGAAGGCGCGCGTGGAAGATGCGCTGCACGCCACTCGCGCTGCGGTCGAGGAAGGCATCGTCGCCGGGGGTGGGGTGGCGTATCTGCGCGCCCGTGCCAACTTGAACGCCCGCGTCAAGGGCGAAAATGCCGACCAGGAGGCCGGCATCAAGATCGTTCTGCGGGCGCTCGAGGAGCCGATGCGGCAGATCGTCGCCAACACCGGTGACGAGCCGTCGGTCGTCGTGAACAAGGTTGCCGAGGGCAAGGGCAATTTCGGCTTCAACGCTCAGACGCACCAATACGGCGACCTGGTCGAGATGGGCGTCGTCGACCCGACCAAGGTCGCACGCTTCGCGCTGCAGAATGCCTCGTCGGTTGCGAGCCTGATGTTGACCACCGAAGCCATGATCGCGGAATCTCCCAAGGAGGAGAAGCCGATGGGCGGAGGCGGCGGCATGGGTGGCATGGGCGGCATGGGCGACATGGATATGTGACGTCGAAGTGATCCCCGCGAAAGCGGGGATCCAGTGTCGTCAGGGCACGGCTTCAGAAAAGCCCCGCATTCGCGGGGCTTTTCATTCTTGGCGTGGAGCAGCGCCTTGGACCGGTTCGCAGTCGGCCCCGACGAGAAGAGCGTGACGTGCGAGGCCCTCGCGCAGCAGCGCGAGGCGAAATGCATTAGACTACGCGGTGCCAGCCGGCACCGTCGCCCGGGCTCTGGTAGCTTACGCGGGAGTGGCGCAGGCAGCATGGATTGCAATCCAAGCCTCTTAGGGGAGCCCGCTCGATGACCTCCGGAATGCTCTTCGCGCTCGCGATCAGCGCGCTGGTAGTCGCCGTGCTGGTTGGTCTGATGCGACGCCAGCGCAGCTCCGGGGCAGGCAAGGTAACGGCCGAAGGGCCCACGACCGCGGCCCAGTGGACCGAAGGCGAAACGACGCGTCTTCTTTCGAGCGCGGAGCTTCCAGGGCTGTACCTGCTGCGGCCGCGCTTCCTGTCGAAAGCCGAGAACGTCGTGTACTTGCTGCTGAAAGCGGCGTTTCCGCGACACGAGATTTTCGCCCGCGTCAGGCTCGCCGACGTTCTGCAGGTGAAGATCGGGCCTCAGGGCATGGAGCGGTTGCGGGCGTTTCGCAAGATCGCCAATCAGCACGTCGGCTTCGTCGTGTGCGACCGCGACATGACCATCGTCGCCATCGTCGATTCGAGGGAGCCGGAGCAGGTGCAAAACCCGCGCGACCAGAAGCTGGAAATCATCAAGCAGCGCTGCTTGCAGGCGGCGCAGGTCAAGTACCTCTGCGTGTATCCGCCGACGCTGCCGCGCTACCGCGAGTTGCGCGAGCAGATCCTGGGGCCCGCAGCCGAGCTGGTCTGATCCGACGCGCGGGCGATGGCGCCGCGCGAGCCTGCTATTGGCTTCGCCTTGCCTCGCGCATTCGATCGCGCAAAGCCTGAGTCGCGGCCACGCGGGGCTTACTGAAAGGTTGCCTGAGCGTAAGCCACGTCCCGACGAGGATGAGAGCTCCGCCGGCGAGCGTGTTAGCTCCGACGGCCTCTGCCAGGAACAGCGAGCCCCACAGGACCCCGAACAAGGGGATGAGAAAGGTGACCGTCAGGGCTCGCGTCGGTCCGATCGTGGCAATCAGCCGAAAATACAGCAGATAAGCCAGCGCGGTGGACGCAAGCGCAAGGGCCAGCACGTTGGCGGCGACAAGAGGCGTCAGGGGTCCCTGCGAAGGGGCAAAGGGCAGCCCCGGCGCGAGCGCAATGGCGGCGGCGAGCTGACTGTAGAGCGCGATGGCGAAGCTCGACGTACCCGACATCCTCACCTTGACGTAGACGCTGGCGACGGCGTAACAAAGCGCGGCGAGCAGGCAGGCGGACACCGCGAGGAGGAAGTGATCTCCGGGCGGCTCGCTGCGCCATCCGACAAGCAGGCAAACCCCGCCGATCCCGAGCAGCATCCCGGCGAGCTTCTTCGGGGTTAGCCTGTCACCGACCCATATCGCAGCAACGATAGCGCTGAAAAAAGGACTGGTTGCATTGAGAATGGCTGCGGTCGATGCGGTGACATATTGCGCGGCGAAGCTGAAGAGCGCGAATGGACAGGCCGAATTGATCACACCGACCACGAAATAGTCTCGCCATCGTTCGCGCAACGAGGGAACGCCATTGCGCGCCAACGCGACAATGAGCAGGGCGGCAAAAGCCAGTGTGACGCGGCTCTCCGCTAGCCACAACGGCCCCAGCACTGGAGCAGCAACGCGCAAGAAGGCAAACGAGCCACCCCACAGCGCGGCCAGTGTTACAAGCCGCGCTACATCCGCGGGAGACATGGATAGCCGCCTCAGGCGACCGCGCTGGCGGTTGACACCCGCAGCGGCAACTGTCCGCGGACGCACGCATGAGCACGCTCGTGTTCGAGCAGCCACGCCTTGCGCCACAGACCGCCGCCGTAGCCGGTGAGCGTACCGTCGGCGCCGATCACGCGGTGGCAGGGCACGATGATGGCGAGCTTGTTGTCGCCGTTGGCGCGGCCCACGGCGCGCACGGCGCCGGGCCTGCCGACACGCACCGCGATGTCCGCATAGCTGCGCGTCTCGCCCGCTGGGATTTCGCGCAGCGCCTCCCACACCGCGCGCTGGAACGGCGAGCCGTCGAGCTTGATCGGCGTCGTGAACGCGAGCACGCCGCCTCTGAAATACTCGGAGAGCTCGCGGCCGATGCTGTCGAGATGCTCGTGGTCCCCGGGAACCACGTGCTGGGGCACGCGTCGCCGCAGCATCTGCAATTCTCGCTCGAGCCCACGGCGGTCCACGAATTCGAGCACATGCACGCCCTCGTCGTTGGCGAGCGCGAGCAGCGGACCGAGAGGCGACTCGACCCAGCGCGCATACAGGCAGTCGAGATCTCGAGCCTGACTGGGCGGCGCGCCGAAGACGCGGCCAAACGCTTCGCGGAACCCGCTGCCCGATTCGAAGCCGTGGTCGAGCTGCAGATCGATCATGCTCTTACCCTCCCTGATGCCCGCCAGCGCCATGCCCATCCGTCGCGCCCGGTGGTACGCGTGAAAGCTCATCCCGCAGTAGCGCCTGAACGCGCGACGCGCGCTCGACGGGTCGATGCCCATGTGCTCCAGGTCGACGTCGCGCAACCGGCCGGAGGGATCAGCTTCCACCGCGGCAAGCAGCTGCTCCACCACCTGCGGCGATGCGGGACTGCGTTCGAGGGGCCGGCAGCGCATGCACGGCCGATAGCCGGCGTGCAGGGCGTCGTGAGGCGAAGCGAAGAACTCGACGTTCTCGCGCCTGGGGGTGCGTGCGTGGCAGACCGATCGGCAGAAGATCCCGGTCGTCCTCACGGCGACAAAGAAGATTCCGTCGAATGCGGGATCGCGCTCGCTGAGCGCGCGGTACATTACTTCGGATGATGGCAGGGTCGTCATGGGCGAACTCCGTGAATCGAGCGCCGATTATAGGCGGCGCTCGATTCGCTCGCCGTCGAAATTCGGGCGTCGAATTCGCTGCGTCCGGTGCGGCTGAGCGTCCGTCGACGCCTCAATGCGACAGCGGACGACATCGCGCAGGGCTCGCGCTGCCGCGAGCCCTCGCGAACACCGTCGGCGCTGGTTTACCGCGGGCTAGCGCATGAAACTGTTGTATCCCCACAGCAGGATCAGGGCTCCGATGATCGACAGGATCCACCCGGCGGGGTGAAACTTGCCATCGGGGGATTTCCAGATCAGGCTGCTGATGAAGCCGCCAACGATCGATCCCCCGATGCCCAGGGCGGTGGTGAGCAGGAAACCGAGCTTGTCCGCGCCGGGCATGATCGCGCGTGCTATCAAGCCCACGATGAAACCGACGATAATGGTCCCGATGATCCCGACGATGCCCATGGAACGTTCTCCTCTTTGGTGATTTTGAGTGCCCGGCGCCGTGGCCGCGGCCTGCCGACTCGCCACGGCAGCCCATGCTAGCACAAGGCCATCGGGCCGCCGCGGCGTAAGCAATCCAACGCGGCGGACGACTATGAAGGCAGTGCCGCGGAGGCACCGAACGATGACGTCGTTTTCGAGCAAACTGTTGGCCTTGAGCGTGCTCGCGTTGCTTCCGCCGCTCGCTCATGCCGATTGCCGCTCGCAGAGTCCGGCACACGCGGTCGCATTGGTGGAGCTCTACACGTCCGAGGGCTGCGATAGCTGTCCCCCAGCTGACGGCTGGCTTTCGAAGCTCGACGCACGCGGCGACGCCGTCGTCCCGATCGGGCTGCACGTCGATTATTGGGACCGCCTCGGCTGGAAGGATCGCTTCGCGAGCGTGGCTTTCACCGAGCGGCAATACGAGCAGATGCGGCGCCAGCACACGGCATTCGTGTACACGCCGCAGATCCTCCTGCAGGGGAGGGATTTTTCGCAGTGGCGCACCGGCTCCTACGCTGCTGCGATCGCTGCGATTACGGCCCAGCCGGCAAGGGCGATGATCGGGCTCGCCGTGCAGGCCGAGAACGGCAACGCTCGGGTCGACGTTCGCGCCAAGGTTCCGGAGCAGCGCGACCGTCCCCACGCGCGCCTCACGGTTGCGCTGGTCCAGGACCGGCTGGTGAGCGAAGTGAAAGCGGGCGAGAACGCAGGAAGGAGGCTGACCCACGACCACGTGGTTCGGCAATGGCGCTCGGGACTGCCGATACGGGCGGATGGCGAAGCGCAGGAGCGCGTGACGTTCCCGCTCCCTCACGAGGCCGGCCCGTTGACGGTTGTGGCGTTTGTAGAAGACACCGTAAGCGGGGAGGTGCTGCAGGCATTCGCGCTGGCGCTTTGCGAGCCGCGCTGAGCCCGCGTCCGGGCGGTTCGCAACCTAGTTTTCTTGCTAGACTCCCCTGCGGGGAACTAAAGCGCAGGGAAGGCAGGCGGATGCGCATTCTGATCGCCGAAGACGATCCTGTACTCGCGGATGGATTGCGGCGCACGCTGCGCCAGTCCGGCTTTGCGGTCGATTGGGCGAAGGACGGCAGCGAGGCCGATGCCGCGCTCGGCGTGACCGACTTCGACCTCCTGATCCTGGACATCGGACTTCCCGAGCTCTCCGGGTTCGAAGTGCTCAAGCGCCTGCGCGCGCGCAATTCCCGCTTACCGGTGTTGGTGCTCACCGCCCTGGGCAGCGTTACCGACCGCGTGCGGGGGCTCGACGCCGGCGCCGACGACTATCTCGCCAAGCCGTTCCAGCTCGCCGAGCTCGAGGCCCGCGCGCGTGCGCTGACACGCCGCGGCACGGCGTGCCCGTGCACGATCATCACGCACGGCGCGCTCACCTTCGATCAGGTCGGGCGCGTCGCGGAGCTTTGCGGACAACGGCTCGAGCTCTCGGCACGGGAGCTCTCGCTCCTCGAGTTGTTGCTGCAACGACCGGGGCGGCTGGTGCACAAGGATCAGCTCGTCGACCACCTCTGCGAGTGGAGCGAGGAAGTGAGCGCCAATGCCATCGAGGTCTACGTGCACCGCCTGCGCAAGAAACTCTCGCCGGGCGGCGTCAGGATCACGACGGTGCGCGGCGTCGGCTACTGCCTCGAAGCTCCCGCGCACTGAGGCCGTTGACGGGCCGCGATGGTCGCTGGAGGCGGTCAACTCACTGCCGCGGGCACGCGCACGACATGGACGCTGCAGTGCGCGTTGGCGGTGACTCCCGAAGCGACCGATCGCCACCAAGCCAGCCCCATTTGCGCGGGGTGCGGCGCACCGAGAATGATTAGATCGACGTTGTTCCGCTTGGCAAACTCGAG
>Ga0187779_10001177_pt1 | contig 16381 bp, 12 predicted proteins | sample 1015_Q2_SP10_10__FD_132435 | JGI IMG/M metagenome (GOLD analysis project Ga0187779, IMG submission 132435) | Tropical peat soil microbial communities from peatlands in Department of Meta, Colombia - 1015_Q2_SP10_10_MG | ecosystem: Environmental > Terrestrial > Soil > Wetlands > Peat | place... | reverse complement strand
TCGAACGCCTGACGCCCTAAGCGACCGGCCCCACCGGCGGGCGTTGGCAGACGCGACTCGACGATCTGGCGCAGCCGGTACAGGCCGAGGGGCGCGACCGGCAGCGGTGCATCCCCGGCATGGCGTAAGGATATGGTCGTCGGTCAGTGCTTGATGCCCGGCTGGTTCGTGGGAGGGATGGCCTGGGCGGCCGCCGCGGCCATCGTTTGCAGCAGCCCGTCGGCGATGGCCTTGCCGAGGGCGTGGTTGAAGCGGAGCCTCGCCACGATCTGGGTCGGCTCCGCGTGGGGGCCGGGTGCGCCGGTCGGCTCGGAGCGATGAAGCGTGAGCGTCACCCCATATGGGCCCGCGCTGATCGCGTAACCGTCGGCGTAGACGTCAGGATAGTCGGACATCCGGGCACCTCTGCTAGCAGGTGCCCACTCTACGACCGCTGCCGAGGTCGGGTGCGCTCCCGTCACTCCACCAGCGCCAGCTCGATGGCCTCGTCGATCGACAGCTTCGCGCCCTCCGCCATGAGCGCTTCGGCGCGCTCCGGGCCGAGACGGTCGCGCACGGCATCGCCGGGCTCCGGCAGGTGCAGGACCGACACCGACGGGATGGCCTCCCCGGTCTCGGCCTGGGCGGCCCGGATGGCGCCCGCCATGCGGGCGGCACGCTCTGCCTCTGCCTCGTCGCCCGATTCCGCGAGCAGGACTGCGATCGTGCCGAGTGCCCCGACCGTGGTGCCACCGACGCGTCCCTTGAGCTGGCGGATGCCATCGCGCACGTTGGCCAGGGCGCCGGCCGGATCGCCGGCCCCGCGGAGGATGGCCCCCAGGAGCAGCATGCTGTCGGATGCCCGGTACCAGGCCTGGGTGCGCCGGAAGTCGGCCAGGTTCTGCTCCTCCATCCGCTGGGCGGTGGCGAAGTCGCCCTCCAGAACGTGGGCCAGGACGGCCGCCTGCCGCGCCCGGATCGTGCCGGGCTGGTCGCCCAGCTCCTCGTACATGGCCAGCGCGAGCTCGCTCTCCCGGCGCAGGAACGCCACGTCCTTCTCCACCATCCCGACGAACGCGATGTCGTAGTGCGCCTCGGCGAGGGCGCGCGGGTCGCCTAGCCTCTCGGCGATGGCCAGCCGCTCCTCGTAGGCACGACGGGTCAGTCCGTAGTCCGTCGACCAGTAGGCCAGGCTGCCCTGGCCCGCCAACGCCACCAGACGCGCCCCCGGATCGGTGTGACGGTCCGCCGCGAGCAGGCGAGCGGCCCAATCCAGCCCCTCCCGGAGCTTGGTGCGGATCTGCCACCAGCGCCAGCCGGCTCCGATGATGCGCAGCCCGACGTCCGGGTCGCCGGGTCCGAGCGCCCAGGTCATGGCCTGCCGGAGGTCGTGGATCGCATCGTCCATCTGGGGCATGTAGCGCTCGGCACCAGCCTCGGCAAGGTGCGGACCCCATGCCCGGACCAGGCTGCAGTGGTACTCCGCGTGGCGGCGCTCCACCGCGGCGCGCTCACCCGACGCCTCCAGCCGCTCCTGGGCGAACTCCCGGACGAAGGCGTGGCGGGCGAAGCGCACCTCGCCGCCCGGGGCGTCGAGGACGCGCAGCAGGCTCTTGTCGACCAGGGAGGCCGACCCATCGAGGACATCGGTCGTCAGGGTCCGGTCCGGGTCGGCGATGGCCTGGGCCACCTCGGGCGACCACTCATCGGCCAGCACCGCCAGCCGTCGGAAGATGACCTGCTCGTCGGGCGTCAGCAGGTCGTGGCTCCAGGCGAGCGTGGCGCGGAGCGTCTGCTGGCGCGCCGGGAGGTCGCGGGCGCCACCGCCGGAGAGGAGGTCCAGCGAACGGCCGAGCCGCTCCAGGATCGCGGGCGGAGCGAAGAGGCGGATGCGCGCGGCGGCCAGCTCGATCGCCAGGGGCAGCCCGGCCAGCTGAGCCACGATCTGCTCCACCGCCATCATGTCGGCCGGGGTGAACTCGAGATTCGGTCGCACCAGCCGGGCCCGTTCGGTGAAGAGTTCGACGGCGTCGACCTCGCCGAGCGGCGGCACGGGGTACTCCTGCTCCCCGGCGACGCGCAGCGGTTCGCGGGACGAGGCCAGGACCGCGACCTGGGGCGCGCCGCGGACGAGCTCGGCCGCGATCCCGGCGCCGTCCGGCAGCAGCTGCTCCAGGTTGTCCAGCACGAGCAGCTGCTGATGGTCGGCCAGGTGGTCGCGGAGCACGTCGGTGATGGCCCGGCCGGGCACCTCGGCCACGCCGACGGCGGTGGCGATGGCGCCCCGCACGAGGGCCGGGTCGCGGATGGGAGCCAACTCCACGAACGTGACGCCGTCCCGGAAGCGATCCCGGACCTGGGCCGCGACCGAGACGGCCAGGCGTGTCTTCCCGGCCCCGCCCGGGCCCGTCAGGGTCACGAGTCGGGCACGCTCCAGGAGGCCGGACACCGCCGCCACCTCTCGTTCGCGGCCCACGAACGTCGTCAACGCCTCGGGCAGGTCCGAGTCGGCGATCGTGCGCAGCGGCCGGTCATCGTCCGCCGCGCCCAGCACGATCAGGCGATGGATCGGCAGCGGCTGGTCGAAGTCCCGCACCCGCCGCCGGCCGACAGACTGCACGGTCACCCCCTCCGGCACGGCACCGCGCAGCCCGTCGTAGGCGGAGCCCGAGAGCAGGATCTGGCCGCCGTTGGCCGCGCCCGTCAGGCGGGCGGCATAGTGCACGTCCAGGCCCAGGTAGTCGGTGCGGTCGGCCGTGAGCTGCGCCGTTGCCGTGTGGAGCCCCATGCGCAGCCGAGGCCGGGCGTCGGCGGGCCAGGCCATGTCGGCGATCGCGCGGCTGAGCTCCACGGCCGCGGCGGCCGCCGCGGTCGCCTCCGGGAAGGCCGCGAAGGTGCCGTCGCCCTCGTGCTTGACCACGACCCCGCCGCGGGCGGCGACCGTCGCATCCACGATCGCGTCATGCCTGGCCAGGAGCGCCGCCCAGTCGGCCTGCGTCAGGGCATGGGCGAGCCTGGTCGACCCCTCGATGTCCGCGAACAGGAAGGTCACGGTCCCCGTCGGGAGTGCCGCGCGCCTGGGGGCCAGTTCTGCGCTCCGTCCGTCGAGCCGTTCCCGTGGCCGGTCCAACGCCGTCCGGCCACGGTGGCGCCACCAATCTAGCGCGTGTCCCTTTCGCGGGCACGCCCCCACTCCTTGGCCCCAAGCCGGTGCGGCCAGTTCCCTGCGGTGGGTTATTCCGTTACGCTCAGGCACGTCGTGATCTGTTCGAACTGCGGCACGGAGAACAAAGTCGGGCGGCGGTTCTGCGTCGAGTGCGGCGCGAGCCTGGCGGCGGCCTGTCCGTCATGCGGCACGCCCTATGAGGCGGGCGAGAAGTTCTGCGGCACCTGCGGCGCGGCACTGACGGGTGATGCTGGAGCGGCGCGCGCCACCGGACCGGCAGGCGCCGCGCCGACCCCCCCACCGCCGGCCACCGAGCGACGCCTCGTTTCCGTCCTCTTCGCGGACCTCGTCGGCTTCACGCCCTTCGCCGAGGAGCGCGACGCCGAAGACGTCCGCGCCACCCTGGACCGCTACTTCGCCATGGCCTCCGAGGTCATCGGTCGTTACGGCGGGACCGTCGAGAAGTTCATCGGTGATGCGGTCATGGCCGTGTGGGGCACGCCCGCCGCCCACGAGGACGACGCCGAGCGGTCGGTGCGAGCGGCGCTCGAGCTGGTCGACGCCGTCCACACCCTGGGCGATGGCATCCGGGCTCGGGCGGGGGTCCTGACCGGTGAGGCTGCCGTCACGATCGGGGCCACGAACCAGGGCCTCGTCGCCGGCGACCTCGTCAACACCGCCAGCCGCCTTCAGTCGGCAGCCGCTCCGGGTACCGTGCTGGTGGGCGAGGCGACGCAGCGGGCCGCCGCCAAGGCCATCGCCTTCGAGCCGGCCGGCGAGCCAGCCCTCAAGGGCAAAGCCAGTCCGGTGCCGGCATGGCGCGCGCTCCGGGTGGTCGCCCAGGTCGGCGGGCGCAACCGCGCCGACGCGCTCGAGGCCCCGTTCGTGGGCCGCGACGACGAACTGCGCCTGCTCAAGGACCTCTTCCACGCCACGACCCGGGAGGGCCGCGCCCGCCTCGTCAGCGTCATCGGGCCGGCCGGCATCGGCAAGACGCGCCTGGCCTGGGAGTTCCTCAAGTACGTCGACGGCCTCGTGGAGACCGTGTGGTGGCACGAAGGCCGCAGCCCGGCCTACGGCGAGGGCGTCACGTTCTGGGCGCTTGGCGAGATGGTCCGCCGTCGCGCCGGCCTGCTCGAGACGGACGATGAGGCCACGACCAGGGCGAAGATCGCGGCGACCGTGGCCGAGCACGTGCCCGACGCCGATGAGCGACGCTGGATCGAGCCAGCCCTCCTGACCCTCCTGGGCGTCGAAGCCGGCGGGGGTTCGGACCAGCTGTTCGCGGCATGGCGGACGTTCTTCGAGCGCCTGGCCGCGACCGCCCCAGTCGTGCTGGTCTTCGAGGACTACCACTACGCCGACACCGGCCTGCTGGACTTCGTCGACCACCTGCTGGAGTGGAGCCGGACCGTCCCCATCTACGTCGTGACGCTGGCGCGCCCGGAGCTCCTGGACAAGCGGCCGGCGTGGGGTGCCGGCAAGCGCAACTTCGTCAACGTGAGCCTGGAGCCGCTCGCCGAACCGGCCATGCGCGAGTTGCTGGCCGGCCTCGTGCCGGGCCTGCCCGAGCCGGCCGTCAAAGCCATCGTGGCGCGGGCCGACGGGGTGCCGCTGTACGCGGTCGAGACGGTGCGCATGCTGCTCGCGGAGGACAAGCTGGTCCTGGAGGGCAACACCTACCACCCGACCAGCGACCTCACCGACCTGGCCGTGCCGGAGACGCTGACAGCGCTGATCGGCTCGCGCCTGGACGGGCTCGCGCCGGCTGACCGGGCGCTGGTCCAGGACGCCGCCGCGTACGGGCAAAGCTTCACCATCACGGGCCTGGCCGCCGTGTCGGGCGCCGAGGCGGCCGAACTGGAGCCACGCCTCGCCCGGCTCGTCCAGGCCGAACTGCTGACGCGGACGGTGGACCCGCGCAGCCCCGAACGCGGCCAGTACGCGTTCGTGCAGGCCCTCATCCGCGAAGTGGCATACCGCACGCTCAGCAAGGCGGCCCGCAAGGCGCGGCATCTCGCCGCAGCCCGGTACTTCGAGTCGCTGGGGTCCGACGAGCTGGCCGGTGCGCTGGCCGGCCACTACCTGGCTGCCTTCTCGAACGCCTCACCCGGCCCCGAAGCGAACGCGCTCGAGGCTCAGGCGCGGATCGCCCTGGGCGCCGCCGCCGAGCGCGCGGATGACCTCGGCGCTCACGCCCAGGCCGTGACGTTCCTGGACCAGGCCCTCTCGGTCACCCGCGATGAGACGGACCGGGCCGTTCTCCTGGAGCGTCTGGGGGCCTCGGCTGAGGCAGGCGGCCAGCTCGCCCGGGCTGAGGCTGTCCTGGAGGAGGCGCTCAGCATCCGACGGGCCGCGGATGATCGACCGGCCGCGGTCGCCACGGCCGCCATGCTCTCCAGGATGCTCCTCTCGGTCCACGCGACCCCGGATCTCCTCGATCGGACGCGGGCACTCGTGGACGAGTTCGCCGACCAGGCCGCCGAGCCGGCCGGTGTCGCGCTGCTTGGCCAGCTCGCCCGCGCCCTGTTCCTGATGGGCCACAACCACGAGTGCCTGCCGGTGGCGGACCAGGTCCTGGTGGCGGCCGAGCGGCTTGACCTGATCCCGGTCATCGCCGACACGTTGATCACCAAGGGCTCCGTGCTGGCCGACACGGGCCGCTCACACGAAGGCCTCAGCCTGATCGAGACCGGGGTCCGCCTGGCCGAACAACACGGACTTCCGCGGACCGGCCTCCGCGGACGCCTCAACCTGGGCTTCTTCCAGGCCGGGGACGATCCTGAGGCGGCCATGGCGGCGCTTCAGCCGGCCCTCCGCGAGGCCCGCCGGCTCGGTGATCGCGGCCTGCTCCCGAACATCCTGGCCAACATCGCGGGCGCCTCGTTCTTCTCCGGCCGGTCGCGCGAGGTGCTGCCGGAGCTCGAGGCGGCCCTGGCGATGGACTACGAGGCGACCCACCGGACCTGGCTGGTGACCGAGGCGGCCTGGCATCGGGCCCTGCTCGGCATCCCGGTCGACGCCGAGCTCGCCGAGATCGACGACGCTCTCCGCACGCTGACCGATCCGCAGTTCGTCGCGTTCACGCACGTCGTCCGCTCGGTGGCCGCGTGGGCGCGTGGCGATGAGAAGACGGCTCGCGCCGAGAACCTGGCGGCGATCGAGGGGGACAGCGGACGGGTGGTGCTGGCCTACGCGTTGGCGGGTCGGCATGCGCTCCTGGCGGGAGACGTGGAAGCGGCCCGGCAGGACCGCGACAACCTGGCCGCACTCGCGCCCCATGGCGGCGATGAGGCCAGGCTGCGTGAGATCCAGGGAGGCATCGCGGCGCTGGAGGGTCGTCCGGCCGAAGCCCTGCAGCTGTTCGGCCAGGCGATGCCGGTGTACGAGAGACTGGGGCTGGCGCTGGATGCCGCCATCGCGGGCCTGGTCATGGTGACCGTGATGGATCCGTCCGAGCCGCGCGTCCGCGCGGCCGGCCTCGAGGCCCGGGAGCGGTTCGCCATCATCGGCGCCAAGCCGTTCGTGGCACGCGTGGATGCGGCGATGGAGCGCCCGGCGCCCCCGGGCGTGATGCGCGAGGCCCCGATCCCGACCACCTGAGTCGAGGACGGGTCGCAGCCGGCAGCGGCCGCACCGGGGGGCCGCGCCTGAGGTCGCTGGCCTCAGGCTCCGTCGCCCGACCGCCAACGAAACCTCGTTACCGATGCGCTCGAAGTCATCAGTCCGAGGGTGGTGATGTCCTGACCCGCGCCGTCGGGTCCCCGAGCCCATCCGCGGCCACCGCCGATGACTTCGACCGCATCAGCGGGGTGGCAACGGCGCTTCTCGGGGCGCGAGCATCAGGCGCCCCACCGTTCCCAGCGGGCGAACGCCGCCGAGGGGACCCAGCCGCGCTCGAGCGACGGCGAGCGCTTGTCGGGCAGCGGGTGGCCGACGGGCATGACACCTACGGGCACGAAGTCAGCCGGGATGCCCAGCTCGTCCTTGAGGGCCTGGATATGCGATGGCTCGGGCGTGCCGGCGAAACCCGAGGCCAGTCCGGCATCGACCGCCGCCAGCGTGATGAGCATCACGGTCATGCCGATGTCCATCCACCAGTACGGCACGGGCCAGCTCGTCTCGCGGCCCGAGTCGTCGACCTTGTCGGCCTCGTGGTAGCGGTCGTGGTAGATCCGCTCGCTGACGCAGGGGATGAAGACGGCCGCACACGTGCTGATCCACGTGTCCCACCCCTCCTGCACGAGCTCGTCCTCGTGGTAGAGGTCGGCGATCCTCCGGCGGATCGCCGGGTCTGTCACGATGACGAGGCGCTGGCCCTGGCTGAAACCGGCACTCGGCGTCCGCTGGGCAATCGCGGCGATGCGCTCCAGCACCTCGCGCGGCACCGGCTCCTCGGCGAAGTGGCGCACCATGCGCCGGCGCCGCACGACCTCGGTGAACTCCATGGCTTCTCCTTTACCGCCCGTTGATGCCCCGATCCCGCGCCCGGACTAGGATGGCCCACACCCAGTCAGAACGCCCAGCGGGGCCGCACGCAAGGTGACCGCCATGACCGAGACCGCCGCACCATACGTCAACAAGCCCGCCTGGGTGGACCTCTCCAGCCCCGACGTCGCCGCCTCCGCCGCCTTCTACTCGCGGCTTTTCGGGTGGGACATCCAGGTGTCCCCCGACCCGCAGTACGGCGGCTACGCCATCGCCAAGGACGCCAGCGGTGACGTGGCCGGGATCGGGCCCATCCAGGCGCCGGGCACACCGCCGAACTGGTCGGTCTATCTGGGCACGACCGACGCGGCCGCCTTGGGTGAGCGAGTGGCGGCAGCCGGCGGCACGGTCATCGCGCCGGCCTTCGACGTGGGCGACCAGGGCCGCATGGCCGTCTTCCAGGATCCCAGCGGCGCCTTTATCTCCGCCTGGCAGCCGACCAACATGGACGGCTTCCACGCCGACGGCCTGCACGAGTTCAGCTGGGCCGAGCTCAGCTCCCGCGCCCTTGACAAGGCGGTCGCTTTCTACGGCACCGTCTTCGGCTGGACGGCAGACGCCGCGCCGATGGGCGAGGGTGCCCCGCCGTACACCACATTCAAGCTGGATGGCGCGAACGTGGCCGGCGGCCAGCCCATGAACCCCATGGTCCCCGCCGAGATGCCCAGCTACTGGCTGGTCTACTTCGGGGTGGCCGACGTGGACGCCTCGCACCGCACGGTGCTCGACGCCGGTGGCCACGAGTTGATGCCGCCGACCGACTTCCCCAGCGGCCGCTTCGCCATCGTGAGCGACCCCCAGGGCGCCGCCTTCGGCCTGCTCCGCATGACCCCGCGCTAGGCGCGGTCGGCCACAAGGTGGGCCCATCATGACCACGGTCGCCGCGACCGCCTATGACGTGGCGGAGGTCCGGGCTCGCTTCCCGGCCCTGGGGCTCCGCGACCACGGGCAGCCCATGGCGTTCTTCGATGGCCCCGGCGGGACGCAGGTGCCGCGCTCCGTGATCGAGGCCGTGGCCGAGTACTACGAGACCTCGAACGCGAATGCGGGCGGGGCGTTCCTCACCAGCCGACGGAGCGACGACCTGGCCGCGGGCGCCCACGAGGCGGTCGCCGACTTCCTCAACGCACGATCGGGCGATGAGATCAAGTTCGGCGCCAACATGACCACCTTGACCTTCCACATCAGCCGGTCCATCGGCAAGACATGGCGCGCGGGCGACGAGGTCCTGGTCACGACCCTCGACCACGACGCGAACGTGTCGCCGTGGCGCGCGATCGCCGAGGACCGGGGCGTCGTGGTCCGGACCGTGGACATCCACACCGAGGACGGCACGCTCGACCTCGACGATCTCGCCGCCAAGCTCTCCGGCCGCACGCGGCTGGTGGCCGTGGGCTACGCCTCGAACGCGCTCGGCACGATCAACCCGCTGCCCACGATCATCGAACAGGCGCATGCGGCGGGGGCGCTGGTCTACGTGGACGCTGTCCACTTCGCGCCCCACGGCCCGATCGACGTGCAGGCGCTCGACACGGACTTCCTCGTCTGCTCGGCCTACAAGTTCTTCGGGCCTCACCTCGGCGCGCTATACGGCAAGGCCAGGATCCTGGAGGGGTTGCCGGCCTACAAGGTCCGCCCGGCCCATGACCGCTTCGAGACCGGGACGCCGAACTTCGAAGCCCTCGCGGGCACGCGTGCCGCGGTGGACTACCTGGCCTGGATCGGCGAGCGCTTCGGCGGCCCGTTCGCCCCGGACTACCCGGCGCTGCGCGGCCGCCGCCTCCACCTCAAGACCGCGATGCGGGCCATCCGCGCGTACGAGATGGGGCTCTTCGGCGAGCTCCTGGACGGCCTGGAGCGCGTGCCCCGGTCGCGCGTCTGGGGCATCCGCGACCGCAGCCGCTTCGACCAGCGCACCCCGACCGCCGCCGTGACGATCGAGGGCCGCTCGCCGCGCCACCTCGCCGAAGCCCTGGGAGAACGAGGCATCACGACCTGGGACGGCGACTTCTATGCCACGGGCCTGATCGAGCGCCTGGGGTTGTCAGAGACGGGCGGCGTCCTGCGGATCGGGCTCGCCCACTACAACACGGCCGACGAGGTGCAGCGGCTCGTAGACGCCCTCGAGGAGATCGCCGGCTAGCAGGTCGCCCAGCGGCCGACGTGGTTGGCCTGGGCGACCGCCTGGGCGGCGGCGTAATCGGCCGCGTAGCGCACGTCCGGCTTGACCGTCTCGAGGCGGGCATCACCGCGCACCACGAGCTCGTAGTCCAGCTGGAACCATGAGCTGCCGGTCTTGACCCAGACGAACCGCAGCAACCGGCCGTACACATCGGTGTTGGAGACGTCGCGCTCCAGGACCACCGCGGTGTGGCCGGCCAGCAGGGCCTTGAGATCGGCGCTGGCCTGGGGTCCGTACGGCTGGACGGGCGTGCCCGGCTTGACCGTCTCGGGCGTGTCCATGCCGATGAGCCGCACGTAGTCGCGGTCCGTCAGGCGGATCGTGTCGCCGTCCACGACATACCAGATGACCGCCGTGGAGGTGGGCCCCAGGGGCTTGCGGAGCGGGCCCTCCAGCGCCGCGGCGGCGGTGGGGATCGCGCCGCGACAGGCGGCGACGGGAGTCGCAGGAAACAGGGATGTCGCCGCAGCCCCACCCGTCGGCGCCTGGGTCGCCGGGGAAGTCGTGGGCGGGGCGGTCAGGGGTGCGCCGGAGGGGCCTTCGGCGCCGCAGCCGGCGGCGACCACCATCGTCAGCAGAGCCGCCACGACGGCGGCTGTACCGGTCAGCCGGCCACGACCAGGCGTGCGGCGAGCGCCCATATCCGCGCCATCATGCGCGGCCCAGGTGCCATCTCGCATGGCATCGCGCCTCCCGCCGTACCATCGGACAGCACCGGCTCACGGAGGGTCCGGCGACGACACACTAGGAGCGCGGACCTCGTGAGCAAGCCCTTCTTTGGCTACCACATGCCCCTGTTCACGTTCCCCGGCGTGCCGGACGACCAGCTCTTCGAGCACCTCGTCAGGGTGGTCCAGGCGGCCGAGCAGGCCGGTTTCGACATGGTCACGGTGATGGACCACTTCTACCAGATCCGCGGCGTGGGTCCGGAAGAGGCCCCGATGCTGGAGGCCTACACGCTGCTCGGGGCGCTCGCGGCGCGCACGAGCCGCGTGCGCCTTGGCACCATGGTCAGCGGCGTCACCTACCGCAACCCGGCGCTGCTGGCCAAGATGGTCACGACCCTTGACATCGTCTCGGGCGGGCGGGCCGTCCTGGGCCTGGGGGCGGCGTGGAACGAGGATGAGCACAAGGGCTACGGTTTCGAGTTCCCGCCCATGCGCGAGCGGATGGACCGCCTGGAGGAGGCGCTGGAGATCTGCCATCTCATGTTCACCCAGGACCGGCCCAGCTTCGAGGGCACCTACTACCGCATCGACCGCGCGCTGGACAGCCCGCGCCCAATCCAGCCGGGCGGGCCCCGGATCCTGATCGGCGGCAGCGGTGAGCGGCGGACGCTGCGGATGCTTGCCCGCTTCGGCGACATCGCCAACTGGTTCGGCGGGCTCGACGAACTCAAGCACAAGGACGAGGTCTTCCTGGCCCACTGCGAGGCCGTCGGTCGTGACCCGTCGACGGTCCTGCGCACGGTGATGGCCCCGGTCCTCCTGGTGGCCGACGTTCGCGAGGCCGAGTCGCTGCTCGCCCACATCCCCCCCGAGCGCCGCGCCAGCCTCATCGCCGCCACGCCGGCGAGAGCGGCGGAGGCCCTGGCGCCCTACCGCGAGGCCGGCTTCGACGGCTTCATCCTGCGCAACCCGATGCTCTCCACGGTCGAATCGATGGCCCTCGCCGGGGAGTTGATCGCGGCGATGCAGTAAGCCGCACGTGACGGTTTGCCTGCCAGGCAAGCAAGCGACCTGATCCTCCTCTTGGGGCGCGAGAGTCGGCCATCGATATGGCCTCTCGGGTCACGGATGATCGGACCGATTCGCGAGGATCCTTGCTCCTCAGGTAATCCCAAGGCTTGGCGGGCGGCCCGGCGGGACCTCGCGGTCCCTTGCGCACCTGTGAAGCAAGCCTTGCCGCGTCTGGGGGGCAGGGCCGGCCCGGGCGGGGACCCTGGCCGTTGTGAGCTAGTCGCCCCGGGACTGGTATGCGCCGGACTGGACCACCAACGGCCCGCCGGGGACGGGCGCATACGAGTCTGCGGCGCGCTAGACGGCAACGCGGCCGCGAGGGTCGGGCGCTGCCGCATGCCGTAAGCGGAGCGCGGCTAGGTCGGTCGAGCCCGCTCCACCACCGGGAACGTCAGCAGGATCAGGAGGCCGCCCAGGAGACCGAAGGCGATGGTCTCGCGGAGCTGCCAGGCGCCCGTCAGGGTGGCCGACGGCCCTTCGAAGATCGGCGTGTCGTGTGTGACCAGCCACGCCCCGACACCGGTCGTGCCGGCGGGCACGGTCGCGACAGCGGCTTCACGCGTGAGCAGCTGCCCGTCGGGCGTCTGGAAGCGGTAGTCCAGGTCCGGATCCATGACCCGCGCGGCGGCATCGGCGAGGTCAGCGCCGCTCGGCGGCGGCCCGGCCTTGGGCTGCACGGAGGTCGTGGTGATCGCGCCCTGGTTGCCATACGCGGACGCGGGCAGGAACGACTCGTGCCACTGCTGGCCGACGTTGAAGAGCACGATCGCGGCCACCCCTCCGACGATGAGGGCCGGCAGCGTCCGGCCCATGACCGCGCCCACGAGCAGCCCGATGCCGAGGCCGGCCAGGGCATGGGCCACGACGGGGGCCCCGAACAGCTCGGCGTCCTGGTACAGGTTGCTCCACAGCCCGTCGCCGGTGCGCGTCGTTTCCAGCACCGCCGCGGTCAGCGCCGTGAGCGCGGCGAGCGCGACGGCGAGGAGGATCACGGGCGCGACGCGGGCGAGCAGCCACCGGCTGCGTGAACCGGCGAGCCCCCACGCCATTGCGGCCGTCCGCGCCTCCAGTTCGCGCCCCACGAGCGGCACGCCCAGGAAGAGGCCGACGGCATACGGCAGCAGGGCCATCGCGGCGAGGACCTTGCCGCCCTCGCTCTCGTTGATGCCGGCCCATCGCGCCACGGGATCCTTGCAGACTCCGGCCGCGTCCGGTCCCCCGCTCATCCACTGCACCAGACAGTGGGCCGTGACCCCGACCGCGTCGAGGCGGTACGTCACGATGAGGGCCGAGACGGCCACGATCAGCGAGCCGACCGAGACGGCCAGCACCTCGAAGCGATGGACCTTGAAGGTCAGCCGGGCGGACGTGACCGAGCCAGCGAGTGCGCCCATCAGGCGGCCCACGGAGCCGCGTCGGCCCCCGACGCGCGACCGGAGGACAGGTAGCCCAGCACGATCTCCTCCAGGGATGCCGCCCGGCCGACGGTCGGGTCGCTGGTCCGCGACAGGACCAGACGCGTGTCCCCCGGGCCAGTGAACCCGGCCACGTCCCACGGCGTGGGCGGGGCCGCCGATGGCGCGGCGACCGGGACGACGCGGTGTGCGGCTCGAGCCTCTGCGACGTCCGCGTCCAGCAGGACATGCCCAGCCGAGAGCACGACGAGGCGCTCGCACGCCTCCTCGACGTCGGTGACGATGTGCGACGAGAGGAATGCCGTGTGGCCGTCCGCCCGGACCGCGGCCACGAGCACGCTCAGGAACTCGCGCCGGGCGAGCGGATCCAGGCTGGCCAGCGGCTCATCCAGGAGCAGGACAGGCGCCCGTGTGGCGAGGGCGATGGCCAGGCCCAGCTGCGCCTGCTGTCCGCCGGACAGTTCGCTGGCCCGCCTGGACGGTCCGATACCCAGCGACCTGAGCCGCTCGACCGCGACGCTGCGCTCGAATCCATGGCGGAGCGTGACGGCCATCGCCAGGTGGTCGGCGACCGTCAGGTCGCGGTAGAGGGACGCCGCCTGCGGCACGTATCCGATCCGTGCCACCGCCTCCGGCCGGTGCCGCCACGGGTCGATCCCGGTGACCGTCACCCGGCCGGCGGTCGGGCGTTCGAAGCCCATCCAGGTCCGGATCAGGGTCGACTTGCCGGCCCCGTTCGGTCCGACGACGGCGGTGATCGAGCCGGTCGGGACGGTCATGGTGACGCCGTCGAGGGCCAGCGGCCCGCCGCCCCGATAGCGCTTGGACAGGTGGTCGGCCGTCAGGGCGGGGTCGGCGGGGGTGCTCGTCATGGGCGCACCGTAGGCCCGACCGCCCCGACCGAACAGGCGGGACTCCCCTGCCCCGACGGCAGGGATTCCCCGCCTGGCCGCCCGCCAGCGGCGGTGCTACCGTCCGAACGTGGCTGATACCGTCCGCCAGCGGGTCGCGGCCGCGATCGCCCTGGCCTTCCTGCTGCTCGGCGTCGGGGCCTGGGCGGCCGCACCACATGGCGGTACCGGCGGACCGGGCGCCCTCGACCGCCAGCCGGACGACACCGTCCTCCTGGTGTGGTTCGGGGCGGCCATCCTCCTGCTCGGCGCGTGGTGGCTGACCCGTCCGGGCCGGCCCGCCATCGTCGCGCGCCTTGGCTGGCCGCTCCTGGCCGCGAGCATCGCGCCGTTCTCGCTCGCGATCCTGGCGACCTTCGATCCGTCGTGGAGCATCCCTGCCGTCGGCCTCCTGTGGCCCCTCTCCGTGGCGCCCTTGGCCGAGGCCCTGACCACGTACGCCCCCGATGCGCGACGACGTCGGGTGGCGATCGCCGCCGCCCTGGCGTGCTACGCGGTGGCCGTCGTGATCGGGCCGCAGATGGCGTCGGTCGGGATGGCCGTCCCCGTCAATCTCGGTGATGGAGCATCGACCGCGGCGGCCGTGCCGACCTTCACGGTGTCGCCCGAAGGCTCGGCGCTGCGAGCGCAGGTCGTGGCGGGCATCACCGTGCTGCCCGCCCTCCTGGCCGGTTTCCTGCCGCGCCGGGTGGCGGGGATGGGCTGGGCCATCGGGCGGGATCAGCTCATCGAGGGCGTCACGCTAGCCGCGATCGGCCTGACGCCCGTCGTGGCGGGACTCGTCCTTAACCTCACCGACCCCCTCCTGGCCATGGCGGCCCTCGTCGTGTGGGCCGTGATCGTCGCGGCTGCGGCACGGCTGGCGATCCGGCCGCTGGATGAGTTGACCCGCCGGGCGACCCTGCAGCGCGACCTGACCGTGACCCTGGCGGAAGCGCAGCGGGTACGCCTGGCGGCCGACCTCCACGACGGACCGCTGCAGGACCTGACGCTCCTCGTGCGACGGCTTGACGCGAGCGGTGACGCCGAGGGGGCCGCCCTCGCGCGGTCCATCGCCGCAGAGCTGCGCGACGTGACCGGCGAGCTGCGCCTGCCGATCCTGGACCACCTGGGCGCCGGGGTGGCGATGGAGTGGCTCGTCGAGCGGGTGCAGCGCCTGTCGGGCAACCGGATCGAGCTGGTCCGTGACGACGTCGCGCGGCCACCCGCGGAGGTCGAGCTGGCGCTGTTCCGCGTCGCCCAGGAGGCCCTCGCCAACGCCGTGCGCCACGGTCGCCCGCCGATCCGCGTCGCGTACCGGGCGGACGCGGGGTTCGCCTCGCTGTCGGTCGAGGATGCCGGGCCCGGTATCGAGTTGGCTTCGACCGCGCGGGCCGTCGAGGCGGGACGCTTCGGCCTCCTTGGCATGCAGCAGCGTGCTGAACAGGTGGGCGCCCGACTCGACCTGCACCGACGGCCCGAGGGCGGCACGGAGGTCTCGCTCGAATGGCACCGCGGGGCGCTCGGCTGGGGCGTCCGGTGACGATCCGGCTCGGCATCGTGGACGACCACCCGGTGGTGCGCGACGGCACGGCGGGCCTCTTCGCCGCGCAACCGGGCATGGAGGTGATGGGCGTCGGTTCCACGCTCGAGGACGCGCGGGCCATGCTGGCCGCCGCCGACCCGCCCGACGTGCTGCTGCTCGACATCCAGCTGGGCTCGGACAGCGGACTGACGCTCCTGGCGGATGGCGAGGGCGGACGGGCGGATACCGGGGCGCGCCGTACGGCGATCGTGCTCCTCACGGCATTCGACTACCCGCAGTACGCCGCCGCCGCCCTCCAGCTCGGGGCGGCCGGGTTCGTGGTCAAGACCGCGCCGCTCACCGAGCTGATGGCGGCCGTGCAGGCTGCGGCGACCGGGCGCCTGACGTTCGACGAGCGGGCCCGCGGCCGAGTCGACCGCCTCACCGGCCGTGAACTCGAGATCGCCCGCCTCGCCACGGCCGGCCGCTCCAACGACGAGATCGGTCGTGCGCTGGGCATCGCCACGAAGACGGTCGAGGCGCACCTGGGCCGGCTGTACGCGCGCTTCGATGTCGCGTCGCGCACGGAACTCGCCGCCCGCGCCGTCCGCGAGGGCTGGCTGGACCTCCCGCCGACCCGCCCGCCCGGGGGCTGACCTCGGCTACCTGGCACGCCCGGATCAGGCCGGCGGGGGCCACGCCCGCCGGGGTCGGGCCGGCCGCGCGTGACGGGCGTCAGCCCAGGTGCGGCTCGGGCGTCTCGTCCTCGAAGGCCCAGGGGTCGATCGACCCACTCCGGCCACGCAGCAGCGACAGGCCACCCGACACGTCGGTGGCAACGCCCACGATGTGGTCGCGCTGTACGAGCACGAACGGGAAGCGGCCGGCCAGGCGTCGGTCGGCCAGCCAGCGGACGCGGACATCGGTCATGGGGATGAAGTGCGGGTCGGTCGCGTCCAGGAAGGCCATCATCGAGGCCTCGTGGTGGAGGTGTGCC
>Ga0187779_10001175_pt1 | contig 16383 bp, 15 predicted proteins | sample 1015_Q2_SP10_10__FD_132435 | JGI IMG/M metagenome (GOLD analysis project Ga0187779, IMG submission 132435) | Tropical peat soil microbial communities from peatlands in Department of Meta, Colombia - 1015_Q2_SP10_10_MG | ecosystem: Environmental > Terrestrial > Soil > Wetlands > Peat | place... | reverse complement strand
GTCACAATTCTCTGGAACCGTGCGGAACGAGCTGTTCGGATTTTGATCTCTGCGTTACTCGGGCTGGCATTGATCGCCCTTGGAATTTGTACCTCCACGCGGGCCGCCGTATTTGCCAGCGAGGAAACGCTCTGGTCGGACACGCTTTCAAAAAATCCGGGTGCCTGGCAGGCTCATGCGCGCCTCGGCCAGCTTTTTTTCGATCGGCAACAATTCGTGGCTGCGCTTCCGCATTTGCAACGCGCAGTCGAGTTGAAACCAGAATTGGCGGACGATCGCAACCTGCTCGGTCTCGACTACTGCCGGCTTGGGCGATTTGAGGAAGGAATTGCCGAATATCGGACGGCGTTGCAATTGAAAGAAGCCGAGCCGTTGAGTGCAAAAAGCGCGAGCGTCGCGACGATTCGGACGAACCTGGCTAACGCGCTGACGATTACGGCAAATAATCTGAGCGCCAGCGCGGTTGAAATTCCGAACGAAGCGATGCGGCGTTACGACGAAGCGATCGCCCAATATGAAAAAGCGCTTGAGTTAGAGCCGCGGCAGCCTGCAATTCACCGCAATCTCGGGATGCTGTTGGCGAGACTCGGCCGATACAACGAAGCGAAAATGCACCTGCGAGCGACGCTGGAGATTGTCCCTAACGAACCAATTGCCCGGGAAACACTGGACGCGATTGAATCGAAAGGACGTTAGTTATAACAAAGCCTTGGCAGCTTGATCGACATCTTTGTCTCCGCGACCGGACAAATTGACGACGATGATCTGATCGCGTTTCATTCCCGGCGCGATTTTGATGACCTGCGCAATCGCGTGTGCGCTTTCGAGCGCTGGGATAATCCCTTCGGTTTTAGATAGTCTCCTGAATCCGGCAAGCGCTTCATCGTCGGTTGCGTAGGTGTATTCGACGCGTCCAAGATCGCGCAAATAGGAATGCTCGGGACCGATGGCCGCGTAATCAAGTCCGGCCGAAATCGAATGGGTGAGCTCAATTTGCCCATCTTCATTCGCAAGCAAGAAGGTTTTCGTTCCCTGCAACACGCCAAGGCGTCCACCTTGGAACCGCGCTGCGTGTTTGCCGACTCGGATCCCTTCCCCGCCGGCCTCGACGCCAATCATTCGTACTTCCGGATCCTGTAAAAATGGATGGAAGAGACCGATGGCATTGCTTCCGCCGCCGACGCATGCAACCAACAGATTTGGAAGACGTCTTTCACGTTCGAGGATCTGCCTGCGTGCCTCAAGGCCGATCACGCACTGGAAATCACGCACCATCATCGGATACGGATGCGAACCAAGCACGCTGCCCAAAATATAATGAGTCGTCCGCACGTTCGTTACCCAATCGCGCATCGCTTCGTTGATCGCTTCCTTCAAGGTCGCCTGGCCGGCAGTAACCGGAATAACGGTTGCGCCGAGAAATTTCATGCGCGCGACATTCAGCGCCTGCCGCTCCATGTCGATTTTGCCCATGTAAATCACGCATTCGCAGCCAAATCGCGCGGCGACGGTCGCCGTTGCGACTCCATGCTGACCGGCTCCTGTCTCCGCGATAATGCGTCGCTTGCCCATCCGTTGCGCGAGTAAAATTTGGCCGAGTGCGTTATTAATCTTGTGCGCGCCGGTGTGGAGCAAATCTTCGCGTTTCAGATAAATCCTGGCGCCGCCAAGCTCGTTGCTTAAGCGCTCCGCAAAATAGAGTGGTGTCGGGCGACCGGCGAAATCGCGCAGCAAGACCGACAACTCGTTTTGAAACGAAAGATCATTCGTCGCGTGTTCGTATTCCGCCGCCAGTTCGTGTAACGCGGACATTAATGTTTCAGGCACGAACATTCCGCCATACGGTCCAAAATGACCGCGTCGGTCCGGAACTGGTTCCACTTTGTCCACGTGGATGAAGGTTAGGCGCCCGCGAGAAGTTCTTCAATCGCACGCCGATGCGGCGACGGAATTGGAATGGAACCGAGATTTCGAATTGAAAACCAGCGCCGTTGTTGGCCGTTTGTCCCGGGTTCTTTTTTGTGAAAAACGCGTAGCGCCACCCGATGATGGGTAAAGGGAAAAACTGAGGTGTGAATTGGGCGACGCGAATTTAGCGCTTTCAAGCCGTTAAGTTTCAGCCGCGGCAATATCCACATGTTGCGCCAGCGACGATCGGCTTTTTGGAGCAAAATTTTATTTTGCCTAACGACAAGGAAGTGGTCTTCAGTTAGCCGTTTGATTCCAGGACGAGATTTTTTGACTGGCAGACGTTCCGGATCTCGGCTATGGCAAAACTTTCTTACAGGACAAACTGGGCAGCGTGGTTTGCGCGGCAGGCAAACGAGCGCGCCCAGATCGACCAGGGCGGAGTTGAACCGGGCGGCACCGTGTGTCGGCACAAGCTGAGCGGCCTGGCGCCAAAGTTTTTCACGCCCCGGTGCACTGTCGATCGACGTTTGCAAATCAGAAAGCCGTGCCAGCACTCGCGCGGTATTCGCTTCAACGATGGGAACAGATTGATCGAAGCTAAAAGTCGCGACGGCGTGAGCAGTATAGCGGCCGACGCCCGGCAGCGCCCGAATCGCGTTGAGCTCGCGCGGGAATTGCCCGCCATGCCTGCCCTGCACGATTTTGGCAGCGAGATGCAAATTTCGCGCCCGCGCGTAGTAACCGAGCCCTTGCCAGGCATGGAGGACATCGTTTTCGGACGCTCGGCTGAGCGAGGCGAAATCCGGAAAACGACGCAGCCAGGCATCATAATAGGGAAGTGCGGTTACAACTTGCGTCTGTTGGAGCATGGATTCCGAGACAAGAATGGCGTACGGATCGTGTGTGCGGCGCCACGGAAGATCGCGGCCGTGGTGACAATACCAACGCAGAAGAGAGCGGCGGAACGGGGCGAGTTTGGATCGCAGCATCAAGGTTGCGGCCAACGTCGAACATTCAAGATCGAACGTCCAACCGCGAATTGAAGGTTGAGCGTTGGGCGTTGAGCGTTCAGCGTTGATTGTTTCCTGAAATGAATTCGTACACCCACCCGCTAACTAGCGACCAGGCGACAAAACTTCGAGTGTTGCTGACCGACCTAAGTTTCGAGTTTTCGCCAAAACCGTACACGATCTTTTTTGGGAAAAAAAATAAGCTGAGTGTGGCTGTTTACGAAAAAGGACCAAAGGTGCTCATTCAGGGAAAAGGCCTCGAGGATTTCGTCCGGTTCGAGCTCGAGCCAAAAATTCTGGGCGAAGCCAAACTTGGGTACGAGGAGGTCCATTTGCCGAAGATGTTCGAGCCACACTTTGGGGTGGATGAAAGCGGCAAAGGCGATTTTTTTGGCCCGCTGGTGATTGCTGGCGCGTACGTCGACCGCGGAATTGCGAGAAAGTTTCTCGATGCCGGAGTGCAGGACAGCAAACGAATCGGGTCCGACGCGAGGATTCGCGCCCTGGCTGCGGAAATTCGTAAAGCTGCAGGAGGACTCTTCGATATAATTTTGATCGGCCCTGAACGGTACAATCAACTGCACGATAAATTTGGAAACCTGAATCGGCTCCTTGGTTGGGGACACGCTCGCGTAATTGAGAATTTGCTGGCGAAGAAACCAGACTGCGTGCGCGCGCTATCGGATCAGTTCGCCGATGCGCACGTGATTGAGAATTCCCTGCTCCAGCACGGTCGCAAAATCGAGATTGAGCAGCGAACAAAAGCCGAGTCCGACGTTGCCGTTGCGGCCGCCTCAATTCTGGCGCGGGAGGCGTTTATTGACTGGCTGGATCGCAATGGGCGCGAACTTGGTTTTCGGCTGGATCGCGGCGTCTCAGCGCAAACAAAAGCGACGGCGGAGAAGATCGTCTCTACCGGCGGTCCCGATGCACTGCGAAAGGTCGCAAAAGTGCATTTTCGGACGGCTCATGAGGTCGCCCCAGAGCATTTTGGGCCACCCCCGCCGCGTCGGCCGTGGCGGAAGTGATCGCGGGCGGTCAGGGCAAGATTCTTGCTTTTATTCCCATAAATTCCGACATCTGTGGAAACCAGAATCCTCGTCTTAAATGGAGACCCGGTGTTTCAAGACCGGGCGCTGGGCATTTTTGATAGTTTGGACAATTTGGAAACGCGAATTGTCCGAACCCTCGCTGAGGGCATTCAAGCTCTGCTGGCGGAAAACTTCGATGCATTCATCATAGAGGGGGAACCTGAAGCGGCCTTCGACCAGGCAACCCATGCCAGGCAGCACTTCCCATCGCTTCGAATTGCGTGTTTGATTATGGAACGCGGTTCCAGCGAAATGCAAGGCGCGGCCCTACAGAACATCGACCTTATCATTCAATCACGCCGGCGGCACGGCCTTCATTCCAGGCTGGCAACTTTTGTTCGGTCGCTGGAGGTTCATGGGGGACCGAGCACAGAGGGAATCGACCCATGTCATTCGCTGGTCGGGAATCTGAGCCAGTTTCCGGCAGCCGAAATTTTGCAGATGAGTTGCTTAAGCCAGCGCAGCGGACGCTTCACCTTCAAGTCTGGCCGCGGCAACAGTGAAATTTACCTGCAGCAGGGGGCGGTGCGACACGCAACTTTTGGATCGCTCGAGGGCGAACCGGTGGTGGCGGAGATTTTCCGGTGGCGGCAGGGCCGATTTTATTTTGAGGAAGGCGTAATCAGTCAGGTGCAATCGGTGGATCGACCCTGGCCGCATCTTCTAATCGACAACCTTCAAAAGCTGGACGAGACACTTGAGCTCGTCAGCGTCCCGTAATCGCGGCGATGCGCGATCCGAAACTCGAAACCCAAATTCGTTTGCTTACTCTCCAGGTAGAGAACTGGAAGAAGTTGCACGATCTAATTACCTACGGTTTGGATAAGGCCAAACCGATTATTTCCAGCGAGCAAGAGCGGCAATTTACCGAGATTCGAGCGAATCTCTTGCAGGAAACAGAATATGTCTTGCGTGAGCTGCAGATTTTGGACGGCCTTTCTGGCAAAGCCATGAACGTGCTACAGCGCGGGGTATCGGTCCGAGGTGTGCGCGATCTCACGGGCGAGGAGATTCGGCGCCTTGAAACCGAGTGGAATGCGGTTTTCACGAAACTGGGCGTGGTTCAGGGGCAGTTGAAGGCGCGCCGCAAGGAACTTGCGCAGCAAAACGTCTTCGCCTTTTACTTCGATCGATTGTTTAGAAGGCCGGCACTCGCGCGATAACTCCGGCTTGGCTCTAATGCTTTGGGGCTAGGTCGTTGCCGGCTGGAAAATTTCTCTTTCCTTGTTTGATTTTGCGACCACGTTTGCCTTGGCAAACGATTCCTTATTGAAATATGGCAAAACTTACGAAACGCGACATCGTGGTCGCGATCAGTAACCAAACCGGCATGGTGCAGCACCAGGTTTTTGATGTCGTTCAGCGAACACTCGACAAAATCACCGACAGTCTGGCCAACAACGTTGCGGTAGAGCTCCGAAACTTCGGGATTTTTCAGCCGCGTCTTACCAAACCAAGAGTTGGGCGCAACCCAAATCAGCCCGGCAGCAGCTTTGTCATTCCGCCGCGTGTCACAGTCAAATTCAAAGCGGGGAAAATTATGCGCCAGCGCGTTGAGAAACTCTCACGTGAGCTTAAGGGCGCCGCTGAACGCTCTGCTGCAACGCAAGGAAGCGACAGTCGTCGATAAGATGGATTGGGGCACGGTCGAGGCTGCGACCTTTTAGGAGGTTGTTTCGACCCCGACCAAGCTTCGAATCGACTCTTCCAGCCGCTCGAAATTGATCGGCTTGGTTAAATGGTCGGAAAAACCGGCGGCTTGCGCACTGGTTACGTCATTTTCCATGCCGTAGCCACTGAGAGCGATTCCGCGGAGACCTTTCCTTTCGTGCAATTCGCGCATTAAGTCATATCCGCTTCGATCCGGTAAGCCGATGTCACTAATTAGTAGATCGAATTTCTGTTCGTGTGCTCGGGCCAATGCCTGGTCAGCGGAGTGCGCAGTCGCGACTTTGTAGCCATGGCGCTCCAGCATTCTCTTCATCCCGATGCATGTATCGACGTGATCATCCACGAGCAAAATCAGAGGCTTCTGAGCGCTTAAGGCCTGTTCCAATTCCCTCGGCGTCTTTCTACCTGATTTATCTTTCGCCTGAGACGGTGCCGGCACCGTTTTCAAACTTACGGTAAAGGTAGCGCCTCGGTCCTTCCCAGCGCTTGCCACACTCACTTTTCCCCCGTGCGCTTCGACCATCGCTTTTGATATAGCGAGACCCAGCCCCAGGCCGCCAAATTGGCGAGTGATCGACGTTTGACCCTGCTCGAATGCGTTGAAGATTTTGTCGATCTTTTCCTTCTCAATACCGATGCCGGTATCGGAGATTTTGATTTCAACTTCGCCCGTTGAAGAATTGCGAGTAGCAATGGTAAGATGCCCCCTTGCCGGAGTAAACTTCACGCTATTCTTAATTAAATTCCAAAATACCTGCTGCAACCGCGCCGAATCGCCCTCCACAAATGCCTGGCGCGCCGCGAGATCAAAACCGGCTTCAATATTTTTTGCCGCAATATCCTTGCGGCAGATCTCAAAGGCGCGCTCCAGAATCTCGTGGACATCCACCACTTCGAAAGTCAGCTGGAGTTTTCCTTTGGCGATGCGCGTGACGTCGAGCAAATCGTCGATCAGGCGCGCTTCCAGTTCAACATTTCGGCGAATGACCTCGAGTGCCTGTCGAGTTCGTGGAGACTGCGCCGCGGTCTCTTCTAATTCGCCAACCATTGCGATCACTGGAGAGAGCGGATTGCGCAGTTCATGGGAGAGTAGTGCGAGAAATTGGTCCTTGGAGGCGTTAGCTGTGATTAGCTCGCGGCGCGATATTACGTCACCCGTCTTGTCTTCGATCAGATAAAGCACGCCTTCGATGATTTGTTGCGAACCCTGGAGACGCAACAAATTCACATTCACGAAATGAGTGGCGCCGGTTTCATCTTTGAACGGTTGCTCGATCGATTGAAACGGTGTCCCAAACGAAAGCACTTTCTCGATCGCGTCGACCGGGGCGATTTTCACATCATCATAGGTAACCTCCGTGATTTCAGCGCAGCACGGCAGGCCTCCAAAGCGACGCGCCATTCGGTCGAACGCTTCGTTGGCATGGAGAAACTTTCGCGACGTCGGGTCGACAAAAGCGATCCCAATCGGCATGTTCGCGAGAATTTTTTCATTGAAAAGAACTTCGCGCTCGAGCTGGCGAGCCGCCTCCGTTTGACGTTGATAGAACAAGCCGCTGAGCCATGCGAAGACCGCAGTCAAACCCATCAGCCAGCCGGCAAGGACGGTTGTCTTCACGCGCCAGTCGTAAACCGATTTAAAAGCAACGGCTTTTGGCTGTTCGAGGAGCGCGATCCAGGTGGTCGATTCAACCGGACTGAACCAATAAAGGTTGTTGAAGCGTTCGAGATGGCCCTGTTTGTTTCGTAAGACCTCTTTTATAAGTCGCTCTTCGGCGACTGAGAAACCGGACCCGTTGGGCCCTGGCTTGGTCGTAAAGAGGGCCTTGCCGTGTTGATCGACAATTTGACAGGTAGATTGTTCGGCGAACTCAACGGTCGACAAACGGCTACCGATTCGCTCAGCCAGGACAGATACCCCAAGATAGCCAAGTATTTTTTTGTCGGCAGAACGAACCGCTCCGACGATTTCCGTCGCTAGGCGATTGTCGCCCGGACGCTGATGAACCGGCGAGACAAACACTTCATTGGAATTGCTCGTCTGGGCCAGCCACAAACTCGAATCGAAATCTTTCCCGATCATTCCATGATTGGCAGGGATCGATGCGATCAGGCGGCCGTCGCCATCGGTAATGAACATTCCGTCGATGCGAGGATGCGAATAAAATGTCGAGCTCAGCCATTGCTGAGCGGCGGCTTGCGGATTTGTGCTGGCCAAGATTTTCGCAAATTCCGGTGAAGCCTGGTCATACCGAACAATTCCGCCGGTTCGGCTAAGGTCGTCGCCAACCAGATGGCCGACCAATTGAACGAAAGCCTGGCGGTCGCGGACAATCTTCGATTCGAGCGTGTTGCTCAGGATTGTGTAAGAAAGCCAGAGAACGAGGATTGACGGGACCCATCCGGCCAGAAGGATGGCCAGAACGATGTTGAACCGCTCAAACCGGTTGCGTGCGTCTTTTTTGCTCGGGTATCGCAATCGCATGCCGCCGCGGTGGAAACGTAGCATAAACGCCGCCATTCGCAGTCGCCTGGAATGATTTTATTCAACATGCCGAATTGCCTCGTTGGCCGCGTGCGCCTGGCTCTGAATCTCTCTGATGTCAGCAATTGTGAGCTGAGAGGCCGCCTTTTTGTTGAGGATGGCGCCGATCGATTGCACGGCCAAGCGAATTCGGTCAAACATTTGGGCGTGCATAAGTCTCGGCGGGAGAGTGTTTAACTCGTCAGCGAAATAATTTGCGAGCTGCGGCTGTGCTAAAATTTGCGCGCGCTGCGACGAGAAGTTTATTGCAACCGCAGCTGCGCTCATTTCCAAGCCCCGCAACCAACCGCCCAGGCTGATTAAATGCGCCATTTTTTCGTCGCGCAGTGCAATCATCGCTTCCTCGACATCCGCCTGCGTTCCGATCAGCTCTTCGCGCACCGCCTCCCAATTTCCCTGCTGGCCTTCTTCGGTCAGGCTTGCGCTGTGGCGAGTCACCCGTTCCCCAACCCCCAAGCCTCGTGCTTCGCGCAGCAAGACACGACCAAACTCTTCCACTAAATTTTTTCGCTGGGCTTCGACAATGAGGAAGCCGTCTGCAATCAGGCCGCCGAAAATGAGGCCTTTTTGTTCGCGATCAACTGGCGCCGCACTTGGCAACTCGCGTTTGATGCGGTCGAACGGCAGCGGTTTCAGCTTATCGAGCTGATCGAAAACTCGGGCGATCGAAGGTGCCGTATACTGATTAATTCCGAGTTCTTCACGTTCGTGACCGGGATTACCAAATTGTTCTTCCTGGGCGGAGGCGGTGCTCGCTCCGGCGATAATCAGCCCGAATACGGCCAATAATAACATTTCGGGGAGCGCTTTGGTGCCCGTTTTGAGAGGCGCACGCGCCAATTTTTGATTTGACGCCTGCAACGGAAGGGCCATCATGCGCCCGTGCTGCCTTAACCATCGGCAGTGGCCAGAACCTTTATGCAGGGAAGCCCCGGTTATATTATTTGGACAGTCTGCTATTTGGCGGTGTTGATTGGCCTCTCTGCATACGGAGTTCATCGGTATTTCATCATCTACCTCTTCCTTAAGAACCGGAAATGCAAGGCGCGGCCGGCCGGTCAATTCGAACGGTTGCCGAAAGTCACCATGCAATTGCCAATCTTTAACGAGGTCTATGTCGTGGAGCGGTTGCTCCGGTCGGTGAGCGAACTCGATTATCCGCGGGAATTGTTGCAGATCCAGGTCCTGGATGATTCAACCGATGATACTCGCGAAATTACCGCGTCTTGCGCGGAAGAACTGTCCCGACGCGGCTTCGATGTCCAACTGATTCATCGAACGGACCGGACTGGTTTCAAAGCGGGAGCGCTCGCAACCGGACTCGATCAATCCGATGGCGAATTTCTTTGCATCCTCGACGCTGATTTTGTTGCCCAGCGGGACTTGCTCAAGCGCACGATTCATTTCTTCACCGATCCGAAGGTCGGGATGATCCAGACCAGATGGGGTCATTTGAATCGTGGCTATTCGCTGCTCACGCGCGTCCAAGCGATGTTTCTCGATGGGCACCTTCTCCTCGAACAAACCGCGCGCAGCCGAAGTGGCCGATTTTTTAACTTCAATGGCACGGCGGGACTTTGGCGGAAATCCTGCATCGTGGAAGCAGGGGGATGGCAGCACGATACGCTAACCGAGGACCTGGACCTTAGTTATCGCGCGCAACTTGCCGGCTGGAAATTTATTTTTCTGCCCGACGTTGTGACGCCGGCTGAACTGCCGGTGGACATGAATGGTTTCAAATCTCAGCAGCATCGCTGGACGAAAGGGTCGATTCAGACGTGCAAAAAACTTTTGCCGCGGATCTGGCGCAGTCGACTGCCATTTCCAATCAAACTGGAGGCAACAGGTCATCTGATTTCAAATTTTGCCTATCTCCTTCTGGCTTGCTTGTGCGTCCTTCTGCATCCGGCAGCGGGCGGCCCGCAGGCAGGTTGGCTTCGCACTATTTTGATCGATATCCCGATTTTCCTGACTGCCTCTGTTTCGGTGGCAGTGTTCTATGTTTGTGCGCAGCGCGAACTTAACCCGCGTAATTGGATGAAGCAGATGTTGCTGCTTCCCTGTTTGCTGGCGCTCGGAATCGGTCTTTCATTGAATAATGCGCGCGCCGTGCTGGAGGCTATTTTTAATCATCAATCTGATTTTACTCGAACTCCAAAATACGGAATCGAACGCAACTCCCAGTCGTGGCGTAGTTGCAAATACCGGCCGTTGAAATCGGCGCTTCCGCTGGCCGAATTGGCTTTCGCCGTCTATTTCAGCTATTTCGTGTGGTACGCGGTCATCCATCGCCAATTCCTGTCGGTACCATTTCTGCTAATGTTCCAAGCCGGGTTTTTCTATGTCTCTCTCTCCTCCCTTGCACCGTGGCCAAAGCTTAATTTTGGTGGCGCGCGTGAACCGGCTGCAATTCCAGCGTGACAAAACGCAATTTCTGAGTAAAGGGACGCGGATGTTGCGTCTCTCCCTCGCGCTTCTGGCCCTGTTTTTATCGGTTTCGTTAGGTCGCAGCAGCGATGCCATCGTCGACGATCCTTCCAATCGTGTCATTATTAGCGTGCGGGATCAAAAACTCATGCTGATCGAGAGCGGCAAGAAGATCGCGATCTATCCGGTTTCCACCTCCAAGTTTGGTCTTGGCGATTCGTTAGGCCGCCTGACAACGCCGCTCGGGTTTCTTCAAGTCGTCCAAAAAATCGGCGATCGCGCTCCCGCCGGTGCCGTCTTTCACAATCGCCGATGGACCGGGGAAGTTCTCAAACCTAATGCGCCAGGCCGCGACCCGATCGTGACCCGAATTATTTGGCTGCGCGGTCTTGAAGCGGAAAATGCCCACGCATTCGGACGGTGCATTTACATTCATGGCACATCGGAGGAACGGACAATCGGCCGCCCCGCCAGCTACGGCTGCATCCGGATGAAATCGAAGGATGTAGTCGATCTTTATGATCAGATTTTTCTCGGAACAATTGTCCAGATTGTTCCCGATCATTTACCGGCCCCGAAGACCGCTGTGTCAGATTCACCGACGCCACCAATTCCGCCCATGCCTAACGACCAGTTAATCCTCGCGCGCGGGGCCGAAAAGACCAAGGTCCGGCATTCGTTAATCGCCTCCGGCCGCGGCGCTTGACCGTTCGTCGTTCCGGCGATTGGCTTCTTGACAAGGCCGGTTAGTGCAGCGAGCCTGCACGCCCGTTTAATTTTTTACCGATGGCGAATACAAAATCTGCAGCCAAGCGCGCCCGGCAATCGCTCAGCCGCATGCGACAAAATCGCGCCGTCCGTTCGCGACTGCGCACGTTGCAAAAGCGCGTACGAGGTGGCGAAGCGGCGAATTCCGAAACCATTCGCGCGCTTGTCTCGGCGCTCGATAAAGCAGCCAAGCGCGGCATCATTCACCGTAATGCGGCGAATCGCCGTAAATCCCGGCTCAACAAACTGATGGCAGGATCGGCGGGGACGAAAAAGCAGGCAGCTTAAGCTCGGAAATTTTGCAAGGTCTCAAATCGGCTTTGCATCCTGCTCAGGACAGCTAAATTCTTTGCGATGATTCCCGCGCTTTTTCTTATCGGATTGACCGTTATTTATCGAATTGTCACAGGCTTGATGATTCATTCCGGGGCAGGCTGGATGTCGAACTTCGCGCCGATGGCGGCGGTGGCGTTATGTGGGGCGGTTTATTTTCCGCCCAGGTTGAAATTCTCCGTCCCTTTGGCGGCGCTGCTGATTTCAGATGAGATATTAAATCATTCTTACGGCGCGCCGTTTTTCGATCCGCAAATTCTTTGCCGTTATCTTGCGCTTGCACTGATCGGCCTGATCGGACTCTCGTTGCAAAATCGCGCGTCGCTCAAACTGATGCTGCCGGCCTCGATTGCGTCCTCGACAGTCTTTTACCTGATTACGAATGCTTTTTCATGGCTGAGCGACCCCGGCTACGCCAAAAACTTTGCCGGACTTGTTCAGGCGGTCACGATTGGCCTGCCTCAATACGGCGCGACTCCCAGTTGGATGTTTTTCCGAAACTCACTCCTCAGCGACTTGTTTTTTACGCTTCTTTTCGTTGGCTGCATGATTTTCGCGCCGCATGACAATCGTGCGCGCGCCGAAGTTTCACTTCCTCGCGTCGCGTAAATTCCAATGCAGCAGCCCGACCAACGCGACGAGGTCGAGATGCTCGCGCTCATGTTGCTGATCCGGCGCTTTGAAGAGCGGGCGAGTCAACAATATCAGGCGCAGAAGATCGGCGGCTTTTGTCACCTCTACATCGGACAGGAAGCGGTTGTCGCTGGCGCGGTCGCGGCCACCCGGCCGGACGATTACATGATTACGGCGTATCGCGATCATGGTCACGCGCTGGCGCGTGGAACGAGCGCCGATGCATGTATGGCGGAACTTTTCGGCAAAGAGACCGGGTGTTCGCGTGGCCTCGGCGGCTCGATGCATTTTTTCGACAAGGGTAACCATATGTACGGTGGGCACGCGATTGTCGGGGCACATGTTCCGCTGGCCGCCGGAATGGCCTTTGCCTCGAAATATCGCAATGAAGATCGCGTGACGCTCTGTTTTTTTGGCGACGGCGCGATCAATCAAGGGGCGTTTCATGAAGCACTTAATCTGATTGCACTCTACAAACTGCCGGTAGTGCTCATTTGCGAAAATAATCTCTTCGCCATGGGCACCTCGGTAAAGAGATCGACGTCGCTAAAACAGATCGCCGATCGCGCTGAAGGTTACGATATTCCGGGGGATATTATTGATGGAATGAATTTTCGCGAAGTGCGCGATAAGCTTTCGGAGATCGTCGGGTCGATTCGAAAGGAACCGCATCCGGCATTTGTCGAGATTCGGACATATCGATACCGTGGGCACTCGATGTCGGATCCGGCCAGTTATCGGACCAAAGACGAGCTTGAGAAATACCGACTCGACGATCCGATCATTCGGTTGCGCGCGCAGCTTACGCGCGAGGGAAAATTGACTAACGAACAGTTCGATCAAATCGACAAGGAGGCGAAGGAAAAGGCGCTCGCCAGTGTGAAATTTGCCGAAAACAGTGGCGAACTGCCGGTCGAGGGAGTTTACGATTACGTCTACGCAAAAGGGGCGCGATAGTGAGAGAAATCACTTACCGCCAGGCATTGAACGAAGCGCTCGCGGAAGAGTTGGAGCGCGATCCAAATGTTTTTCTGATGGGGGAAGAGGTTGCGGAATATCAGGGCGCTTACAAAGTGAGCCAGGGTTTGCTCGAGCGCTTCGGCCCCAAACGAATCATTGATACGCCAATCAGCGAAAATGGTTTTGCCGGACTTGGAGTGGGCGCCGCAATGGTGGGATTGCGGCCGATCATCGAATTCATGACATTCAGCTTTTCGCTGGTCGCGTTCGACCAGGTGGTCAACAACGCGCCCAATCTGCTGATGATGTCGGGCGGTCAGTTTAACGTCCCGATTACATTTCGCGGACCGAATGGCCCCGCCCATCAACTTGGCGCAACGCATTCGCACGCGACCGAAAATCTTTACGCCAGCGTCCCGGGATTGAAAGTTTGCACGCCGGCGACTCCACGCGATGCAAAAGGACTGCTCAAAACGGCCGTGCGCGACGACAATCCGGTACTGGTTTTGGAAGCGGAGCTTCTTTACAGCTCGAAGGGATTGGTCGAGCCACCGGATGAAGAATTGCTCATTCCGCTGGGCCAGGCTGAGGTCAAGCGCGAAGGGAGCGACGTCTCGATCATTTGTTATGCGCAAACTGTTCCGCTCGCGTTGACTGTTGCGGCGCAACTTGAAGAGCAGGATATTTCCGCGGAAGTGATTGATCTTCGATCAATCAAGCCTCTCGACGAGGAGACGATTTTCAATTCGGTGGCGAGGACGCATCGCGTCGTGATTGTCGAGCAAGGCCGGCCGTTCTGTGGGGTGGGGGCGGAGATTTGCTACCGCATCCAAAAAAATATTTTCGATGAGCTTGATGCACCAGTGGTGCGCGTTTCTCAAGAGGATGTGCCGATGCCGTACAACGAGCGCCTGGAGCAATTTGTGTTGCCGAACGCCGACAAGCTGATGGCTGCGGTCAAAAAAGTTTGCTACGCCTAACAAATCGCCATGCCGGAAATCCAAATGCCCAAACTGAGCGACACAATGACCGAGGGAACTCTCGTTTCATGGAAGAAGAAAAAGGGCGACAAAGTTTCCACCGGCGACGTGATCGCGGAGATCGAAACGGACAAGGCGACGATGGAATGGGAGTCGCCTGAGGACGGTACGCTCACGGAAATTTTTGTCGAAGAGGGCGGCAAGGTAAACGTGGGCGACAAAATCGCCTTCATTGGCGGAGAGGGAGAAGAAGCGCCAAAGGAAAAGAAAACCGAACCGAAAACCGAAGCCAAAGTCGAACCCAAAAAAGAAACGGAAAAGCCTGCACCGGCGAAAGCGAAGGAAAAGGAAACTGCGCCGGCGCAAGGGAAGAAGCCGATCCAGCCAAAGAAGGCTGCATCTTCGGCGACTATCGAGAAGTCAGATGAAGCACGAGTGAAAGCTTCGCCGGTTGCACGCCGAATGGCGGTCGAGCTCGGCGTTGATCTTTCAACTGTCACCGGAACCGGACCCGAAGGACGCGTTACGGAAACGGACGTGCGCGCGGCCGCGAAATCTGCAACCGCAGGCGCCGGCCGCGGCCAACCATCTGCATCACCCGTGCCGAACCAGTCGACCCGGGTGTCAATACGTCGCGACGACAAGCGGATCCAACTTTCCGGCATGCGCAGGATCATTGCGCAACGTCTGGTCGAAAGCATCGGGCCGGTTCCGCATTTTTATCTTACAATCACAATCGACGCCGGTCCGCTGATGGCGGCGCGCGAAGAATTGAAGTCTGCCGGTGAAGGCGCTGACACGGCAAAGATCACAGTGAACGATTTTGTTTTGAAAGCGGCGGTCATGGCAGCAGTGAACGTTCCAAAGGCGAATGCATCGTTTGATGGCGATTCAGTGGTCCAATATGCCGACGTCGATCTTGGCATCGCAGTCGCGATCGAGGATGGATTGCTGACACCGGTGATCAAGGCCGCGCAAAACAAGTCGCTGCGCGAGATGAGCGTGCTGGCGAAGGACCTTGCCAGCCGCGCGCGGAACAAACGGATGAAGCCGGAAGAATTTCAGGGGGGAAATTTCACGGTTTCGAATCTCGGCGGAATGGGCATCGATTCCTTCAGCGCGATTATCAATCCGCCGCAGGGATTTATTCTCGCAGTGGGCAGGATCGATCGAGTCCCGGAGGTCGACGATTCCGATCAGATCGTTGTCGGCCATCGAATGTCGATCACCATGAGCTGCGATCATCGCGTGATCGATGGCGCGCTCGGAGCAGAATATCTAAAAGCGCTGCGCCACTTCCTCGAAAATCCCGCGCTGCTTTTGGTCTAAGCCGCGGTTGTTTCCCAGGTCATAAAATCATCAAGTGTTTGGCGGGTCTGTGCCACGGCAAAAGCGATGACGGTCGCGTCATCGATAAAACCGAGGAACGGGACTTCGTCCGGAATCAAATCGAAAGGATCAACGAAATAATTCATCGCCGTAACGATCGCCAACAGCGCATCTGGAGAAATGTTGCGATATGCTCCGTGAAAATAAGCGCGCACAAGACGCAGCATTGCCTGGAGGTATGGCCATGAATCATGAAATGGGTCCTTCGGAACGGCAGCGGCTTTGCGAGAAGCTTCTTCAAAAAGCGATCGCAAACGCGCTGGATCCGCCACACACGATTTTGCTTCGACGATCGCCCTTGCGAATGCTCCGCTGCGGAGAGCTGCTTTCTGATAGGAGGGCCGGCTCTTGTCCGGCTGAACGCGAACCTTGGCCGCACGACGGGACTTGTTTTTCGCCGTTTTCTTCATCTCAAGTTTGATCAAAGCATCGCATCGGCCCGCTGAGAAGCCGATTCGTCCGGCTGGTCGATTACGGTTTCGTGGCCAGCACCAGTGGCGATGGTCCGGTTACTTCCAGCGTGCGCGCATCTTTAAAACCCGCTTCTTCGAGCCAGCCTTTGATCTCGTTGAAACTGAAGGTGTCGCCGTGGTCGGTATTGACCAGCATGTTTACTGCGAACATGAGTGAATCCGGGGGTCCGGTGCGTTCGTCGTTCACCAGCC
>Ga0187779_10001173_pt1 | contig 16392 bp, 13 predicted proteins | sample 1015_Q2_SP10_10__FD_132435 | JGI IMG/M metagenome (GOLD analysis project Ga0187779, IMG submission 132435) | Tropical peat soil microbial communities from peatlands in Department of Meta, Colombia - 1015_Q2_SP10_10_MG | ecosystem: Environmental > Terrestrial > Soil > Wetlands > Peat | place... | reverse complement strand
GCTGATTCTTGGAGATAAGTGGCCCCATCTGGACACCCTCATCAAAGGGCAATCCTACTTTTACCCGGCGCATGGATTCGACCAGGGCCTCGGTCATTTTTTTCGACTGTTTTTCTTCCACATAGACCCGGGTGGCCGCCGTGCAGTCCTGTCCAGTGTTCATGATCGTTCCCAAGGTTGCTTTGGTGGCCGCTAATTCGATATCGGCGTCACTGAAAACAAGGAGTGGTGCTTTGCCTCCCAATTCCAAATGGACCCGTTTAAGGGTACCAGCCGCTTTGCGCATGACTTCCTTCCCTGAGTCTGAAGAGCCGGTAATTCCGATCATACGGATGTCAGGATGTTCAACCAGGGCCGGACCTGCTTGCCGACCGGTAATGATATTGACCACACCTGCTGGGATGCCGGCTTCGGCGGTAATCTCCGCCAGCATCAGGGTGGTTAAGGGGGTCAAAGAGGACGGCTTGAGGACTATAGTACATCCCGCGGCCAGGGCAGGACCCATCTTCCAAATGGCCATCATCAAAGGATAATTCCAAGGGGTGATCTGTCCCACAACCCCCACCGGCTCTCGCCGGTAAAGGGAGGTATAACCGGTCATGAACTCTCCGGCGTGAGAACCATGCATATCGCGAGCCGCACCGGCGAAAAATCGCAGGTTATCGATCGAAAAGGGAATGTCTCCACCGAGTGAAAGAAATTTATAGGGTTTTCCCGTATTTTCTGTTTCCGCTCTGGCGAATTCCTCAGCCCGGGCTTCAAGTAAATCGGCCAGCTTCCACATAATTGATGATCGCTCGCCAGGGGTCTTTTGCGACCAACGGCCGCCATAGAACGCCCTTTTTGCTGCCTGGACGGCATGGTCCACGTCAACTGCGCTAGCATCAATCACTTCGGCCATTTTCTCCCCTGTGGCGGGATTTTCAACGACTAAACGTCCACCACCCTCCGAGTTCATCCATCGACCATCGATCCATAGTTTAAATTCCAAGTCTTCTTCTCCTTTCGAAAAAATTTATCTGATCAAGACACCGACTTTTAGGTCGGAATAATTTGAATTACAAGCATGGGTAGATACTTCATTAAGTTGAATCTTAGGTATATATGGACTGAACTTAAACACATATTCCGACATGTTTGACTTGTCATAATTTACCCCCATTATGCTCTCACTTAATCTCTGTCATAAGTCATTGTTCCAAAATTCCTCAATTTTTATTATTAGTGTCTTTTATCGAGCTCTTTCTGGCATGGAGATTAATTCTTCTTTACTTATTTATTTGGAGTTGCCGGCATTGATAGGCGGATGACGATCATGCCAAGGCGCAGCCTGCTCGATCTGGGAGGCCAGACGAATCAGTAGATCCTCGCGACCATAGGCTGCGATAAACTGGACGCCAAGCGGAAGCCCCGCTTCGTTTATGTACAGGGGAAGCGAGATCGCCGGCTGTCCGGTAATGTTCCAAATCTGGGTCGACTGGTGGTATGGCGCCAGCCGCGCTCCCACCACATCCGCTTCTTCGCCCGGTCTCATGGGCAGCTCGCCGATCCTCGGCGCGGCGGCGCCAACCGTCGGCATCACGAGCACGTCGAAGCCCTGAGCCCACCAGGCGGCGGTTCCTCTGGTGAGCGTGTTTCGCCAATTCAAAATTTCGATATAATCAGTGGCCATGATGGCACGGCCTAATTCCATAAGAGACCAGGTAACCAAGTCGCAGTCGTCGGCCCGCAACGGCCGTTCGATCAGTCTTTCTATGTCTTTTGCTTCGACTGCCGTATGACAGGCGACCAGCTTCGACGTCTCGCCAGGCATACCTTCCTCGAGTAGAATCTGAGGACGCGAATCGTCGATCCGATGCCCCAAAGAACCCAGCAGGGCGAGCGCATTGTCGAGCGCTTGCAGGACGTCAGCTCTATAAGACGCCATATCTCCCGCCAGCGTACGCACGTAACCGATCCGCAGTTTACCTGGATCCCGTCCCACTTCCTCGCGATAGGGCCGGATGGGCTCGGGCGCCATATAAGGATCGCCCGGCATGTAGCCCCGGACCACATCCAGCCCAAGGGCCATGTCACGGACGGTCCTGGCCAGCGTGCCCTCCTCGTGCGATGCACCCCAGAAGTCGGCATAGGTAGGACCGATACTCGTGCGTCCGCGGGACGCCTTAAGACCAACCAGACCGCATAAGGCAGCCGGTATGCGGATCGAACCGCCTGCATCATTGCCATGGGCAAGCGAAACCATGCCCGAGGAGACGGCTACCGCGGCGCCGGTACTCGAACCACCGGCCCCATGATCAGGGTTCCATGGGTTGCGGGTAACGCCCCAGGCCTCGGTCTCGGCCGAGGTGATTATGCCAAAAAGCGGAACAGCCGTCTGCCCGAGCGTAACGAGACCCGCATCGATAAATTTTTGAGCCACATAGGTAGTGAGCGGCGCGCGATAGTTCAAGTCCTTGAGCGCCTTTATGCCAAAGCTCATCGGCTGGCCTTGAACGGTCTGAACAGCGTCTTTCATGAGGAAAGGAACGCCTCGTAAGGGACCGTCAGGCAGCTTGTTTTCCGCAGCTACGCGGCGTGCTTCATCGAAACGCTCGTAAATAACGGCGTTCAGCTGCGGATTGAGTTTTTCGATGCGCGCGATAGCGGCATCCACCAGCTCCAAAGGTGACACTTCACCATCGCGCACCAGTTGCGCCTGCGCGGTGGCGTCAAGCCAAATAGTTTCGTCCAGCTTCATGACTATGCTCCTCCTTATTTTTTTACCCACACATTATTAGATGGTTCTTTCGAACTATTAGAAGTGTTTATTGACGCGATTCGAAATCAATGCTAATCTTCTTAAGACAATCAGTCAATTGGAAACCATGTCTTATAAAATAATGTGTCTTTCTCTAAGACATTAAAATTTAGCTTTTGAGGAGGAGACAACAATGAAAGGTCGAGACAGATCGATTTCAGCCATCCTGGCAGTATTTCCAACCCGGGATCATCTCAACTCATTTCTCGAGGACAACACCAATCTAAAGGCCGTTGACTCCCTTGTGCAGTTCGCTTACCGAAGCTCAGTAATCGAAACGCCGGATGTCGCAACTCTCGATTCTCTGATCAGTAAGCACAGTCGATCACCGGAACAATGCCGTCCGCCCGGCCGCCTCAGCTTCGAATCCTTCATCGAAAAAAAAAGAGACTTGCTCCGGATCAATCTGTCTACCCGATCTCTGACTAACCACATTAATGCTCTGCTCGCGGATCAGCGGGTTGATTTACCGAAGGTCGACAAATCCATGTTATCAAGGCTGAAAAAAGAACCCGTCGACACCAAATATAAGCAAAATGTACTGCGCAGCTTTGCTTTCTGGTTAGGTTATCAGAGGGCGGAACTGGGTCCGATTTGGAACTACGAAACGCTCCTGAAACTCTGCGTGGACAGGAAAATTGCTGTGCATTTCAAGGAAGGCGTGAGGATCGGCTTCGCTCTTTACAGCCGAGGCGATACGATCGACTCGGAAGTGGTCGGATGGCTAAAAAAGAAAATTAAGGAATATACAGACCAACCCCAGCAGCCGGCCCAAACCGTAGAATGGGGAAAGCTCCGGTCTTACGACCTCACGACTTTTTATGTCGATCTTCCCAAGGAAAATGGTTCCAGCGGGCCTGCATCGTACCAAATATGTTTGACGAAAGCCATAGCACTGGCATACCAGATCTCAATCAGCTGGGCATTGTGTAAATACTCGACCAAAAATCGGTTCCTGCCGATCGGAATCGTTGCCGGAGAGTTTTCCAGCGCGGACAATTCCCTTCTCCCCATTTTGAACGCCAAGCTCCCCGGTGATCCCGTTATCCGTGTTTCTGACTTTGTCCGTTTGTGCATTTTGTTCAGCGACATTCGAGTGGTCCTTTGCAGGCAACCACTTGAAGCCAACCTTTTCAATGGTGAGCTCTTGAATATATGGTGGGTCACCGGCGTCTGGAGTTCACTTTATTTCGATTTCATCCCTGAGTTACTTCAGGATCCTGTGCTCAAAAATGAACCTTCCTCCATGGATGCTCTCACAAGAATGTTGAGGTTATCGTCGGGAAATGGGGAACATTCGTCAATTGAACCGAATTCGGTCAGCACTTTCTTAAAATCCCCCCAGAATGCGATGCTCGGAATGGAGATTGCGAAAACTCTTTTCTGTAGACGGCGAATTCGCGAGGCAAACGAAATTCTCCGCACCGTCTTGAGCGTCTATCCCACTAATTTAATTGCAAGGACGTTTAGAATATTCTTCCTGCGGTGTGTAGCGCCTGATGCACCCACTTTCGAAGCAGCCGATTATTTTCTCAGAGAGGCAGTTCAGGAGGCTGAATATGCGTTGGAAAACTGCGACCCTCTCCCGGAAGATTTTTTCTGTGAATATGGCAATGTTTATATATCAAAGGCCATGCTGAAGATTCAGCATATACGCAAAGGCAATCTCCCGCATGAATACTTAGAATCGGTTTACAATGACCTGGATAAAGCCGAGTTACTCTTTGAAAAGGCATTTGTCTTTTCGCCCACCGGAGTGCGGTCTCAATATTTTCTCGGTATTGTAAGATTGCTGCAGGCGATTCTGAAATCCTTTGAGGGTAACTTGGCGGACCGAAAACGCCGCCTAGTAATGAACAGGGTGGCGTATTCGCAGGTCTATGAAAATATTCTGTGCCAGATAGGACTTTCGACTGATGATCCTGAATCAATCATGAGTGCATTCTTCAGCCGTTTCAAAATCCATCATGATCCAATAATGCTTGACTCCTATCGATGCGCAAGTCATGTTTGCATGGCAATATCTTGCTGGGATGTGTTGCCGAATCCCACGGTCGGATTGGTCAAAATGACTCTCGAGGTGTTGGAAAAAGCCATTAAGATGGCAAAAAATCTGGAAAAAAACGATCTCTATGTACACAGCCTTAACAGGATCTACGGAGAGGTAATTCCCCCTGCAGAATTCATCGAACAAATTGAAGCATGTATCCTTATGATAAAAAAACAGATCAAGATAGATATATCTGAACGACAGGATAACGAGGTGATAAAAATTGATTCCGATAGCCCTCTGCTCCTGACTTTCATCTTTGACAAAATCCGGGGATAGGATTTAGCTGGGGCAACACTTATATCAGGTCTCTTAATTATTTTGAATGAGTGGTGGAAAAGATTTTTGGATAAGAAGCATGAGAAGGAGAGCTTTGAATTGATATAATACAGGACCAGGCGGCTTAGAATATTTAGAACCAGATCCCGTTCGCGAGAGAAACGGCAACCCTGGCTTGGCGCTAACAATAATCGCAAAGAAGACCGACCCTGGAAATCATTTTCAGGAAGGCTCGATATCTGGTATAAATCTTCTGTTTTCAAACCACCCAAAATGGTCAGATTTGATTTTCATATATCTACGCGGTCTGACGATTTCTATCGGAAACCTTGGATTCCTGAAGCGTGCCCCTGCTGCAAGCAAGTGTAAATTGCAAGAAGGGTTATCTTGGCGTTGTCCGTCAACTCAAGTACTGGTCAGGACAATTTAACTCATTAGAGGTAAGGGCAAACAGTTGGAGAGTTTACTTTTCGACGATCCCTTTTTTCCGAAGGAGGTCGCGAGGACTTACGATCATTCCGTCCAGCCCCAGCTTGGCATATCCAAGTCCTTGAGCTAGCCCGATTAACTGTGTGATGTAGAAGATCGGCATTTTGTTCTTATAGACAACGCCCTGTCGGGCATCTAAATTGGATTGGCAGAGGGGACAAACCACGGCAATACATTCCGCCCCTTTCTCTTCAGCGGCTTCTAAAATGGACCGGACCAGCCTCAGGGCAATCTGCGTTTGTGTCAACGAAAGACTGGCCCCGCAACATTCGGTCTTATGAGACCAGTCAAGAGGTTTCCCTCCAAGAACTTCCACGATCTCGTCTAAGATCATTGGATTCTCGACATCGTCTAAGTTTACTCCAGGCAGTCGTGTCAGACACCCGTAATAACTGGCTACTCTCAAATCCTTGAGAGGACGCTTTATGCTCGATTTCAGTTGTTTCAGTCCAATGTCCTCTTTGATAAAATCCAAAAGATGCTTCGATTCCGAACTGCCCCGATATTCTTTTCCGACAATCCTTTGAAGACGATCTGCAAGAGGGCGGTCCGACGCCACCTTTTCGTGGGTGTGTCTCATATGGCTATAGCAGGCAGGACATGGGCTGATGATCCTTTTTAAACCGGCTTCTTCAGCTTTCACAAGGTTCCTGTAGGGCAAGGCCATCCCAAGTTCTTCGTTAAGGGAGTGAGCCGGGCTTGCCCCGCAACAGTTCCAGTCGGGGATCTCCTGTAGCGATACCTCCATCCCCTCGAAGATCGCCCTAAGGGAGAGATCGAATTCTCTTGCACTGCTCTCTAGGGAACAGCCTGGATAATATCCCACGCGCATGACGTTACTCCTTAATAAATCGCTTGCTATTCTTAAAGATCTCTTTGATCAGTCCCACTTCTTTGATCTTACGGTTTGAAAAACTTAACTTCCTCTTGGCGACCATCACCAATCCCAAATGAGAATCTTTGAAAGGCTGATGGGCGGCCAGGTTGTAACGCAATAATATCTCCATTTCGTTGACACGCCCTCTCTTTCGAACCGAATCGAGAAAGAATTCGTTAAATTTCATTCCGTCTCCCTCACGGATTGACACCTTTTCTTCCAAAGCGAGCTTTCTCAGTGAATCCATGATTTTTGCGACATCGATACCGTCCGGGCATCGGACAGAGCAGGTCCGACAAGAAGCGCAGAGCCAAATGGTATGCGATTGAAGCACTGTGGCCGGATCGTTGATCTGAATCAGATGAATCACTTGATTCGGCTGGAGATCCATCTCCGGAGAGATCGGACATCCAGCTGTGCATTTTCCGCACTGAATGCACCGGGAGACGTCCTCGCCACTCAGCTTCAATATTTGTTCCTTAAAGCCATGAATCCCCTTTTCATTCAGATAGCTCAAGGAGATGCTCCTTTCTTAGAACCTCGAAGACCGAAGCCACTTGGGCGTTGATCTGTGCATCAGTAAACCCCTGGACACTGGCAGCGCCCGTGCGGCAGGTGGCCGCACAATTTCCGCAACCATGACAGAGCGTGGGGAGGACGTGCGCGACGGTCTTCCCGTCCCTCTCATGGGGCTGGACGGCTTTGAAGGGACAGACATCAGCGCAGTTGAGACAGCCGCTGCAAACCTCTTCATCCACGAGAGCAACCCTCGGGTCGAGAACCAGCTCGTCTTTGGAGAGAATCTCACAGGCCCTGACCGAGGCAGCACCTGTCGTGGCAATCGAATCAGGAATATCTTTTGGAAACTGACAGGAGCCGGTCAGGAAGATCCCTTTGGTCACCACCTCGACAGGCTGAAGCTTTGGATGGCACTCTGTATAGAAACCGTATCGATCGGAGGGAATGTTCAAGAGCCTTGCCAACTCTGAGGCACTGGCTTGGGGGACAACAGCGGTCGCTAGCACGACCAAATCGGCCTCCACCTCCACCTGTTTTCCGACTAAAGTATCCACCCCTCGGACGATGAGTTTGTCGCCCTTTTCATAGATTTTTGAAACCCTTCCCCGGATGTAGATCGTTCCGTACTCCCTCTGCGCTCGTTTGACAAACTCTTCATAATGCTTCCCGCTTGCCCGTATATCGATGTAGAAGACATACGACTGGCTGTCCGGGAAATGATCTTTGAGAAGAATGGCCTGTTTCGCTGTGTACATGCAGCAGACCCTGGAACAGTAGGGAACGCCCTTCGATTCGTCCCTGGATCCGACGCACTGAATGAAGACGATTTGCTTCGCCTCTCGGCCATTCGAAGGCCGAATCACATGACCTTCGGTCGGTCCCTTCGAATCGAGCATTCTTTCCAGATGAAGACCTGTAATCACATCCTTGAAGCGGCCTCCACCATATTCCCCGTACATCCGGAGGTCGAATTGGGTAAAGCCGGTCGCCACAATAATGGCCCCGACTTTCCGTTCAACCCATTCCTCCTTCATCTCATAATCAACGGCCTTGGGCTGACAAGCCTTTGAACATTCTCCGCAGGCGGAACATCCTCCGCAATTGAGGCAGCGTTCTGCCTCGCGGATCACATCGTCTTCTCGAAGGCCTATGTTCACCTCGTCAAAGCTTCTTCTCCTCTTTTCTGGCGAGAGAGTCAGCGTGGAGGTTCTCTCTCGGTATTCGACCCCCTCCACATCGATTTGGATGTAATCCTTCTGGGCTCCTTCCTTTTCTCGACCCTCTCTCAGATCCTCTCCCCGGAGGTAGCGGTCAATGGAGATAGCAGCCTTCCGACCCGCAGCCATGGCATCGATGTAGGTCTGCGGACCGGTGACCAGATCGCCCCCGGCAAAGATTCCTTCGACGCCCGTCTCAAGGGTGAGCGGATCGGCTTCAATGGTTCCCGAAGGGGTAATCCTGAAACCATTCGCTTCTGGAAGAAAAGTCAGATCTGGCGATTGGCTGATCGCCGGAATGACAGTATCCGCTCCGATTCTAAACTCTGAGCCACGAATGGGAATAGGTCTTGGCCTGCCTGATTCATCGAGCTCTCTCAATTCCATCCGGCAGCACTCCATTCCTCGAACAGTTCCCTCTTCGACGACCAATCGCATTGGAGCGGTGAGATACTCTATCTTAATTCCTTCCTTTTCAGCTTCTTCAATCTCCTCCATCTGAGCCGGCATCTCGCTACGAGTCCGGCGATAGGCGATGGTCACTTCCTTTGAGCCGAGACGCAGAGCCGTCCTGGCCGCATCAATGGCTGCATTGCCTCCTCCGACCACAACCACCTTCTCTCCCGCTTTGACCGGTTCACCGAGAGCTACCCCTTTCAGAAAATCGACGGCATGGATGACACCTTGGGCAGTTTCTCCCTCGAGGCCAAGCTTTTTGCTGCGATGGGCACCGGTTGCGACAAAGACGGCTCGAAACCCCTGAGTCTTGAGGTCTTCAAAGGTGAGGTCCGGGCCAATCGGGGTGTTGAGCTTCAACTGAACGCCCATTCGAAGAAGAGACTCAATCTCTTTATTTAAGGTAGTACGGGGCAGCCTGTATTCAGGGATTCCAACGGCCAGCATCCCTCCGGCGACGGGAAGAGCTTCAAAGAGGGTGACACCATAACCCTTTTTTCTCAAATCATGGGCCGCGAGCAGACCGGCAGGCCCTGATCCGACAATAGCTACCTTCTTTCCGTCTTCTTGGAGTAGAGGGATGTCCATCTTACTATTTTCATCACGATCTGAAAGATAACGCTTCAGGGCGTCGATAGCGACGGATTCATCCACTTCCTTTCTCCGGCAGGCTCCCTCACAGGGACGAGTGCAGATTCGACCCGTGATGCCCGGAAATGGATTCTTTTCCTTAACGAGGGCAAGAGCCTCATCGAACTTTCCTGCGGAAATGAGAGCGATGTATCCTTGAGCATTCACGTGGATCGGGCAGGAAGCTTCACAGGGAGGCGTGCCGCGCCGATCGATCGTATATTTGAGAGGAACTGCCTGAGGAAAAGGAAGATAGATTGCCTTTCTTTTTCCGAGACCCAGATCAAACTCGCTGGAGAGGGAGACCGGACACTGACTGACACAATCCGAACAAGCTGTGCACTTGGATATATCCACATACCGGGGTTTCTTCCGGATGGTCACATCGAAGTTGCCGACATAGCCCTTCACATCGACGACTTCAGAATAGGTAAGGATCTCAATATTCTCATCGTTGGATGACTCCGTCATCCTCGGCGCAAGTATTCAGGCGGAGCAGTCGAGGGTCGGAAAGGTTTTCTCCAACTGGGCCATCCGGCCGCCGAGGGTTGGAAGTCTTTCCACGAGAGTGACTTTGTATCCTGCCAGGCTCACATCCAGGGCAGCCTGAATGCCGGAGATGCCTCCCCCGATCACCAATACTCGTTTCTCTACAGGGGATTTCAACGGCGTGAGCGACTGGAGTTGCCTCGCCTTTGAAATGGCCATCTCTGTTAACCGGATCGCCTTTTGAGTCGCCTCTTCGTGGTCCACCGTGACCCAGGAAACCTGCTCACGAATATTGGCCATTTCGAATAGATAACGGTTCAAACCACCCGCTTCGATACACCGCTGAAAGGTGATCTCATGCATTCTCGGACTGCACGAGGAAACCACCACACGATCAAGACGGTGCTCTTGGATGGCGCTCTTGATGACTCCCTGCCCCTGGCTGGAACAGCTATACTGGAGACTCGTTGCATAAGCCACTTGCGGAAGATTTCTGACGGATTCTACCACTGCCTTCACGTCAACCACGGACGCGATGTTCGTCCCTCAGTGGCAGACAAAGACACCGATTCTTGCCATTAGGCATCCATCCTCTCTCTGACCTTCTCCACGTTGACGGCGCACACTTTATATTCAGGAATCTTTGCCACAGGATCGAAGGCTCTGTTCGTCAAAACGTTGGCCGCGGCCTCTGCAAAATGGAAGGGAATGAAGAGGACACTTCGGCCAACCCCGGAGGTTAACCTCACCTTGGTCTCGATTTGACCCCTTCGGGAAACGACTCTGACCCGTTCCCCTTCCTCGATTCCAAGGCCTTTCGCATCGAGTGGGTCCATTTCCACAAACCCCTCGTCTGCCTCCTTTTGCAACGAGGGTGAAACGCCGGTCATCGTCCTTGTGTGATAATGGAATCCCATTCTTCCTGTAGTGAGCCAGAAAGGAAATGCTTCATTAATCACCTCTGCAGGTTCCCGGTACGGAATCGGGACGAAAGAGCCTTTCCCCTTTGTGAACTGATCCTTATGTAGGAATGGAGTTCCTTTGTCCTCCGGTGTTTTGCAGGGCCATTGAACTCCGTCTTTGTCTATTTTTCTGTATGAGATTCCTTGATAACTGGGGGTCAGCGCGCTGATCTCATCAAAGATTGTTTCCGGTGAGGCGTATTCAAAACCTTCAGCTCCCATTCTTTGAGCAAGCGTGGCAATGATCTCCCAGTCCTGTTTTGCCCCTCCCAGGGGTTCCATCGCCTTTCTCACTCTTTGAACCCTACGATCCGTTGAAGTAAAGGTCCCGTTTTTTTCCGCAAAGCTGACTCCCGGTAGAACAACGTGGGCGAGCTTCGCCGTCTCCGTGAGGAAGATGTCCTGGACAACCAGCAGTTCCAATTTCTCCAACGCCCTTTCCACATGGTGAAGGTCTGGGTCACTGACCAGTGGATTCTCACCCATGATGTAAAGGGCCTTCACCCTTCCCTCGTCGATCGCCTGAAACATCTCCATAATCGTGAGGCCAGGCTTTTTCGAAAGGGACGTGTTCCAGGCCTGTTCAAACTTTTTTGCCACCCCTTCATCCGCCACACTCTGATATGCTGAATACACGTTTGGAAGCCCTCCCATATCGCAAGCGCCCTGGACATTATTCTGGCCCCGGAGGGGGTTGACGCCCGTGCTGAGTCTTCCGATGTTCCCGGTGAGCATTGCTAGATTGGCCAGAGACAGGACATTCTCTGTTCCTGTCGTATGCTGCGTAATTCCCATGGCATAAACGATGGCACCCTTTTGAGCCTTCGCAAAGATCTCAGCAATCCCCTTCAAATCGGCTTTTGAGATACCGGTGATCTGTTCAACCTTTTCAGGAGGATACTTCTCCAGCTCTTTTTTCAGTTCATCGAATCCTTCGGTACGGGCCTCGATGAATTGTTTATTCTCCCAACCCTCCTTAATAAGGATGTGCATGATCCCGTTGATCCAGGCGACATCCGTCCCCAATCGCTGCCGAACAAAGATATCTGCGTAACGAGCTATCTGTGTCCTTCTCGGATCGATGACGATCAACTTCGCACCCTTTTCTTTTGCTTTCAAGATCCGGCTTGCCACAAGGGGATGGGCTTCTGTCGTGTTAGACCCTGTGACCAGGATGCAGTCCGAATCTTCCAACTCCGGAATTGCATTGGTCATGGCCCCGCTTCCAAATGATCTGGCTAGACCAGCCACCGTGGATGAGTGTCAGAGGCGGGCACAGTGATCCACATTATTCGTTCCGACAACAGCCCTCATCCACTTCTGAAAGAGATAGTTTTCCTCATTCGTGCATTTGGCGGAGGTCAAACCTGCAATACTGTCGGGTCCGCTCCCGTTCTTAATCTTCAGAAGACGAGAGGCGACGAGATCGAAAGCCTTGTCCCAGGAGGCCTCCTCGAAGGAGCCATCTTTTCTGACAAGAGGCGTTTTCAGTCTCCCCCGATCCTGAATGAATTCGTGTACGTTCCACCCCTTAATGCAGAGCTTCCCCTGGCTGACAGGATGATCCTTTTGCGGGAGAGTTCCCACCACCCCTCCATCTAAGACCTCAAGGAGAAGGCCACAACCACAGCCGCAGTACGTACAGGTCGTTAGAACCGTTTCATAATTGACCATAGTCCATCCAAAACTGTTAAGGCTAGGGTTCAGGTTAAGGCTAAGAAAATCTCGACTTCACGCTCAGCCTCAACCTCGCGAATTTTTCAGGCTACCTTCCGGTTCCGGGCAGCTCATAACTGCCGTCACCCAAGAACTCCAGAGGGCCTTTTTCATCCTCCTGTTCGCCCGGGACATATGCGAAAAGATCCTTCACCGACTTTCGGACTCTCCGATAAAGCCTTCTCACCGGGATACTCATCGGGCACGCCTCCTCACAGAGACCACAATCGATACAGCGGTCAGCCATGTGAAAAGCTTTGTGAAGATGAAAGAGAGGAATTTCGGGAGGCATTCCACCCGGTTTGATCAGAGAAGAATCTTCTAATGTACAGACAGGACAGAAGCAAGCCGGGCAGACGTTGCGGCATCCATAGCATTTGATGCATTTCCCGAGTTGCTTCATCCAATACTGAAAGCGTTCTTCCTCCGGCAGGCTTTCAACCTCCGCCAGATCGGAAACATCTTCCACAGGTCTGGCCGGCTCGCCCTCCCACGGCTCTGAAGGAAACGGCCGATCGCACCGACATCGTTTTGCCAACGCTTGACTGCAAACGATCCCGATCACCTTTACTTTCTCGGAGTGAAGTTGATGGTTTTTAAAAAGTTCAACCAGGGATCGCCCTTCGCATCCTCGGGCTACAATTCCAAAAGTTTTGTCAGGATGTTTTTTCGCGATTCGAATCAGAATTTTAGTAACGGGGTACCGGTTGGTCTCATCGACAACCCAGTCTTTTAAAGAGGCTGAATCCGTGAAGAGATAAGGAACGGGATGACCCTGTTTCAGCCCCAGGCCCAATATTCCCGAGACCAATCCCTCATCCAACATTCTCGCCATCTTCTCTCTGGTTTTGTCCATCGATTCCTTTATGGCTGCAACGCCAACGGTTCCATCACTCGCTTCGGTTTTTTCGTGGAAGACGCCTTTCTCAGAGGAGAAGGCCCGAGTTCATTAATCTCCCGAGTAAAATCACTAACGACATTGGCAAACTTACTACTTTCAGAAGTTGCGATCCATTCGAGCCTTAAACGCTTCGGAGAAAGGCCAACAAACGAAAGGAGGTCTTTCATCACCGCCACTCTCTTGGCAGTGATATAGTTGCCCTTTCCATGATGGCAACTCCCAATATGGCAGCCCGCAATCAAGACACCGTCTGCTCCTTCCTGGAAAGCCTTGAGGATGAAATGTGGAGATACTCTTCCGCTACACATAACACGTATGGGTAGTACATTGGCGGCGTACTTCAGCCTTGCCGAACCAGCAAGGTCGGCACCTGCGTAGCTTCACCAATGGCAACAGAATGCTATAATAATAGGTTCAAATGAGCCGGTCATATGCGCGATTATTAATGATTTCTCAAATAATATCGTAGTGTTATGATTCCATACAATTTATATAGAAATTATAGGATATATTATAACCAGCCAATACCCCGAATTCAAGGGACAGCATTCACCGTGTGATCATTGACCACAATCGTTGACCAAGGGACAAAATATAGTTATCATGGGTGCGAAAAATTCTCCGGAACAGACGGAGAAGATGCACGGAAGATAAGGGGGCGATAAATGGACGCCAAGAATGTGAAACGGGTCGCTGTGATTGGAGCCGGAGTGATGGGCCATTCCATTGCCCAGGTCTTCGCCCAGGCTGAGATTCTGGTGCATTTGGTCGATTTGAGGAATGATCTTCTGGTCCGTGCGCTGGAATTGGTGAAGTCGAACCTCGAGACCTTGGCTGATCACAGACGGGTGAGCCGTCAAGAAATCCCAGCGATCCTGCATCGCATCCGACCGACAACAGACCTGGCGGCCGCGGTTGAGGAAGTGGATTTCATTCAGGAGGCAGTGGCCGAAATTCCTGAAGTGAAGAAAAAAGTTTTTGCCCAAGTGGAAGCCTCATGCCGTGAAGACGTGGCCTTAGCCAGTAACACCTCAGGGTTGGACATCTTCAAAATCATAGAAGTCAAAAACCCTTCCCGTGTAGTGGTTGCCCACTGGTTTGCTCCTCCTCATATCATTCCACTCGTGGAAGTGGTCCCGGGCCCGTCGACGGCTCCGGGTGCTCTGCAATTTGCCGCAGAGTTGATGGAGAGGATCGGCAAAAAACCCCTGGTGATGAAACAATTTGTTCGGCGCTTCATTGTTAACCGGATTCAGAACGCCATTGTCCGTACTGCTTTGGAGATGGTCACAAACGGCTGGGCAACGCCTGAGCAGGTTGATTTAGCCGTGAAGACCAGTCTCGGGATACGCCTGCCCATCGTGGGCGTCGTCCAAAGCCTGGATTTCACCGGACTCAACCTGATCCACGACATGACGAAGGGCACGTCCGGGGAGAACCCTCTCATCGAAGAAAGGGTGAGACAGGGACATCTGGGCGTCAGCACCTCTAAAGGGATGTATGATTATGGCGGCCGAAGTGAAAAGGAGATCCTTAAAAAAAGGGATCTTCTTTACCTCAGGATGCTCGATTTTCTCGAAAGCCTGGAGGCATTTAAACCGGTCTGATTTTCAAGGATGAACTCGAGCCCATACACAAAGGAGTTATGCCTTCCCTCTGGCAAGACGAAGATTCAAAGAATTCTCGTTTGCTGCAATCCATACGACCTAATGTGGTAACATCAGCCTCTTGATAATGACCGCTGACAAGGTTAAAAGATACAGGGAACTACGTTGTTTGCGGAATATTTCCCCCGGGCTCGAATCGTTACTCGTTTTTATAATACCGCTCTTTGACGAGATAGGAGGATACAAAGATGGCGTCCAAGTTTATCAGCGAAAGGAATTTAAAATTCTTACTTCATGAGGTCTTTGATGTGGGGGCGCTGACCCAATATGATTACTACAAGGAATACGACGGCAAAATGCTCGACATGGTCTTAAAGGCAGCAATGGAATTGGCAACAGGGCTTCTTTGGCCGATCTGCCAAGAAATGGACCAGAAACCGCCGGAACTGGTCGGGGACCAGATTAAGGTTCACTCCTCGGTGAGAAAAATTATGGAGGAATACGGCACAGGGGGCTGGCTCGGTGACGATATCCCTTTTGAGTGGGGAGGCCAGCAGCTTCCTCAAGTGATCGGTATGGGGACCAGGTTCATTTTTTGTGCCGCAAATTATTCAGCAGCGGCCTATTCAGGGTTGACCACAGGCGCCGCCCGTCTCATTCTAAACTTCGGAAAAGAGGAACTGAAGAAAACCTATCTCCCCGACATGCTTTCGGGAAAATGGCAGGGAACCATGGCCTTGACAGAACCCGAAGCAGGAAGCTCACTCGCCGACATCACCACCATGGCGGAGCCTACGGACTATGGGTATTACAAAATCAAGGGGCAAAAAATATTTATATCGGCTGGGGACCACGACGGCGTGGACAACGTGATTCATCTCATGTTGGCCAAGATCCAAGGCGCGCCTGCCGGCGTAAAAGGCATCTCGCTTTTCGTGGTGCCCAAAAAGCGGATCGACGAGAAGGGTCAATCAGTTCCTAACGATGTGGTCACCTCCGGCGTTTTCCATAAGCTGGGTTATCGAGGATGCCCCATTGTCCAGCTCAGTATGGGAGACAGCGACAACTGCCGGGGCTACTTGGTAGGCGAACCCCACCAAGGGCTCTTGCTTATGTTTCAGATGATGAACGAGGCACGCATCGGCGTCGGAGCTGGGGCTGCGGCCATTGCCTCGGCCGCGTACTACGCAGCCCTCGACTATACCAAGACACGACTTCAGGGCAGAAAATTGTCAACCAAGGACCCCACCCTGCCTCAAATTCCTCTTATCGAGCACCCGGATGTGAAGCGCATGCTTCTTTTTCAACGTTCGGTGATAGAAGGTGCTCTCTCCTTACTGATGCAAACGGCGAAATTTGCCGATCTTGCCATTGTTCTCACTGGAGAAGAAAAGGAAAAG
>Ga0187779_10001171_pt1 | contig 16411 bp, 17 predicted proteins | sample 1015_Q2_SP10_10__FD_132435 | JGI IMG/M metagenome (GOLD analysis project Ga0187779, IMG submission 132435) | Tropical peat soil microbial communities from peatlands in Department of Meta, Colombia - 1015_Q2_SP10_10_MG | ecosystem: Environmental > Terrestrial > Soil > Wetlands > Peat | place... | reverse complement strand
GCGAGTTCGTTGCCCTCGGTGAAGCCGCGCTCCAGCGCGGAGAACGGCTCAAGAGTGCGTACTATCTCCGGTCCGCGGTGTTCTTCATGTTCGACGATGACCCGAGAAAACAACCGACGCGGCAGCGATACATCCAGCTGATGCGCGAGCATTTCGGCGTTTCGGAGGCAAACCACTTCGACGTTCCTTATGAAACAGGGGCCATCTCGGCATACAGATTGACTCCTCCGTCCCAGTCTAAGGGAACGATCGTGATGTTTGGTGGCTTCGACACGTACATCGAAGATTGGTTTCCCACGCAGCGCTACTTCGCCCGTGCCGGCTACGACTTCGTCATGTTCGACGGGCCCGGGCAAGGAAGCACCGTCGAGGACCATAACCTTCCCTTCACCCGCGATTGGCACAAGCCAGTTGGAGCGGTGCTGGACTACTTCAAGCTCGAAGATGTAACGCTGTGGGGCATATCGTTCGGTGGATGCCTGGTAATTCGAGCGGCGGCGTACGAGCCTCGCGTGAATCGAGTCGTATGTGTCGACATTTGTACGGACTACTTCGAGGTCACGCTGAAGTCGGTTAAGCCCTCCCTCCGAACGCAGCTGTCAGCGCTCCTTAAGGTAGGAGCGGACCACGTCGTCGATGCCGCGCTTGAGCGTGCGATGAAAGCAGATCCGTTCGTGGATTGGGGTGTACATCACGGGATGCAAGTGATGGGCAGTGAGACAGCGAGCGAGTATCTGGGGAAACTTCCCCCGTACCGCACCGACGACGTGTCGCACCTCGTCAAGCAAGACGTCCTGGTTATGGGCGGAACTGAGGACTTCTGTATACCGCTGCACCAGTTTTACGACCAGATCGGCATGTTGACCAACGCCCGCTCGCTCGCGGCCCGGCTCTTCACTAGGGAGGAACAGGGGCATCAGCATTGTCAGATCGGCAATCTCGGTCTGCAGCACCGCGTGATCAAAGACTGGATCGAGATTCTTCAAGAACGAGAGGAAGCAGGCAAGTAGGGCGGTACCACAGACAGGTCGCATTCTGCCCCGCGCACGAGCCATCCATTCGTTCGCGGCGCTCGGGAAACTCAATTCTTGCAGATCGGGTTGGATGAGCAGACGATGGATCATGTGACCATCTCGCGTATGCCGCGTCTGATGGACGAAGCCACGCCTAGAAGGCGTTTGGCAGATACAGCGGGGCTGGAAGCCACGGATGAAGTGGCGTTGCGACGGATGGATGGACGCCGCAAGAAGAAGGGGTCGAATGAGGAGTGGGTGAAACCGCCCGATCCGAAGGCCCATATCATGCGCCTGATGAACGGACGCACTGCGCTCACGTAGAAGGCCGATCACGCGGTAGACCTGGACATGAGCGCGATTGTAGCGGTGACCGCGCACGGCGGAGCGGGAGATATCGCGTCAGTAGAGGAGATACTACCGGCAGCGGGCTAAGCGTGGCCGAGCAAATCGCCGAGCCCACTGCAGACGGCGAGTTCAAGGTGAACGTCAAGGGTGTCGAGGAGTGGATGGGGGACAAGGGCTACAACTCCGGAGCAGGCAAAAGTGGGCACATGACTTCTTTGACTTCTGAACATGCATGCCGGACTGAAACGATTCTTAGGGCGTCCTCAAATCGTGCTTGCCGCACGTTCTCGAGGAGTTGCACCCAATGAACCAGGCCATAGACGATTTTCAGTTCATTGTCCGCCAGATCGATCTCGCCCGCCCATTCGGCGACGCCGCTCATCGAGGCGGGCCGCGTCTTCCTGCCCGAGTCCGCGCCCTGGCTGGACGAGTATCTGGACGAGATGGCCGGGTTCCCCGCGGCGGCCCACGACGACTGCGTGGACTCGACGACGCAGGCGCTGAACTACGTGCGGCACCAGGCGGTGGACACGGTCACGTTCTCAACGGTCCGTTTGTAGCAACACCGTGTTTTCAGTACGTGAAACGGCAGGTAGCACCTATTAATTAATTGCGCTTCAGAAGCTGGCGGATTCCATCTAGGATGTTCCATTCGGATGAACGTACGGCCGTTCGAGCGGGACTGGCGCAGAGCGAAAATGGTGCGGTGCAGATCCAATATAGAGATCGAGCTGACAAAATAGGCCGAAACCAAACAGTTGGACCGTATTGCCTGAAAACGGGTCGCGTCCGCCTATCCTCGAGATCTGAAATGACTTTTGAAGATACGGAGCAGCAGTGATGAACATTCCCGACGAACGCTTCTATCGAGCGCAAGTTACTGAGCGCGCCGACTTCGCTTCGGACCTGTGGATGTTCCGCGTCCGTCCAGGTGGCGAGTTCCACTTCGTCCCGGGTCAATTTGCCACACTGGGGCTTGAGCAGAACGACAGGCGCATTGAGCGGCCCTATTCGATCGCCTCCTCTCCCGCAGAACAAGAGTTGGAATTTTTCTTCGAGCTTGTGCCTGAAGGTGCGCTCACGCCAATGCTGCACAAACTCCAACCAGGCGATTCCTTACTGATGCGCAGGATCGCAAAGGGAAAATTCTCTCTCGACACAGAGAATGGGCGCACGAATCACTTGCTCATCTCGACGGTGACAGGCGTAGCGCCGTTTGTGAGTTATGTCCGCACTTTGTATCAGGACTGGAGAGAAGGCCGGTTCGATGGCAAGCACAAACTTTATCTCCTGAATGGCGCCAGCCGCCCTTGGGAGTTTGGATACAGGGAGGAGCTGACCCAGTTTGACAAGCAGTTACCGTGGTTCAAATACGTCCCCACGGTCAGCCGGCCTTGGGACCACGAAGACTGGCCAGGCGAAATCGGGCGCGCGGACGACATCTTGCGCAAGTACGCAGATCACTGGGAGCTCGATCCGGGCAATACCGTTGCTTACCTGTGCGGGCACCCTGAAATGATTGAGCACAGCAAGGCGATCCTGAAACGGCGGGGCTTCACTGACAAGAAAGCTATCAAAGAAGAAGTTTACTGGATACCTCGGAAGTAAGGACTCGAGAACCAGGACTCGGGATATACACAGCGGGAAGATTCGGCTACACTCCTCCGTCCCGTGGAACTCCCGGTTTTGACCTGGCCCGGGCCGCGCCCCGCAGAACACAGCACGTGCGTTCAGCCTCTTCGCCACGGTCGGCCTAGGCTTCTCTGACCTCGACGATGAAACGCCTCATCTGAGAGGCCGGGCTCGGGGAGTATTTCAGAACCTGCGGGCGACCAAAATAACGAGCACAACTGGAAGATATACAACTGAGGCGTGGACAACGCGGGCGGCGGCACGCGCCGAAGCGGCTTTCGTCAGCTTAACGATGTGATGAAGGAAGAATGTTCCCATCACGCACATCGCAACGGGTTGTATGTAGCTATCACCACCGCTGACGGGAATCAAAGTTGCAATCACCAGAATGACGGCGAATCCCAGGATCTCTGCGCGCGTGAATCGAGAGTCGCGATCGAATGCGGGCAGCATGCGGTAGCCTGCGCGAGCGTAGTCGTCACGGTACATCAAAGCGATAGCCAGGAAATGCGGAAACTGCCACAGGAAGAGAAGCGTGAAAAGGAACCAGGCGTGAGCGTCAATCCTGGCGCCGGCCCCGGCCCATCCGATTAACGTTGGCGTCGCGCCGGGGATGGCACCCAGCAAGGTACACAGGGGAGTCCTCCGCTTCAGGGGAGTGTAAATGAGAAGATACGACAGCAAAGTCGAGCTGGCGAGCACTGCAGAAAGAGCGTTCACCGTGACAATCAGATAGAGCGCGCCCGCTAGGCTGAGCAGCGCACCGAAGAGAAATGCCTCCCGCGCACTAAGCCTGCCCGCCGGGAGCGGCCGCGACGCCGTCCGGCGCATGCGACCGTCCCAGACACGTTCCATCCATTGGTTCAGACTTGCAGTGCCACTGGCGACGAGCAGCGTCCCGACGAGCGTATTCACCAGACCAACGATTCTGACAGGTCCGCGCGCGGCCAGATAGTAGCCAGCAGACGTTGTCATCAGAATCAGAAGGTTGACTTCCGGCTTGGTGAGAGTGCAGTAGTCGCGGAGCCTGGAGACGCTAACCTGGCGCGGGGGCAGAGTCATTTTGCCTGGGGTCGCCATGTTACCAGTCTTGGTCATTGTCATCCGTCCGCCGGACCTGATTGCTCCTGCGATGTACGACAAAGATCATGCCGATGGTTCCCAGTGTGGGAGGAACGATGAGGATCAGGATTCCGCTTTTTAGAGCCTGAATCATCTTCGATCCCGACGCCGCCGCCTGCGTATAGCAAAGCGAACAGCTCTGGGAGAACGCCGGAGCCGCAGTAAGCAGGGATATGCTTATCACCACTCCCCACCAGCAAAGCCGCTGCCAATTCGGTTTCATTGCCAAATTCCTCACTTTGCCCAGGGCACGCCACTCGACAGCCGGAAGGCGTCGGTCCAACCGTATTGCATTGCCAGCAACACAAAAACCGTGAAGATCACGACGAACCACAAAAGACCGCGATTGTCCGCCAGATGCATGAAATACAACAGGGCAAGCGCGGCTTCAATGACCGCAAGAATCAACATGCGGCTCAACATTTGGGGGCCGGAACCGCCAGAGTACGCAATCACAAACTGGAGCGCGGCGATCACGAGGATCACTGCATACACGGTCACATATCTCCCTACGTTGCTGCGATGTTCTTGAGCCGTTGCCATAACTTCTGCTCCTGTTCTCTTTGTGACCGATTCTCAGTGACTCAGGTTGAGAAGGTAAACGAGCGGGACGACGAACATCCAGACCAAATCCACGAAATGCCAGTACAGCCCCGTAATCTCCAGGTCGTCGGCGTTATAGCGACCCCCTCGATAGCGAAGCCCGACGGCAATCAGGGCAACAACCCCGCCGGTTACGTGCAGCAGGTGCAACCCGGTGATGCTGAAAAAGGAAGAGCCGAAGAGGCTGGTGCCCCAGGGGTTCTTGAAGAGCGTCATCCCTTCGTCAATCAAGGCGAGCCATTCCCTGATGTGCAAAACCGCGAATACGGCGCCCAGCGCGGCGGTAATCAAGGTCCAACGAAGCGCCTTGGCCTTGTCGCCCGACTTCGCGGCGTCGATTCCAAAGAGCATGGTGAGGCTGCTGGTCACCAGGATGAAAGTCATGATGGCCACGTTTGTGATGCTGTGAAAGGGCCTCGGCCAATTGGGAGTGGCGTTGCGAAGAAACCCGTAGGCGACCAGGCAACCGGCGAACGTCGCGCTGTCTGCGATGATGAACAACCACATCGCCATCTTCTTTGCAGGAACCGAAAACGCAGGCTTCTCCATCAGGTGAGAGTGCCCTGCCATCGTGATCTCGGCTTGGCTCACGGTGCCTCCTGTTTGTGAACAACTACAGCTTCATCCACAACAACAAAAGCAGATACACCCAAAGCCCGTCCATGAAATGCCAGTAATGCGAGGTAGCGTCCAAAGTGCTTTTTCTTAACGTGGATGTATTTAGCTTGTAAATGACGCGAAACAACCCGCCCAGTCCGCCGGAGACGTGCAAGGCGTGCATTGCAGTCAATACATAAAAAAAAGAACTGTTGGGATTGGTGGCAAGAAACAGTCCCTGCGAGCGCAACTGCAACCATGCGATGTACTGACCGGCGACGAAGAGCAGTCCGAGAAGCAAGGTGATATACAGCCATTGCCCGGGGGCGGCGACTCGGGTTGTTGTTGCGCTCGTCGTCCTCGACGCTCGCATGAACTCGCCGACCTGCCGCCGGGCGATCTCCAGAGTGGCGCTGCTTGCGAGCAGCACCAGGGTGTTCAGATACAGAATCCCGGGAAGAGCGAGATGATGCCAGTCGTTGGCCGACCCTTGGCGGACAATCAAGGCGCTGGTAAACGCCGCAAAGGTCATGGTGATCGACGCCAATACCACCCAGATTCCTGTGGACGCGGGCGGCGGCGAAGTTTCCTTGACGCGTCGGAGTTCGCCGGCAGGCGGAAGGCCGGGAGTGCCTCCGTCTCCGGAGCCGCTTACCGGCCGCAGGCGGTCCTGCTGCTTCTCGATGTGTGGCGGTTCATGAACCGTGGTTGCCATACGATACAAACTCGGCCTTTCCCAAAACAGGGTCCGACTCTAAGACTCGTCGTGCGGCGAGTTCACCTTCTCGGGTGATGCCTGCATCACATAGTCGCCAACAGAACTCTCCACGCCGTACTGGTAAGGATCGTGGTAAACCTCAGGCAGCTTGTCGCCGAAGTTGTTGTGCGGAGGCGGCGTGGTGGGCGTGCTCCACTCAAGGGAAGTCGCCTGCCAGGGATTGTCGCTCGCGGGCTTACCCCAGAAGCGGCTGTGAATCAGGTTGTACAGGAAGATAAGCTGGATGGCTCCAGTAAATAACGCCGCAATCGTGATGAAGCGATGAAGCGGAACAAGCGGCTGCATGTATTCCACCACGAAAGCCTGGTAGCGGCGCACGTTTCCCGCGAGCCCGAGGTAGTGGAAGGGCATGAAGATTGCATAGGCGCCGACGAATGTGCACCAGAAGTGAATTTTGCCCAGGGTCTCGTTCATAAGGCGCCCGAACATTTTGGGAAACCAGAAGTAAGTGCCGGCAAAGATGCCAAACATTGCGGCGACACCCATCACCAGGTGGAAGTGCCCAACCACAAAATAGGTTGCGTGCAACATGATGTCGGTCGAAGGTTGCGCCAGGAAAAAGCCGCTGACCCCGCCGGTGATAAACATCGAGATAAAGCCCAATGAGAACAACGACGCGGTGTTGATGCGCAACTTCGCTCCATACAGGCTCCCGAGCCAGACCAGGACGATTATTGTCGAGGGGATCGTGATGACCAGCGTGGGAAAGGAAAATGCCAGAGACGAAACCGGATTCATCCCGCTAACGAACATGTGATGGCCGTAAACCATGTAGCTGAGAACAGCCAGCGCTCCGAAAGAGTAAACCAGGGTTCGATGGCTAAGCATGGGCTTGCGCATGCTCGTGATCAGAACGTGAGAGACGATTCCCATTCCCGGCACAATGGCGATATAGACCTCGGGGTGTCCGAAGAACCAGAAAAGGTGTTGCCACAAAAGAGTGGAACCTCCGGAGTGAGGCTGCAACTGATCATTCAGCACCAGATTCGATGCCACGAAGAAGCTGGTTCCGGCGACGTGGTCGAGGATGAGCAGGATGCAGGCGGGCATCAACACGGCGAAGGCCGTCAGACCCATGCAAGAGGTGATGAACCATCCCCAGGCGCTGATGGGCAAGCGCCACATACTCATTCCGCGAGTGCGCATGTCGAGCGTGGTCGTGATGAAATTCAATGAACCCAGCAACTGGCCCACACAGAAGATCGCGATCGAAGTGGCCCAAAGAACAACTCCCGCGCCTTCTCCGGGGCCGCCGACCGCTCCCACCGCGCTTAGCGGCGCATACTGGGTCCATCCGCCCAGCGTCGGACCATCGCTCACAAAGAACGACGACACCAGTACTACGAAACCTACGAACGTGACCCAGAACGACATCATGTTGAAATGGGGGAAGGGCATGTCCTCGGCGCCAACCTGAATGGGGAGGAAATAGTTGCCGAAGGCTGCAAAAGGCGCGGTGGTAAGCACAAAAAAGACCATGATGGTGGCATGCATGGTCATGAGTTGCAGGTAATATTCGGGCGTCATCACGTTCCCGGGCGCACCGGTTGAGGACAGGAAATGAAGCCCGGGAATCGGGAAGTTCGTCCATCCCAGGTGAATGCGCATCAGCCAGGAGAGCACCATGCCGACCAGAACGGCGACCAGAGCCAATCCGTAATACTGCTTGCCGATCACCTTGTGGTCGAGGCTGAAAACATGCTTGCGGATAAAGCTCGTCGGTTCCCCGTGATGTACCGCCTGTGCATGCCCTGACGTATCGTGCATGTGCTCACCTCAAGAGGTTGTCATCGCCCCAACCGCCGGAACGGGCCTCCAACTTACTGCAAGGCGGCTTGCTTCTTCAGCCAATTGTCGAAGTCTTCCTGGGACATCACCGACAGATATGCCTTCATGTTGTAGTGCCCCAGGCCACAAAGCTGAGTACAGACGATTTCGTATCTCCCAATCTTGGTTGCCGTGAAGTGGACTGAGAGATCCAGTCCGGGGACAAAGTCCTGCTGGATCCTCAACTCCGGCACAAAAAACGAGTGGCCGACGTCTTTGGAGTGCATGAGCAAATGAATCTCCCGGTTTACGGGAATCCCCATTTCCGCGGTAACGATGTCATCCTTCGAGTCGGCGTCGTGGTCAGTATCGAGACCGAAGAAATTCTGATTTGCCTCACTAATCATTTCAGAGTGGGTGGGACCGAACGTTCCGTCCGGGCCGGGATAGCGGAAGTAGAAAGCGAATTGTCCCGCCTGCACCTGCACCGGCATGGCGTTCGCGGCGGGTGGAGTGAAATATACGTTGGCCCAGGCCTTGACTCCAAAAACACCCAACGCAAGGACTTCCGTCCCGACGAGTAGAAAAGCTGCCCACACCATGGCCTTAGCGCCACCCGGGATGTTCTTCGCTTTTTCGGGACGGTCTCCCGAGAACCGCCAAATGAAAAAGGCGAGTATCAGCTGCGAGGCCAGAAAAGAGATTCCCGCCTCCGCCATGGTTTCCGACATCTGGTGATCAATAGGTTCTCCGTGCGTTGAGATGTCGTTGGCCATCCACCATGTGTGCTGGAGAATCGGAATCGCCGAGAGGATTGCAATCACGCAGATGGTAACTGCAAAGAATTTCGCCATGTCTCCCTCGCTATCCTTCGAACCACACCGCTCGACGTTGAAATGCAGAATCGGTTCAGTGCGGGCACGACCGGGACCGCTGCGATGACTACCCTCAAGGACCTGCGAAATTGAACTGCTAGGCGACCCCGCTTGATAGCTGCGGTTCGTCGAACGATGCAATTGCTTTCCGCTCGTCGTCGTAAATATCGAAAACTGACGACAACCTGGTCAGCTGCAGCAGTTCCTGCACACGCGGGTTCGGACCGCTGAGCTTGAGCTGGCCGTTCTGGTTTCGCAGCGTAGTGTGCACCTTCACCAATTCCCCAAGGCCGGAGCTGTCCATGTACTGCACTTCGGCGAGGTTCAGCACAATCCTCTTCTGGCCCCTGTCCGCGAGCTCGCGGACTATTTCGCGCAGAGCCACATTGCCTTCGCCTAGCGTGATGCGTCCGCTGATGTCCAGGACGGCGGCATCGCCGACCTGGCGCGTGTTGGCTCGCATTCTGGTGGGCGTGGCCCCGTGCATGCCAAGTCCAAGCCGGTCAAGAACTTCGCAGGCCACTTTAGCTGTTGCCTGCGACTCGGTCTGTACAACGACTAGAGAGCGGCCCTCCTTGAGCACCTCGCGAAGAAAGGCCGCTTCTTCGGAGAGCTTTTCGTCCGCCGTAGGAGTCGGGGCATCTTTGTCGTGAGCTGCGGCCGAACCAACACCCCGTCCTGCGCCCGCTCCGGCCGCGCCCAAAAGAGCAGCTGCGCCGAATCCTAATACGAACACGGTTCCTACGCCGGGCAGGAGCAACGATGCGGCCACCACTCCAGCCGTCATCCCTGCGGCTCCGCCTACGAATCCACCCACATACGTTCCGAACTCTTTGGCAATCGTCTTGGCCTCGGTTTCAGAACGCGTCAGGTAATTGAGCGAGTCTTCTGGTACACCCCCCTCTCGCAACTCTCGTACTGCCTGTTCCGCGCGGTCGCGCGATGCGAACACTCCAATTGCGGTTTCCATGCGCTCCTCCCCTGCACCGATTGTCCTGTTTGCGTCGCCCCAACCAACCTGACGGGGTTCCTACCGGAGTCATGGCTGCAAGACTTTGTCTTTAGCCGCGGGTTAGTCGTGCGAAAAATCCCCGCCGTCCGCAGACCGCCCAAACCTCTTTACTCCAATTCGTGGAGGCGCTGGCCTCGTTCTCACTTCCCCTTGAACGTGAAATCGGCTTTCGCGGCAGCGCCTGAAGCAACTGTCACCTTCTGCGTCTGCGTGCCGAAGGTTTCCTGCCATGCCGTCACCGTGTAGCTGCCGGGCGGCACGTTGTTGATCGTGTAGTTGCCATTCTCGTCCGTGGTCGCATACGGCCCTTTCACAACCGCAAACCAGCCGTGCATCCAGGGATGGATGTTGCATTTCACCTCGATGAACTCGGGAGCTTTCCAGCTCTTCTCCACCGGCGGAGCTCCCGGCGGTTGAGATTGGTTCCACGGAATGTTCCCCGTCATGGGGTTGGGATTGGGATGGATGTTGTGGGCAGTCTGGTCGCTCGTGGTCACTTTGAAGGTCTGACCCACATCCATGGCCAACACGTGTGGGGTGTAGACGCAGTTCTTCTGGTCGAAGACCGGCACGGTAGTTGCCGGCTGGAACGCGTTACCGCTCAACCCCTCCGAGATGTAAAGCACAACGTTCTGCAAGGCCCCGTTGGTGCTGACTACCACGTTCTCCATGTGGGGAGTGTCGTTGGCATGAGCCTTGACGCAGTAGGGATCCTTCGACATGTCAATGCCCTTCATGTGCGGAGCCGGGCCGTCCAGTTTAACGGTCCCGGTAATCTTGCCTTCGCCCGCAGCGCTGACGTTTTGGTTCAGCAGGAAGGCTGCGCAAACCAGAAGACCCGCCGCAAATGCAATCGCGACACTAAGCCGACTTTTCATGACTTTCTCCCTCATGAACTCTCCAAGTAAAAAGGTTCGGTTGCCGCTGTTCCTATGGCTGTGGCGCAGGAGCATTTGGATCAACCGGCTTCAGGCCGAGTTGTTGCGCGAGCGCTTTTTCCTTGCTGGGTTGAGTCATCAGCGCTCGCAGGTAGAAAACCAAATCCCATGCCTCATCCGGCTTGATGTTGTCGGCAAAAGAGGGCATGGGCGTGCCGTCCAGGCCGGTCATGAATATCCGGTAGATATCCTGGTCGGACGATCCGCACTTGGGGCGGGACCCCTCGGTGAAGTTGTAAGCAGCGATGGGCCGCCCGAGATCGTCCTGCAGAGTCGAGGCCGAGGGACCGTTGGCCTCACCCGTCACACCGTGACACTTCCAGCATTGCACTCTGGCATAGACGTCGCGGCCGGCTTTGACTCGCTCCGCGGTCACCTCCGGTTCGGGAGGAATCTGGATGGGAGTGCCCGGCTTTTCGTTGACCCAGCGCGGAGAGAAGTGCTTGACCCAGGCGACGAGGTCGGCCCGCTCTTGTTTGGTGAAGGTGCTCCACTGCGGCATACCGGAGCGATCCAAGCCGCGAGCGATGGTGTCGAACAAATCCATATCAGTGGGCAAGGTCCCGGTCGGGGTGGAGCGGCATTTGAAGATGCCCAGCTGAAAATCACGCGGTTTGGGAAAGTTGGGCGGATCGAACCACTGCGCAACCTCTCCACTCCCGTCTCCCCGCACTCCGTGACAACTCTCGCAGTAGCGGTGGTAGTCGGCAGCCCCGTCTCTGGCGTGGCCGGTGATGTTGCCGACGTGACTCTCCATGTTCATGCGGGTTTCAAAGTCATACTTCGTGAGCTGTGCCGTCGAAGCCAGGGGTAACGCGAAAACCGCGGCGGCACCGAGACAAAGGGTCCACGTCTGCAAGGCTGTTTTCATGTCATCCTCTCTAACTTCGATCTCTAGAAGTCGAAATCAAATCCAGTCAGATACTCGCTGGTGTTGAGGTTCGGAGTGCCCAAGCCAAGCGGTATTCCGACGCCAACCTGGTGCAGCCAGTTGTATTCGTTGTGCCAGGCGAATCCCGCGCGGCTGGTCATGAAAGGGTTCCAGCGGAATCCGATTGTGAAGTCGGAGAGGTTGCCGAAATTAGATGGTTCCGGTCCAGTGATTCCTGACGATCCCGTGGCCGCATACGCTGCGCCCTGCGCCTGCCGCGACATCCGAACCGTCTCGTAACGGCCGATGAGAATCAATTGCGGAGTAAATACGTAATGAGGCTCCAATAGAACACCGTTCCACGTTGGAGCCTGCGATCCCACTGGCAATGTAGTTCCCGGGATGTTGTTCGGTTGGGGTGGGCCGAGCATGCCGTTATTCGGATTTACCGCATTTCCGTAGCCTTGCCCGAACCACGCATTGTCCCAGCCGTGCTGCGTGACAACCTGCAAATCTACATGTGGGCCGAAGTAGAATTGTCCGACGAAACCTTCACGGTGGAAGGATTTGTTGGCGATTCCCGTGCCGGGCTGCGGCAGCCCGCCCGATGTAAAGTAATACGTTGCCGCCTCCCCGACCATGGCATAACCACCGATGCGATCCACGCCTAGCCGACCCAGATCGAAGGCTTGACTGGCTGTCAAGAACCCGGTATATGAGTTGGCTCCCGTGACCAGACCGACGTTACCGTCGCTCGAGCTCAGTAGAGCCGCGGAATAACGCGTTCTGTCGTTCGCCGAGTGTCCCATCAGTTCGGCGCCAAGCTGGTTGTCACCAATCTGGCCGAAGATGTTCCCATCGCCCACGGGTATGAAGTGGTAAAGCTGGTAGACGCCTCCATTGCCGGTCAGCGTGAGAATTCGCTTCTCGGACAGCAGATTGTCGAGTTCGAACTTGCCGAGCTTGATATTTAGCCACGGGCTCCCGAACAGGTTGTCCAGCCGCGCCATGACGGTTTCAAAGTGGAAAGTGGCCGTCGAGTCGGACGATGGCAGCACGTAAAACGAGAAGTTCTTTTCGATTGTGCCGCCGGTGTGGAAGTCCAGGCCGCTCAGGTCAAAGCCGGAGCTGGAAATTCTCCGAACCGCGGAACCGGTCGGCGTGGTCGTGCCATCACCCGCATACGTGTCGACCAAAACTTTACCGGCGCTCACGCGGTGCCAGATCGGCGTAATGCGGAAAGTCACCGGCCAATACGAAGGGTTCTGCCAGATCGGAGCATCACGGTCGTTCATGAGCTGATAGCCGTTGTCTTTGAACTTCTGGCCGAAGTAATTCAGCATCGGCCAGGACTCGTGACAGGCAGAACAACGCAACCCGTACTTGCGCGCGAACGCCGGCAGAGCATCAGCCGGCTGGCTGACGCTGAGTATCCCGAACAGTAGCGTGAGGGCTGCGGTTAGGATCCAACGCAAAGAGGAAAGCTTCTGACAGCGGCGAGACTGCGTCTGCATACGCACGCCTCCAGACCGATGAAAGTTGTTTAGACCCCGAGTGGCGGAAGAAGAAAAGCAGCACGGACCAATTTTTCCCCAGAGGTCCTACTGCCTATCGGCTGCGCATCCTACATCAGCAGCATGAGAATGTTCAAGATATTTTACAAAATTTTGACATTTATGTGACAATGTCACGCCTAGAGTGTGCTCAGAGCTCCTGTTCATACGGCCGATGACGGGAGCACCGGTGTAGGAGCTTCCTTTGTGAACCCTCTTCCCCGCCTCCGGTCCGTATTACTCATAATCCTGGTAGTGTCAATGGTGATGTTGCTGGCTCCCCGCCTTGAGTCCCGGGGAAATAAGGATGCGATTCAGTATGGCGTGGGACTGATCGTTAATGTCCCAGCCCCGGAAGAAGAGGTGCTGCAGGCAGTCAAGGAGGTGGTGCAGAGCGGAATCATCCGCGGCAGCAAGGAATACAACAAGGATGAGTACATCAGCGGTGCGAACCAAGCTACTGATTCGCGACTCTTTCCTGCATGGGCCGAGGGCGGCAATGTCTTCTACAAAGTCCGCCTGCACGCGCTGGATCCACGCAATTTCAAGGATGGCGGCGACATAGGAACGCTGGCAGTGCGGTACGTCGTGATGGGCCAGAATGAAAAAAGCACGGTTTTGCGCATTGACGCCGTCTTTGCCGAGGATTTTCGCCACACCGTGCATGCCTCCAACGGCTCGGTTGAAAGCAGTGAGTACAAAGACATCCACGATCATATTGAGGCCATCGAGCTAACCAAGCACGAAGGGGCCGAGGCGCAAAAGAACAAGGATGAAGCCGCCAGCCGACGGTTTTCGGAAGCCACCAGCGATCCAGGTTCGGCAATTCCCAGTCAGCAAAGGGAGGGCACACTTCTCGAGACTCAGCCAGAAATGGCTGTAGCTGCTGCTTCCCCGCAAAGTCTGGAGCAGCGGGTTCAAGAGCTCCGGAGACAGACCGAGCGGGTCGTAAAGGCCCCAGGTGCTCCTCTGAGGTCTGCACCCTTTCACAGCGCCAGCACCCTGCAAACTCTGCCTGCAGGCGCCGAAATCTTGATCCTCGTTTCAACTCCTTACTGGTATGGAGTGGAAACGCATGAGGGCCAGCACGGCTGGATGCTCCGTTTCGAACTGGAGGAACTGCAGTGACGTCGGGCTTCGTGAATCTCCGTCGAGTCGCGTTTCGTGCGACCTGCTGGGCCGGTGGAGTGCTTGCTTATGCGGCTATTGGCAACGCTCAGCCGAAGACGTACGAGCGCACGTTTCCCCAGTCGAAGGCGGCGATTGAGAAGACTCTGAAAGGAATGCAGGCTTCGCTGTCGGGCTATATCCCAATCCTCGACGGTTTCGCTGTGCCCGCTGATCGTTCGTTGGAACGCTACCAGCGAGGATATTATCAGGTACTTGTGGATGTGACTCCGACTGCATCGGGCGGATCAAACGTTCGAGTCGTCGCCAAACTGACTGCCTGGTATCGCGATCCCGATCTTTCTCGTTCCGGGTATCGTCTCCTGATCTCGAATGGCCGCATCGAAACCGACATCCTCGATCAAATCTCGGAGCAATTTTCGGCGACATCGCCAGCCCAGGCGGGAGGGGGCGCAAAGGTCGAGCTGCCGAACGCGTCTTCCGACTCGAATCAACATGCGAATTCTTCTACTCCTGACCTGCCTGATCTTCCGTCCGCACCTTCGCCCTGGTCATCGCAAAGCCTGGCCCCTGAAGTCAAAGCCGCTCGGCAACCCGCGCCGATAAAGTCTGCCGATCCGGACCAAAGACGCCTGCAAGCGGAGCTGGAGCAGCTTCAGGAGATTCTGAAGAACCAGGCGCATCCGAAAAACTTGGTGGCGGTGAAAAAGTCAGGCACTGCCGTGGTTGCGACTCCCAGCCTGAATGCCAAGACGCTATTCCTGGCCAGCGCTCACGATGAGTTTGAGCTCTTGAGCTTCAACCAGGATTGGGTGCACGTCCGCATCTCGGGCTTGTCGAGAGGCTGGATTTGGCGCAACGCCTTGGAAATGCCTGACGATGTGCCTGATACCCAGGCGGAGCCAACGCTTAATGCAGCGACAGACCTGTTCCGCGTTACGAGGCAGGAGACTGCTCTCTTTCCCGGTGACTGGGAACCGCTTCGAGGCAAGAATGTAAAGATTATCTCGGTCGAGAAGTCGGACGAGTCTGGCGGAAGCGACGATCCCCAGATGAAGCTGGAATTCGCCAAATCCCTGTTCGATAAGAATTACGCTGAGGTAGCGCAGAGCTCATCGAACCTCGCGGGAATCGTGTTGATCTTTGATTCCTCGGACGGAGGAATGATTGCGGCTCCACAGACAACGCTGGCGAACTGGAAGGCAGGAACACTTTCCGACGCCGCTCTCTGGCATCACTGCTTCTTCGATCCACCCGAAATCTTCGTATCGTCGAGCTCATCAGCTAGCCAGTAACCAGCGTTCTGACTCCTAGCATAACTTGGCGTGTTCTAGCGTCAGCGAGGGCTACTGAGATGAAAAGGGGTTAACTCGGAACACGTTCGCGCGTAAGATTCACCGGTTCAAGTCCCAGACTGTTGCGGGCGCAAGTGCCACTGTCGCCCCAACAATCAAAATGCATGGAGCAGGGAGTACGGGAGCGATGGGAAGGAGCTCACCACGAGCGAGGAAGACTGTGATGTGGATCACTGTGTGCCACCCGGAGTTTAAATAGGATACTCGCAACATCCTTGGCCTTAAGCGGTGAGGTCAAAGGAATTCAGCAGCTGCAGCACGAAGGGGGAGCAGGCCATGCGCGCCCCGGCATCCTGCGAGGAAGTCACTTCGAATGCGAGCTGGGATGCAGCCGAGCGGGAATTAGACTATCGGCCGGGTGATCCCATCAACATTGGCTGGATGTGCAGCGACCGTCTCTGCCAACTTGGCTTGGCTAACAAATTCGCTCTGATTTGGGAGGACTATCAGGGCAACGAGAAGCGATTCAGCTACAACGACCTTCGAATCCTCTCCAACACCATCGCCCACTTCCTCTCCGGGCTGGGCATTCAGCCCGGCGAACGAGTGTGCCTGTTTCTGGATCGTGTGCCCGAGTTGTACATCGGATTTCTCGGGATTCTGAAGATGGGAGCGGTGGCGCAACCGCTATTCTCGGCGTTCGGCGACGAGTCTCTGCTAGTGCGGCTTGCGGATGCCGGAACTTGCGCCATCCTCACGCAGAAGAAACATCTGTCAAAAGTCCGCAAGATCCGCAGCCAGCTGCCGAATCTTCAACACGTCATCGTTGTGGACGCGGAGTCAGCTTCCCTGCAAGAGCACGAGACAGCTTTTGCAATG